>SXGR01567358.1_pt1 | contig 14911 bp, 23 predicted proteins | sample 3174711 | NCBI WGS metagenome assembly SXGR01 (sample SAMN11356860, study PRJNA531348) | freshwater metagenome | isolation source: freshwater sample F1-60 | place: China: Fuxian Lake, Yuxi | collected 2017-12-25
GCGCGCAGGGAAACCCGTGGCTGCTCGCCTCGATGGCGGGCGACTTCGACGTGCAGCCCTCCAACGACGAGGTCGTCGCCGAGTTGGTGCGCTTTATTCGCGAGACGGTCCGCGAGTTGGGCGATCACCGCTCGACACACTTTCTGCGCAAGTTTCACGGCTGGTACCTCAAGCGCGGCACCTTTCAGCGCACCCTGCGCCAGGAACTCTCGACGCTCGAAACCACAGCCGACGTCGAGGAGGCGCTATTCCGCGCAGCCCCCGGCGCCCGTGCGCTCGTTGCGGCGATGGAGGCCGAGATCGCCGCGCTCGGCTCGGGCGCGGACGACACGGATCTCGATCTACCGATCTCGCTCTACGGCGGCGGCTAATCCGACCGCACCCGCGTTCCGCTGCGAATGGTCACTGGTAGGCGGACACCACATGTGCGCACTTGTCATGCCCACCCTACGCAATGGCGTCGATATTGAGGCGCACGTAATCGGCCTCAAATGGCTCGGGTAGTCGCGCCAGCACAGCCGCAATGAACGCGTCCCGGCGCTCCACTGGCAGACGCTCCATTGCCCCGCCAAGAATCACCGAGCTGAGAAACAGCGGCGGCTCAGGCGGATTGATCGACGCAGGCTGCAGCCAGCACGTCGCCTCGACAAAGCCAGCGGCTCCCAGCAGTCTCTCTGTCTCCGGTGCGTCAGCGAAGCGATGTGGATCGACGTAGCCCTCGAAAAATGCGCTCCACTCGGGCTCAGCCATCAGCGCGTAGGCCTGCTCGAGAACCTTTGCAATGTTGCCCTTGCCGCCGCACTGCGCAACCAGTTGGCCCCTGGGACGAATGATCGCGTGCAATCCCTCGAAGAGGCGGTCATGATCGGTGATCCAGTGGAACGTCGCCGTCGAGATAACGCCGTCGACCTGCCGACCACCAAGGTCTAGCTCGAGCAGGTCCATCACCGTAAACTCGATGTTGGCGTGGCCGCCAAGCCGCTCGCGGGCGGCCTCAATCATCGAGGCGGAGCCGTCCAGCGCGATCACATGCCCGCGCGGCAGGCGCTCAAGTAAGAGCTCCGTCACGCGACCCGAGCCGCAGCCCGCATCCACAATCGTCTCGTGACCGCGCAACTCGAGCCGATCGAGCACGACCTTTCCCCACTCCAACTGGGGTGTGCCAATGCGGTCGTAGGTCTTGCCGTCCCAGCCGCGTTTCGTCATGTCGCGATGGCGCGCTGCCAGATAAGCCGCAGACCCTCAAGCGTCAACCCGGGCTCGACGCGCGTAATCGTCGTGCAATGCGAAGCGACCAGAATTGCCAGACCACCCGTCGCCACCACGGGACAGTCCGGCGCACCGAGTTCTGCTCGCAGACGCGTGACCAGACCGTCGACGAGACCAGCGAAGCCATAGACCGCTCCCGACTGCAACGAATCGATCGTGGCCGTACCGATCGCATTGGGCGGCGCCACGAGCTCGACCTTGCCAAGTCGTGCGGCGCGTGCGAAGAGGGCCTCCATCGAGACCTCCATACCCGGTGCGATCGCACCACCAACAAAGGCGCCGTCCTCGGCGACGACATCAAAGTTTGTCGCCGTACCAAAGTCGACGACGATCGCGGGCGTGCCGGCCACGTGGGCGACCGCGGCAGCATTAGCGATGCGGTCGGGGCCGACCTCGCGTGGGTTTTGCACGCGCACCGGAACGCCGGTCTTGACACCTGGTCCGACGACGACTGGCGCAGTACCTGCGACGCGCTCGAGCACCTCTTCCCACGCTGCCTGGACAGGCGGCACTGTGGTAGACAGAACTCCGGCATGAATCGCGCTGGCATCGATGCCGCGCGAGGACAAGAGGCCGCGCAGCGTCACATCGAGTTCGTCGGCCGTGCGAGTCCGTGTCGCGATGCGCCACTCTGCCACCAGCGTCTCGTCATCGAACAGGCCAAGCACGCTCGAGGTATTGCCGACGTCGACGGCGAGCAGCACGAGTTCTAATCCTCAGGCGGCGGCGTGAACTCGGGCGGCAGCGTCGTCAAGACCTCGTGCTCCGGCTTGAGTTCCTCAATCGTGACGTCCTGCGTCGTGTGGACTTCGGCCAGCGGAATGATGCGGCTCGGACGATTCTTATCCCAGACCCAGACATCCTCCATGCGCAGATGAAACAGCGGGTAGGACGGCTGATGCTCGATCTTCATGTCCAGCTTGTTGCAGAGATAGGTCGCCTCTTGCGTCAACACGCAGTAGCGAAACAGGCCAAAGACGGTGGCGTACTCGCGCTTGAGCGTCAGCTCGAGCTCGGCGTCGTACTCCTCAAGATCTTCTAGGTGCGACACGACTCACTCCCTCCGTTATCAGTCGAAGTGGGATCGTAGACGAGTGAAGGTCCACCGATCACCTCCACCCCTTCGCTGGGGAGTGTGAACAGGATGTCGGCGTAGCGACGACCATCGCCCGTGAGGGCACTTGGGGCAACTTCAACCAGCGGTTGCAGGGCAAAGCGCCGCTCCATCAACCCTGGATGAGGCACAGTCAGAGCCGCGGTCTCGATCGATTTGTCCCCCCACCAAAGCAGATCGAGATCGAGCGTGCGAGGCCCCCACCGCTCCGCACGCACGCGCTCAGCAGCGACCTCGAGAGCCTGCAGTAAAGCCAAAAGTTCTCCTGGTTCGAGCTCGACAGCGAGCAACACGGCGGCGTTGAGAAAACCGTCCTGCTCTGGCCCACCCACCGGCTCCGTGCGAAGCAGGGAGGAGACGCTAATCACGCGCACGCCGTCGGTCGCATCAAGCGACTGCAGCGCGCGACGAAACGCCGCCCTAACGTCGCCGACGTTGCCACCGAGACCGACTACGGCTGGCGCCGCGATCATGCCTTGCGGGTGACAGTGACGATGACATCACCAAAGGCGGCATGAATCGGGGCATGCGGCTTGTGCACGCCAACCGTCACGCGTTCGATGGGAAATCGCTCGATCAAGTCACTGGCGATGCGATCGGCGAGATGCTCAATCAGATCAACCGACTCGGCGGTGGCAATCGCAACGACAGCCTCGGTAACCGCGCCGTAGTCGACGGCGTCGTCCAGCTTGTCGGTGTCGCAGGCGCGATCGGAGTTCGGCACGAGCTCGACGTCGAAGACAAACTCTTGGCCCTGCGCCTTCTCTTCGGGAAGGACACCATGAAAGGCGAAGACCTCGATGCCTTCGATGCGGATACCGAGCTCGCGGGTCATCGCTGCACCATGCCACCCGCACGCACGGCACGCAACACCTTGAGCGCTTCGGCGTGCGCCTGCACGTCGTGGACGCGCAACACCCACGCCCCGCGTTCGACGGCAGCGAGTCCCGCCGCAACCGACGCGAAGGTGCGATCACGCTGAGGATCGCCTACCAGTTCGCCGAGAAATCGCTTGCGCGAAACCCCTACCAAGACCGGACATCCCGTCGTTGTAGCGATCGTCGACGTCGCCGCTAGCAGAGCGAAGTTGTGGTCGCTGGTCTTGCCAAAACCGATCCCAGGGTCGACGCAGATGCGCTCCGGCGCAATGCCGTCCGCCACCAGCGCCTCGACGCGCTGCCGCAAATACGTGCTGACATCGACGACGACATCGTCGTAGTGGGGGTTGTCCTGCATCGTCCGCGGATCGCCCTGCATGTGCATCACGCAGATATCGACCGCGGCGTCGCGCACCACCGCCACCATCCGCGGATCGAACGTCAACGCAGTGATGTCGTTAACCATCGTGGCCCCGGCAGCAATGGCCGCCTCGGCAACCGCACTCTTCTTCGTGTCGATCGAGATCTGCCGCGTCGTGCCAGCCCGGATGCCATGCACCACGTCGATCACTCGACGCAATTCCTCCTGCTCCGCGATCGGCTCTGCACCCGGGCGAGCGGATTCTCCACCGACATCCACGAACTCGGCACCCTGCTCCGCCAACAACAACCCTTGCGCAATCGCTGCCTCACGATCATCAAAGCGTCCGCCATCCGAGAACGAGTCGGGCGTGACGTTGACGACACCCATCAGGGCCGGGCCGGGAACACGACGGTCGAGCGAATCCATCGTGAAAGCCTACGGTGCCCCGCCACACAATGCCCCAAACAGCAGTAGCGGAGGTAGGACTCGAACCTACGACACGCGGATTATGATTCCGCCCCAACCCTCGCAATTCTGCGGCCGAAACGGTCCATGTTGCATCTGTGTTGCAAGGCTCACCCCCCGCGATAGGTCGCAGCTTCCCGAAATCGCTTCAATGCCGAACCCGGCGAGCGATCCGACACGCTGATCGAATGGCCCATGTAGGTGCCCGATGCGTCCCACACGGACTTGGAACGCTGGCTCACATGCACCTCGACCGGCTGGCCCCAAACCATAACCCGATGCGTCGGCCTTATCCCGCTCCCATCAATTCGGCCCCCGCCGCCGCGACCAGATCGGCGTCGCGGTCGCTATCGGCGATCAGGTGCCCATACGTGTCGAGGGTAATCTGAATGCTGGCATGGCCCATCCACGTCTGTAGGCGCTTCAGGTCGATGCGCTGGGCGATCCACGCACTCGCAGCAGCGTGACGCAGGGCGTGCAGGCCGTAGCGAGGCGCTAGGACCGGCTGGCCCTTGGCATCAAGCTTGGGCTCCCCTTTGACCATCACAGGCTCACAGACGCCCGCTGCGACCATCACGGGGCCAACGACGCGGCGCACTAGGTTGTTATGCAGGTACGCCCCGCCCTTGGCATTGGGGAACGCCAGACCGAGCGCAGACGGACGGGCGCGCAGTTTCCACCGCTTCAGTTCGGCGACCAGTGCCGGCGCGATCGGGATCGTCCGATAGCCGGCATCCGACTTCGGCGGACCGATAATGCCCCATGCGTCGGCGCGCTGGGCAACCGAGATTGTCGCGCCTTTCAGGTCAATGTCGGACCAGCGAAGGCCGCGCAGCTCGGACGATCGCAGGCCGGTCAGAATGGCGACCAGCAGCAAGGCCCGCGTATCATCGCCAGCGGCCTTCAGGATGGCCCGTAGCTCGGCTTGGGAGGGTATCTCGATCCTGGCGCGCTCCCTGCCCTTGCGGATCACCTTCACGCCCTGAGCGACGTTCTGAGCGACCAGCCCGCGCTTTTGCGCCTCATGGATGATCGAGGACAGCGCGCGCACCGCCTTTCCCGCCATCGCCTTCGAGCGATCCTTCAGCAGATCGTCGCGGAAGGTTTCGACCATCGGCCGCGACAGGCGGGACAGCTTCACGGCACCGAGTAGCGGGTTGATATGGAGGCGCGCCAGTTCGCGGTATTGCTTCACCGTCGATCGCTCGCGCGCCTCGCGTTCGGCTCGCTCAATCCATAGGTCCGCCGCCTTGGCGACCGTCACCGATTGCGAGTCGGCGGTATGCGTGCCCTGGCTCACCTGCCACGCGGCACCGACCAGCCAAGCCTCGGCATCCTTCTTGCGGGCGAATTGCTTGGACCGCCGCGCGCCCGATTGATCGCGATAATCGACCTGCCATGCCGACTTGGGCGTGCCGTTCGGGGCGACCCATTCGCGCTTACGTATCTTTGACATTGGGTATCTTCAAATCGATTGAAGCGATCGCGTCGTGCAGCCGTTGTATTCGATCCATTACAAGCTCGAACACCTCTGTATAGATCGCCTTCCAAGTCAGATTAGGCTGAATATGCATTAGACACGAAACGGTTAGCATCGCCAGTGGCCTAAGCTGAATGATGACATGCCTATAAAACTCGCCAACCGTGATTACGACCTCGTCGCTTTTCAGTCGCTGAGCTAAATCCTCGATATCTGTGCTATCGACAGAGTCATGGTAATCCCACTCTCCATCGCCTTCCTCTGTGAGATCCTTGAGGGCTTCGGGGCTTACAATGAGCACCCGCTCCCCGCTCGTTAAAGGGGGTATGAACAATTCGTACATTTCAGGCGTCGATAAAGCGGCAAGGATCTGCGTTTCGATATGCGACCAGTTTCCGTTGATGGTTTTCACCACTCTTTGTGGCGACATACCAGACTGAGTGAACTCCATAGCGATCACCAGTTGGAATAGGTGCCGCACGCCATAAGTCGCACGCCGGCCGGTCCCGGTATTGACACCCTCGGGAAAGCCTAAACGCTGAAAGTGCTTTAAGCGGGCGCGGAAGGCGACGCGCTTCCCGTCGGCCACGCGGTTCAGATGAACCAGCACGCTTTCGACGTCTGAGAAGCCCAGCTCAATACCCACAAATGCCCCCAAAGACGAAATCTGATCCTACCCCTTGCACGGAGCGCGCGAACTGTCTAGCAAGACGAGGACGAATAGTCGTCTTATGGGAAGGAGACGGAGATGCTGTCGAACGACCTGCTAGCTGGCGCGAACGCCGCCGCAGCGTTTGTCGGGGTTTCACCTCGCGCAATTTATCACATGACGGAACGCGGCCACCTGCCCGTCATTCGCAAAGGCAAGCGCCTGTATTTCAGGAAGAGCGAGCTTGAGGCCGCGTTTCGATCGGAGGCGGCTTAATGGGCGCTGTCGTTCCCTTTCGCCCCGCCTCACATGCCTCTTTCGAGGTAGCCATCTGGGAGGTCCCCGCTGGCGGCGAGTGCCGTTACGCGATCGGCCTTTTCATCGGCAAAGGCGAGCAGGCGGAGTTCGTATGCGACTTCCGCGCCAACTCGCTTCGACACGCCGAGCGTGTGGCGCACTCGCTGTCTGACAACGGCCGGCACCCGATCAAACGCATCGGCACCGCACAGTCGGAGAACAACGCATGAGCATTGAAAGCAAAACCCCCTGCCCGGCGGCAACCGGACAAGGGGCGAGCGTCAACGTGGTCCGTGACGCTTCCAGCAATACCGCTGACCCTCGCGAGCTTCAAGACGAGCTGTGGGCGATCATCAACCAGACCTATCAGGTCGAAGCCCTTGGGCAGGCCATCACGATCGCCCTGGACGAGTGGACGCCAACACCTGACGAACAGCCGTATGTCGTGCGCGCCCGCAACACCGCGACGCATCTGGCCGACCTCGTGCAGGCGCAGACCAACCTGATCGCCGATCGGCTGACGAAGCTGGAAATGGCGGTGCGCAATGTCTGAGGCACAGACCAATCGCTTCCGCGATTTCGATATGGCCGAGATCGACGATTACCGCGCGATGCTGAGCCTCGTTCGGACCTGCATCGACGTGGCGATCGACTACATCGACCACCAGCCGAACAAGGCTAGCGACCTGATGCATTGCGCGCTGAGCACGTTCGACGCGGCCGATGCGAAGGCCAGTTCGATCCAAGCTGACCTGAGCTTCATTCATCGAGTGGAGGCGGCAAATGGGTAACATCGTTCCCTTCGTGCCGCGCGTGACGATATCGTCATCCGCGCCACCATACGACCCGACTAACCCGGCGCATCGCACGGCATGGGAAAGCCTCTGGCGCTTCGCCGTTGCCGAGCGTGACCGCGATCGTATCGCAGCGACTGTCGACATGCTCGATGCGATCGACGGCGACCCTGACGACGAGCCGGAGGAGGACCAGTGCGAGGCTGGCGATGATGGCTGCGGCTATCACCAGCGCGGCTGCTATTCAGCCTGGGGATCGCTGAACGACGAGGACGGCGTATGAACCGCCCCGTCCTTTCCCCCCGCTGGCCTGCCGGGCGTCGCGAACATCAAGTCATCGTTGAGCGCGAGACGTTCGGCGCGGGCTTCGACGTGCGCGTCCTGCCGGCCCCTGAGACTGTCGGGCACGATCAGGAGTTCCGCAGCTATCGGGGCGCTCGCCAGTATGCCGAGCAGCTAGCAAGCCGCATGGGCTGGCGTCTGATCGATCATGCCGGCGATGGTCATGCGGCCGCGTAATGGCAAAGAGCGCCATTCATAAAATCGACTTCGCCGGGACCAAGGAATATCTGATCCTTCCCCGCGCCGTGCTCGAAAGCCAGGCTTACAACAGCCTTAGCCTTCGGGCGCGTGCGGTGCTGACGTTGCTGCACCTAAGGTTCAACGGGTTCAACAATGGCAGCATCGCCCTGCCCGCCCGCGATATTGGCGAGGCCCTGACGAAAAGCCATGCACAGAACCTGGAAGCCGTTGACGAGCTGATAGAACACGGACTTGTCGCGCTCGCCAAGGACTATCCCAAGGTGCAGCGGATGGCCCGGGAGTACCGGCTGACGTTCATATCGTCAGGCACCGACCGGCACCCCGAGCCGGCAACCAACGACTATCTTTCTTGGGAGCGAGAAAAATCCCCCGTTCGTACCGTACGAACAGCAAGGCCGTTTCCTGTTCGCACGTCACGAACAGACGCGGAAAATCCTGTTCGTACGTCACGAACAGATCATGCCGAAACGCCCGATTTTGCCCCTGATCCTGTTCGTACCGTAAGAACGCATCTAGTTAGCCATACCTGTGATGTTGATCGGTCCTCTTCCAATCTAGAGGAAAACTCGGGCGGCCGATTTTTCGCTGAGCCGATCAAGCCTCAATCGATGACGACCGAACGCTGGGAAATGGCGTTGCGTCGAGCGGCCGAGAACCCGGCAGCGCCTGACGCCGAAGAGCTACGGCCAAGGGTCGCCGAGATCATCAAGCGGATTGGTCGAGGCACTCAACGTCGCATCGCCCAAGCATCCGGCGTGTCTGAGCCTGCACTGTCGAAGTTCCTAAAGGGCACGTCTGACCTGTCGGGCTTTCATCGGGTGCAGATAGCTGCCGCTCTGCCGGCGCTGTTCGCCAACCGGAAGGACGCAGCATGACGGGGGCACGGGCAATGTCGGCGAGGCCAGACCAGCGCGCACCGGCGCCACTCTCCCGCAGAGAACTTTCCTCCCGGTATGATTATCGAGGCGCGTTTTCAAAGCCGGGTAAATCGAACACGGCGGGCGGCGTCTCCAAAGTCGGCAACCCCGGCAGCGGACACCGACGCCCACCCCTTCTTCGCGCATCTGCAATTGAGAGCATGACCCCGGGCGGGCGCGGCAAAGCTCCCCTCGGTGCGGCGTCAGACCGGCCGCTCTCATCCCCATTATCGCAAACACAGGAAAAAGCCTCGCGCGTGGGCGCGCGCGAAGGCCCGAGAAAGGATCACCGATGACCAATGACGACTTCCAGCGCGTGCAGCCCGTTATCGCGATGGCGCAACGCATTCACGTGAAAGCCCATGGCAAGCTTGCCGAGAAGGGCGTCCAGCCGATCGACACCCTGATCGCCAGCATCTACGCGGCGCACCAGATCGCGACCGAGCTGCACGGCCATCCCGTCGCGGCAATCGAATGGATGCGGACGGCGATCGACACGATCGAGCGTCAGGCCCTGGCGGCGGGGGGCCGGGTGCAGTGACGCTTGAGGATGCCGCCAAGCGGCTTGGGCATTCCTGGCGCGACATTGAGGCGACGATGATCCGCGCCGGCTGGCTGATCGACGTGGGCGGCGTCCTACGCAGTTCGCACCGTGCGCGGGCCGGCGGGATGCTTGAGCCGATCACCGCGCATCGCGAGCGCGTCGGGCGTCCCACCATGATTGCTGAAACGGGCTATACCATCACGAAGGCCGGGTTGCGCGAGCTGGCGCGGCTTCGCGGCAAGCGATGAGGGTTCGCGTTTTCGCGATGGCCCGGCCGCGACGACCTGACGCAGAACGCGATGCGGTACGAGAGGCCGCGCGGGGGCAAGGCCCGGCCAAGCAACGGGCCGCGTGGGTGGCCCGGCGCGTGGCAGTCGCGGCGCTTCAGGATATCGACCTCGACCCGAACGACCGCATCGTGAAGCTGTTGCGGCTGGCCTCTGGCGATCCCGTCGACCGATTGGCGACCGATCCGGATATCGACACCGCCAGCTTGATCCTCGCCGAACGGCAACGGCGGGCTGAGGCCCGTGGCGGGCGGCGCCTGCCCGAACGCGAATGGGCGCGCGAGGACCGGGAAATCGTGCAGGCGGTTAGCGCCCGCCTCGCTGAACGATACCGACGATTGTTGGCGTAAACCGGCTATTCCCCAACCCGCATCGGCCATGCCGGCTCAAACGATGGAGCCGACTATGAACATGCCGATGCACCTTCCCCGCGCCCTGCTGATGATGCCGCGCGCGGACACGACGCCCCGCGCGATTATCGACCCTCGCGGGCTGATGGCCGATGGCGGTTCGACCGCATCGCTGGCCCGCGCGTTTCAGGACTTCAAGACCAGCCACGAAGCCCGTTACGACCAGATCGAGGCGAGCATCAACGCCATGATGGAGCGTGGCGCTATCGCCGGCATCGGCGGCGTCGGCGGGTTCGACGGTGGCAACGTCGCCGCGGCGATCGAGCCTGAGTATTCCGCGGCGTTCGCCAGCTATACCCGGCGCGGCGAGGCTGAGGCAGAACAGCGCCTGAAGGTGGCGAACGCTATCGGCGACCGCGCAACCATTCAGGCGGCTATGAGCGTCGGCGACAATTCGAGCGGCGGCTATCTGGCGCCGGTGGAGTGGGACCGCCGGGTTCAGCAGGCGCAGCGCGCGACCAGCCCCATGCGCCGCCTCGCTTCGGTCCAGACGACCAGCGTGGGCGCGTACACGACCCTCTGGAGCAATGACCAGTGGGGTTCGGGCTGGGTTGGCGAGACGGCGGCACGCCCGGCGACGACTACGGCCACGCTTTCCCCCCTGACGTTCGCAAGCGGCGAAATTTACGCGATGCCGGCGGCTACGCAGCGCCTAATCGACGACAGCGCCATCAACATCGAACAGTGGCTCGCCGATTCGGTGAACGACGAGTTCGGCCGGCAGGAGTCGATCGCGTTCGTGTCGGGCAACGGCGTCAACAAGCCGGCGGGCTTCCTGACCTACGTCACCGGCGGCGCCAATGCGACGACGCACCCCGGCGGGACGCTCGACGTGGTTGCGGGCGGTTCGGCGACCGAGATCACGGCGGACGGTCTCATCACGTTCAAGTATGGCCTCGCCGCGCCCTATCGGCAGAACGCAACGTGGCTGATGAACAGTCAGACCGCCGCTGCCATCGCCAAGATGAAGGACGGCGACGGCAATTACATCTGGCGCGAGGGCCTGACGGTCGATGAGCCGGCGACGCTGCTGGGCCGTCCCGTCGCGATTGACGAGGGGATGCCGAACATCGCGGCTGACGCCACCCCGATCGCGTTCGGCGACTTCCGGCGCGGCTATGTCATCAACGATCGCATCGGCACGCGCGTCTTGCGCGACCCGTACACGTCCAAGCCCTACGTGATGTTCTACGTTACGAAGCGCGTCGGCGGCGGCGTCCTCGATCCGCGCGCCATTCGCCTGCTTAAGATTGCCGCCAGCTAACCCCCGCCTCCTGATGAGGGCGACGCGGCCAGCCCAATAACGAAAAGCCCGATCCTCGGCGGGGCCGCACTTCGCGGATTGAGTAGGGGTCAATCGGGCAGGGCCGCACCCTTTCTTGAAAGCCGACGCCCATGACGACGCTCGCGAACCTGACCACGTACATTTCGGGCGAAAGCGACTCGTTCCTTCAGACGATCGAGAAGACGCGCGGTGGGCTGCGGAGCCTCATCAACTCGCTCGATCCGGTGGCGGCTGCAACGGCCAAATACAATCGGCAGGTTGGGCAGCTTGAGAAAGGCCTGCAATCCGGCGCGCTCACCATGGAAGCGCATGGCCGGCTGCTAGACCGGCTGCGCACCCGCTACGAGCAGTCCACCCGCTCGCAACAGACCCTCACCGCCGCGTCAGGATCGGCCCGCGCCGGGATGCAGCAGCTTAGCTATCAGCTCGGCGATATCTCGACCATGTTCGCCATGGGCGCAAAGCCGACGCAGATCTTCGCTTCGCAGATCGGGCAAGTGACGCAGGCCATTCAGTTGATGAGCGGCAGCAGCAAAGGCTTTGTCGGGTTCCTGGCAGGGCCGTGGGGCATGGCGTTGAGCGCCGCTGTGGTCGCCCTCACCCCGCTTATCAGCAGCCTCATGAGCGCGTCGGACGCGGCCAAAGAGCTTGAGAAGAAGCTGAAGGAAGCGGCATCCGGGGCCGATGCGATCAGCGATGCGCAATCGTCGCTGGGCCGCGTGATCGACCTAACGACCGGCAAGTTCAAGACGCAGAACCAAGTTCTAATCTCGGCCATCCGCCTGCAAGCGATGCTGTCGCAGATACAGGCGCGCGAGGGGCAGGCAGCCGCGGCGCGTGAAATCCGCGGTTATGCCGATCGCCGAACGGGCGGCTTCGCGATCAACACCCCCGGCGGCACGGGCATGGGACCGGCCTCGCGTTCGCAGCGCCAGTTCCCCGGCGTGGCGGCGATCGCCCGCACGTTTCAGGCACAGGTCGCGGGCAGCGGCCCCGACGCACCCGGCAAGGCGATCGAGAGCGCCCGCAAGGGGCTTGAGGGGCTGCGCAAGGAAGGGAAGCTTACCGAGCGCCAGTTTCTCGACCTGTACGGCTCCTTCCAGAAGTTCAGCAACGAACAGCAGCGCATGAACGTGGCGGCTGGCGAGCTGGGCGCGCTCGACGGCAAGGGCCTGCCCGCTGAGCTTCGTCAGGAGGCCAGCAAGCGCAAGGGTCGCGAGCAGGCCGACCGATCGGCCGAGGACGCACAGCGCAACCAGCGCGCCTATGAGGACGATCTAGGCCGACTCGTCGTGCAGCAGCTTCAGATGCAGTCGCGGCTTAGCCTGACGACCGAGGAGCGCGCCGATTACGACCGCCAGCTCCTCGACGTTGAACGGCAGGCATACGAACAGGCCATCGCTCGCCGGGTGAAGGATAAGGAGCTGACCGCGCAGCAGGCCAAGCGGCTGCTTGCCGGCAACGCCTACAACAACAACCTCGAACGCGACCGGATCGATGCCGAGGAAGCCGACGCCCTCAATCGCGAACGGCTGTCCGTGCGACGCGAGGCCATCGGCATCGAAATCGAGTTGCTGCGGGGGACACTGGCAGACGCGAGGACGGCGACCGAGCGCGCGGCCATCGAACGCCAGATCCTCGCGCACCGCTATGAGCTAGAGCGGCTGGCGCTCAAAGAGGTGGAGCAGGCGCAGCTTGCCAGCCCGATCGCGAAGGAGAACGCTCGCCGGGCGCTGGCGGCGCTGCCCTCGCGACAGGCGGCTGACGATCGCGCGATCACCAAAGCCAACCTTGGCCCGCTCGCCGAATATCTCGACCGGATGCCGCGATCGGCAGCGGAGTTGAGCGAGGCGTACCAGCGCGTTGCAGTCGACGGATTGGGGTCGCTTACCGATAGCCTGGCCGAAGCGATGACGGGCACGCGCAGCCTCGCCGATGCGTTCAAGAACATGGCGAACCAGATCATCGCCGACCTCGCGCGCATCGCGATTCAGAAGGCCATCACGAACGCCCTTGGGAACGCGCTGGGTGGCATGTTCGGCGGCGGCGGGGGCCTCACCACGGCCACGGCGCAGGGCGGCGTCACGGACTTCCTGAACAGCTACAAGCCGTCAGGCCTGCCCGGCTATGCGACCGGCGGCAGCATGGTCGTGGGCGGCTTGGCTGGCACCGACAAGAACGTGCTTTCTCTCAACGGCATTCCGCAAGCCCGCGTGTCGCGCGGCGAGACGATCGACGTTGTGCCGAACGGTGGACGCGGATCGAAAAGCGCGCCGGTGGTTCAGCTTGTCGTCGGCGAGGGCCAGATGTTCGAGCCGCGCGTGACCGGGATTAGCGGCGGCGTGGCGGTGCAAACCGTCACCGCGAACAATCAGGCCCAAGGCTTCCGTGCTACGCGGCGGATCGGATGAACCACGAAGACCTACCCCATACCACCTATCTCGACCTCGTTGAGGCGATCGGCTTCGCTACAGTGTCGATGCACCTTCGACTTGTCGATGCCGGGCTGATCGAGCCGTCTGCCGTCCCGCGCCACATGCGGGCGGTCGCGTCCAACATGCAGCCTGACGGGCAAACCGCGATGCGGCTTGTCGCTGAATGGCTGGAAAAGGGCGCGGCCCCCGGCGCGCGATTGGCGGACTAGCGGCCTATCCTACAACTCGCCGTTCTGCTTCCGTTCGCATATGGCCGACCGGACGATTCGCGTGGTGCTCGATTTCGAGCGCAAATGTCAGCACGCTGAAATTCGCTGCCTCGCCTGCCAGCGCACCGTCATCATTCCGCCCAAGATGGTTGCCAAGATCTACGGCCCAATGACGCGTGTGCGCGATGCCGAGCGGCGATCACGCTGCCGAGAGTGTGGCGGGCGCGGCGCGAAGATCAGGGGGATTTATCGGGAGTATCCCGGCTGAGCGTCATGGGAAAAGGCTGACTTCCCCGTCTTTCACGCCGATCAGAACATAGGGATTTTGCTCGGAGCCGGCCACAAGCGACCAAGTGCGAAAAGCGATCGCCTGCCCCTGCCCCTTATCCGGGTTTTTCGCCACTCGCACCATGAACGGTGAGGGTAGATGGGGCAGTCGATACGCTATCATTAGAAATTCGTTTGCCGATACCAGCGCGGCACCAGCGCCACCAAGCTTGCGCATGTCGGTCACATCGCGCGGATCAACGATAAATCGGGTGCCGGCAATCTTGATCGCCAGGCCGGAAATTGACCCCACTTGGTATGAGCCAACCTCGCTGCCCGTGAATTGAGCGCCGCCATCGTCATTCGATCGTATGCCACCGGCAATCAAAAGGCTGCCCGTTTCGGGGTGATAGGCAACCTCGCCAAACTCAAGAGTTTCGGCTGGCCCCCGGCTACATAGCTCGATCGGAATCATCACTCTCTCCCAACGTGTTGGCCGGTTGTCGCACAGCCAAGATCGAGTGCAAGTCATGTCGCATCCATGTTGCATGGAGCGGCGGCGAGCCAACGGGAAACGGCGGAAATCTGCGAGAAACGGCGATAGGGGAGAGAAGGCGCCGTGCGTCACCATATGATGACGCGAGAGACGCCTAAGCATCTGTTTTTGCTGTGGAAAACGATGGTAGCGGAGGAGGGACTTGAAC
>SXGR01327491.1_pt1 | contig 14908 bp, 10 predicted proteins | sample 3174711 | NCBI WGS metagenome assembly SXGR01 (sample SAMN11356860, study PRJNA531348) | freshwater metagenome | isolation source: freshwater sample F1-60 | place: China: Fuxian Lake, Yuxi | collected 2017-12-25
GGTCCCTCGGGCTGCGGCAAGAGCAACAACCTGCGCTGTCTCAACCTGCTCGAGCAGCCGACCGCCGGGTCCATCCGGTTCGACGGCGAGGATATCCTGGACCGGAGGGTGGATGTTGCGCGGGTCCGGCAGCGGATGAACATGGTGTTCCAGTCGTTCAACCTGTTCGCCCACCTGACGGTTGCGGAGAACCTCACCCTGGGTCCGATCCGACTGAAGGGGATGGAGCCCAAGGCGGCCCGGGAGAAGGCGATCGGACTGCTGCGTCTGGTGGGTCTCGCGGAGAAGGCGGACAGCCATCCGGACGAGCTGTCTGGCGGCCAGAAACAGCGGGTGGCAATCGCGCGCTGTCTGGCGATGGAGCCGGAGGTGATCCTCTTCGATGAGCCCACCTCGGCGCTCGATCCCACGATGGTCCGGGAGGTCCTCTCGGTGATCCGTCGCCTCGCCAAGGAGGGGATGACGATGGTCATCGTCACCCGTGAGATGGACTTTGCACGGGACGTCTCGAGCCGGGTGCTCTTCTTCGACCAAGGGGTGATCCACGAGGAGGGGACGCCCGACCAGATCTTCGACCATCCGCAGCGGGACCGCACCCGTGCGTTCATCCATCGGATCCGCAGCCTGACCCGGCAGTTCGATTCCCCCGATTTCGACCTCTATGCGCTCAATGCCGAGGTGGAGGCCTTCTGCGAGAAGCAGATCCTGTCCCGGCCGGTCCGCGACAGCCTGCTGCTGCTGATCGAGGAGTCGCTGCATCTGTGCCGACCCTTCCTTGCGGCCGGAGGTCTTGAGATGACGCTCAGCCATTCGGAAGCGACCGACCGCACGGAGCTGGTCTGGACCGCTCCCGGGGCCCGGCTTGATCCGATGGTCGGCGAGGACTTCGAGGACGCCCTGGGCCTGAACCTGGTGCGGAATCTGTGCGCCTCGGTAGACCACGAGTGGGTGGACGGGGTCAACCGGCTGAAACTGGTGTTGAAGACGGGATCGGAATCGTAGTCCTCTGAATCGAAACTCCATGGACATCCAGACCCATACCTCCGGTGCCGCGACGGTCGTGGTCCTCACGGGCAAGCTCGACACTGTCACGGCCCCGGCCTTCGAGAAACGGATTCGCGATGTGATCGGGACTGGGGCGGTCCGGCTGGTGCTGGACCTGTCGGCGATCGACTACATCAGCAGCGCTGGGCTCCGGGGGCTCCTGGTGATGTCGAAGCTTCTGAAGGAGAAGCAGGGGAAGGCCTGTCTGGTGGGGGTGAAGGGGAACGTGCGTTCGGTGTTCGAGATGTCGGGCTTCCTGACCTTCTTCCGTGATGAGGAGACGGTGGAAGCTGCGATGGCGGCATTGGGCTGAGGCCGGAGTGGATGGGACGCCGCGGACGGCGTGCGCTGAGGATGGTGGCGGAGGAGACTCACACGGGGACGCGGAGACGCGGAGGGGGAAAGGGAAAAGACGCATTCTTTGGGAGACCTCAGGTTGGGAACGGTGGGAACGGTGGGTGATGCAGTGCCCTGCATCACTGGGTGCGGGAGAACCCACGCCGCGAGGTGTGGGATCCAGTGGAGGGGAAGCCGGTGGGCGTGAGGTCTGGGGTGTCGGGAATCTCCGGAGCACTGGGGTGCGGGTGAGTCCTGGGGAGGCTGGCCGCTGGGAAGCGGCCAGGTTTTGCAGACACTGCAAAACCCACCGGTGCAGTCCCGCGGTTGCGGGACTGCTCCAATCCCCGATTCCCGAGTCCACGCTGGAACCCTTCCACCGGTCTCTGCTTCACTTCCTGCATCCCGCATGAGTCCGAACGTCCAGAACGAACCGCGCCTCCGTGACATCACCGGGGACCAGTGGAAATCAGGCTGGGCCGCATGGCTGGGGTGGATGTTCGACGGGCTCGACATGCACCTGTACACCCTCGTGGCCACCCCGTTCGTGGCCGAGCTGATCCACCGCACTCCGTCGGATCCCGAAGTGGGTCGCCACGCCGCGCTGATCATGGCGGCCTTCCTGGTCGGCTGGGCACTGGGCGGCGCGTTCTTTGGTCGGCTGGGGGATCTCATGGGCCGAAGCCGGGCCCTCTGCCTGACCGTCCTGACCTACGCGGCGTTCACCGGGCTGTCGGCGGTGGCCTTCGAGTGGTGGCATCTGATGATCTTCCGGTTTCTCGCCGCGCTCGGCATCGGAGGCGAGTGGGCGGTCGGGGCGTCGCTCCTGTCGGAGACCTGGCCCCGACGCTGGCGTCCGTGGCTCGCCGCCATCCTGCAGTCGGGGGTCAACTGTGGGGTCCTGCTGGCCTGCCTGGCCGGCCTGCTCTTCGCCAATACCGCCCCGCGGTGGATCTTCCTTGTTGGGGTGCTGCCGGCCCTGCTGGTGCTCTGGATCCGCAAGTCCGTCCCGGAGCCACCGGAATGGCATGCGGCCCAGGCGGGGCGGACCACGCCGGTGCCGGGGATCCGGGATCTGTTCCGCGGCGAGGTCGCCCGCGTGACGTGGCCTGTCCTGGCCCTCTGCGCGCTGGCACTGACCGCACACTGGACGTTCATGTTCTGGCAGCAGGCCAATGTCCGACAGCTCCCCGAGGTCGCCGCTCTCAGCCCGGCCGAGCGCAACCACTACACCACCACGGCGCTGTTCCTGGTCATGATCGGCTCGATCCTTGGCAACTTCGTGGCCGGATGGCTGGCGTCGATCTGGGGATACTCCCGGACGATCACCGGACTCCTCCTCGCCTATGGGATCACGATCTTCTGGACCTATTGGGAACCGGTGGGGTGGTCGACGCTCCGCTGGGCGATCTTCCTGATCGGCATCTGGCAGGGGGTCTTCGCCCTATTCACGATGTGTCTGCCGCCGCTCTTTCCCGTCCTGCTGCGCACGACCGGTGCCGGATTCTGCTACAATTTCGGCCGCATCATCTCGGCCATGGGGGTCGTGGCGTTCGGGTATGCCACGACCGTTGGCGACACCCGGGTGAACCTCTTCTACTCCTCGTTCCTGTTCTTCCCGGCGGCACTTCTGGCGCTGTGGCTGCCGCGGGAACGTGGGCAGGACACCATGGACGGCGTTCGCTGAGGATGGCGGCGGAGGGGACTCACACGGGGACGCGGAGGCGCGGAGGGGAAAGAGAAAAGACGGATCCGTTGGGAGACCTCAGGCGGGCTGGTGGGTGATGCAGTGCCCTGCGTCACTGGGTGCGGGAGCACCCACGCTGCGCGGTGTGGGATCCTGCTGGAGGGAAGCCGGTGGTCGTGAGGTCTGGGGTGTCGGGAGGCTCCGGAGTCTTCGGGTGCAGGTGTGCCCTGGGGAGGCTGGCCGCTGGGAAGCGGCCAGGTTTTGCAGACACTGCAAAACCCACCAGGGGAAGGGATCGGGGCGCAGTCCCGGGCCGGTGGGTGATGCAGTGTCTGCATCACTGGGTGCGGGAGCACCCACGCCGCGAGGTGTGGGATCCTGCTGGGGGGAAGCCGGTGGTCGTGAGGTCTGGGGTGTCGGGAGGCTCCTGAGTCTTCGGGTGCGGGTGAGTCCTGGGGAGGCTGGCCGCTGGGAAGCGGCCAGGTTTTGCAGACACTGCAAAACCCACCGGTGCAGTCCCGTGGTTGTAGGACTGCGGGCAGAGGCATGCGGGCAGAGGCATGCGGGGACGTCTTGGGAGCCAACCCCAACGCTGGGCCAGGCGCGTCGTGGTGGGCCAAAGGGCTGGTCATCCGAGTCCATCGACATCACCCTTAGGCATCGCCATGAAAGACCTGAGGTTCACGACCGCTTTGATCCTGTTCGTGACGGGGGCCGCCCTCTTGGGAGCCGAGGCCCCGTTACCCGATGTCCAGCCGCTTGCGGCGCAGGTCCGACGGGTGATGGAAGCCCTGCAGGCAGCCGGGTCGCCACTGACGCCAGACCAGCGGTCCGCGGTCGACTCTGCGCTCGCGGAGACCGTTCCGGCCCTCGCCGTGGCCAAGCTCGACGCCATTCTGGCGCCCCGGACCCTGTTCCGCGTCTCCGTGAATCCCGAGATGCGGGTGAAGGTGGCGGTGGGCGAGGCCCAGCCGCGGCTGGTTGAGGGTGGCTGGACCGTCTTCCTGGTGCGCGTGGCCAACGAAGCCGGGACGACCTCTCCCCTCCGCTTGGCCAGTCCACAGTCCCGGCAGATGGCCAACAGTCCCGCCGCTGCCGAACGGGATCTCTGGCTGGATGCCGGCATGCTCGATGCCCCGCCGCTCCGGAAGGAGCTCAGTGGGCTGTCGCTCGAGTATCGGCTGATCCAGCTCTACTCGCGGGACGCCGGACAACGGGAGGCGAAGCTCACCTTCGACGTGGGGCAGGGGACACAGGACCTGGGGTTCCGCAGCGAGGCCGACGTCCTCTTCAACGCGGTGCCCGCCCGGGAGATCGCCCTCCGGATCCTGGACGAGGACGGCCAGCCCACCACGGCCAGCCTGCTGGTCACCGACGAGCACGGGCATGTCTTCCCGGCACAGTCCAAGCGCCTGGCACCGGATTTCTTCTTCCATCCCCAGATCTATCGGGCCGATGGCGAGACGCTCCGGCTTCCCGCGGGACGCTACCGGGTGCAGTTCGCCCGGGGTCCGGAGTCCGTGACCGAGACCCGGGTCGAGACGGTGGGCGACGGACCGTCGACCTGGCGATTCCAGGTGCGGCGCTGGATCGATCCGGCGAAGCAGGGCTGGATCTCGGGAGACCACCACATCCACGCCGCCGGCTGCGCCCACTACACGAAGCCGACCGAGGGGGTCCACGCGCCCGACATGATGCGCCACGTGCTGGGCGAGGATCTCAAGGTCGGAGCCAACCTCACCTGGGGACCGTGCTTCGATTACCAGAAGCAGTTCTTCCGTGGCACCGACGACCCGGTGTCCCGCTGGCCCTGGATCCTCCGGTACGACGTCGAGGTCAGCGGCTTCGGCTCGCATGAGTCCGGCCACCTCTGCCTGCTCCGCCTGAAGGAGCAGATGTATCCGGGCGGCACCTCGATGAGCCATTGGCCCAAGCTGGGTCTTAACACCCTGAAGTGGGCGAAGCGGCAGGGGGCGCTGGTGGGTCCGGCCCACAGCGGTTGGGGGCTCGACATGAATTCGACCGAGCTCCCGAACTATAAGGTCCCGCCGTACTCCGGCATCGGAGCCAACGAGTACATCGTGGACGTCACCCACGAGGTGCCGGGGCCTGATGGGAAGCTCGTTCCCGCCGTGGACTTCCTGTCGACCGTCGACACCCCGTACCCGTGGGAGCTGAACATCTGGTACCACACGCTGAATGTGGGGTTCCGGACCCGGATCAGCGGCGAAACGGATTTTCCCTGCATCTACAGCGAACGGGTCGGCCTCGGACGCAGCTATGTGAAGCTGCCGGAGCGCTGGACCTACGAGGACTGGTGCGAGGGGATCCGGGTGGGCCGCAACTATGTCAGCGACGGTCTGGGCCATCTTCCGGGATTCGCCGCGAGGTCCGGGAGTGCGACGGTCCGCATGGGCGAGGACAGCAGCGAGCTCCGCCTCGGCAAGGCTGGCGAGGTGACCTTCGAGGTCCAGGTCGCCGCCCGGCTCGACGAGCAGCCGCAGGGCGACATCCAGAAGCGGAGCTTCACCGAGCATCCCTACTGGCATCTGGAGCGCGCCCGGATCCCGGGCACCCGCACCGTCCCGGTCGAGCTGATCGCCAATGGGTTTCCCGTGGCCCGCCAGGAGATCCTGGCGGATGGCCGTTCGCAGGGGCTTCGCTTCACCGTCCCGGTGAAGCAGTCCGGCTGGTACGCCATCCGGATCCTCCCCAGCGCCCACACCAATCCCATCTTCGTTCTCGTCGACGGCAAGCCCATCCGATCCTCCCGACGGAGCGTCCAGTGGTGTCTCGATGGGGTCGACCGCTGCTGGTCGCAGAAGGAGCGTTTCATGAAGGGCGAGGAGCACGCCCAGGCGGTGGCGGCCTATGACCACGCGCGGAAGGTGTACCGCCAGCGTCTCGAGGAATGCCCCGCCGACTGATCCCCGGAATCTCCGGTGAATCCCCGACCGTCCCCATCGTCCGATCCGCGCTCGTGAGTCGTCCCAGAACCCAGCCCCTCCTGTCCCTGTTGCTCGTCGTCTCCGGCCTTGTTGCGGGGACGGGCTGTCGTCCGGACGCCACCCGGACCGGTGCGGCCCTCGAACCGCTCAAGGTGAAGGTGAGCCCGGTGGAGGCGCGGTCGTGGGAGAAGACCCTGACTGTGCTGGGGTCGCTTGAGGCGGTCGACCGCTCGATGCTGAGCACCAAGAACGCCGGGCGGCTCCGGAGCCTGCAGGTCGAGGTGGGCGACCGGGTGGTTGCGGGGCAGACCCTGGCCCAGATCGAGCCCAGGGACTTCGAGCTGCGGCTGCAGCAGGCCCGGGCGCAGCTGGCCCAGGCGCGGGCCCGGGTGGGGCTGGCCGTCGAGGGCACCAACGACGTCGTTGATGAGGCAGCAGTGCCGCTCGTGAAGGAGGCCCAGGCCCGGCTGGAGGAATCCGAGGCGGAGCTGGAACGGGTCCGCTCCCTGCACGAGCAGCGGATCAGCTCGCAGGCGGAGCTTGAGCGGGCCGAGGCCCAGCATCAGGTCATGCTCAACCGCCATGGCGACAGCCTCCAGGAGGCCCGCGAACGGAGAGCCCTCCTCGCCCAGCGTCGCGCGGAGCTCGACATCGCGCAGCAGCAGCTCACCGACACCGCGGTCCGGGCCCCCTTCGACGGCGTCGTCCAATCCCGCATCGCCAACGTCGGGGAATTCCTGCCGGCCGGAAGCCCGGTCCTGAGCGTGGTGCGGATGGATCCGCTCCGATTGCTCCTGGACGTTCCCGAACGGGCCTCGGCCGAGGTGTTGGTGGGACAGGAGGTCCGGGTGTTGGTCGAGGGACGTCCCCAGACCCATTCGGCGCGGGTGGCGCGGGTGAGTCCGGCCTTGGATTCCCGGACCCGCCTGCTCCGGGTCGAGGGGGAGCTGGCCAACCCGGGCGACCTCCGCCCCGGGTCGTTTGTCCGGGCCGAGATCGTCCTCGCCAACGGGGTCCGTGGGCTCGCGGTGCCGTCGGACGCCCTCGTGGCCTTTGCCGGAACCGAGAAGGCGTTCCTCGTGCAGACCAACCAGGCCGTGGAGCGTCGGGTGACCACCGGACGGCGATGCGACGGCTGGGTCGAGATCATGGGCGGGCTCCAGGAAGGGGATCGCGTGATCCGGAACCCGGGTGGGATCGCCACCGGGTCGCCCGTCGCCCCCGTGGCTGCCGCCCCCTCGGGGACAGGGTCCTGACCGGCTGACTGCCGGATCGACATCGAATTCCTTCTCCGCCGACTCCCTCCATGCGCTCCCTGGCTGAACTCAGCATCCGTCGGCCGGTGTTCGCCACGATGCTGATCCTCGCCTTCGTGGTGACCGGGATCGCCAGCTACGTCCGGCTCGGTGTGGACCGGCTCCCGTCGGTCGACCTGCCGACCGTCCGCATCAACACCGTCCTCCCGGGCGCCTCCCCCGCGGAGGTCGAGTCACAGGTCTCGCGTCCCATCGAGGAGGTCGTCAATACGGTCAACGGCATCAGCGAGCTGCGGTCGATCTCCGGTCCGGGCAACTCCATGGTGCTCGTCACCTTTGAACTGGACCGGGACATCGATTCTGCGGCGCAGGATGTCCGGGACCGCGTGGCGACGCTGGGTCGACGCCTTCCGCGCGAGGCGCTCCCGCCGGTGGTGTCGAAGTTCGACAATGACCAGGCGCCGATCCTCTCGATGACGCTGTCCGGGACCCGGTCGCTCCGGGATCTGACCGAGCTGGCCGACAAGGTGGTGAAGGTGCAGGTGGAGCGGGCCCCGGGGGTGGGCGGGGTGCAGATCGAGGGCGGCTCCGAGCGGGCGATCAATCTGTGGATCGATGCCGACCGCCTGGCGGCCTATGGACTCCCGGTCACGGCGGTCCGCGATGCCCTCGCGCTCCAGAATGTCGACATCCCGGGTGGGAATGTGACGGCGTCGCTGCGCGAGACCTCGCTCCGGACGCTGGGACGGTTCACGGAGCCGGGGCAGTTCGAGGATCTGGTGGTGGCGACCCGCGATGGCCGCCCGATCCGGCTGCGGGATCTCGGGCGCGCCGAGGATGGGGCCAAGGAGCAGCGGTCCATCACGCGGCTCAATGCCGAGCCGACGGTTGTCCTGGAGGTCCGACGCCAGTCCGGGGCGAACACCATCGCGGTGATCGAGGCCGTGAAGGCGCGGCTGCCCGCTTTGGTGGCCCAGCTCCCGGGGGATGTCCGTCTCCAGGTGGTGCGGGACCAGTCCCGGTACATCCACGAGGCCCTGAACGAGATCCATGTCCACCTCGTCCTGGGTAGCCTGCTCGCCTGCCTCATGGTCTGGCTGTTCCTGAGGGATTGGCGGTCGACCTGGATCGCCGCCGTGGCGATCCCGGCTTCGGTGGTCTCCACCTTCGGCATGATGTGGGCGCTCCATTTCACGCTGAACAGCGTCACGATGCTAGCGCTGGTGCTGATGGTTGGCATCGTGATCGACGATGCCATCGTGGTCCTCGAGAACATCTGCCGGTTCATCGAGGAGAAGGGCTGCTCCCCATGGGAGGCGGCCCGGGCGGCCACCGGGGAAATCGCCCTCGCGGTCATGGCCACGACCTTCAGCCTCGTCGTGATCTTTGTGCCGGTGTCCTTCATGTCGAGCGTGTCGGGCCGCTTCCTCTACCAGTTCGGCATGACGGCGGCCGTCGCGGTCCTGATCAGCCTCCTCGTGTCGTTCACCCTGACCCCGATGATGAGCGCCCGTCTCCTGCGTCGGTCAGCCGGCGGGTCCACCCATGCGGGGCGTGCCCCCGGGTTCTTCGGCTGGATCCAGGACCGCTACGTTGCCCTGCTACGGGTGTGTCTGCGTCACCGCGGATGGGTTGTGCTGCTGGCCTTGGGGGTGGTGGCCACCTCGGTCCCGCTCTACGGACTGGTGCGTCAGGAGTACATCCCGACGGATGTCGACGAGGGCGAGTTCGAGGTCACGGTGACGGCGCCCGAGGGGACGAGCCTGGCATCGATGGATGCGGCGATGCGGCAGATCGAGGCGGACCTGCTCCGGACGCCCGGCGTGGGACTCGTCCTGGCCACGACGGGGGGTGGCTTCATGGGGAACGTGAACACGGGACGGGCCTATGTGCAGCTGACGCCGTTCGACCAGCGGCGGTTCTCCTTTGGACGCCTGTTCCGGGAGACCCTGTTCCTGCGTCCGTGGAAGGCCTTCGAGGGCAACCGATCCCAGCGGGAGGTCATGCAGGAGATCCGCCAGCGGCTGCGTCGCTATGGCCTGCGGTCCAGCGTCGGCAACATCGCAGCGTTCAACTTCGGGGGCTCCCGATGGGAGATCGAGTTCTCGATCCTGGGCCCGGAGCTCGACCGGCTGGCCGCGTATGCGAACGACCTCCGGGAGCGTGCCCCGGAGATGGGGTTGCTGGATGCCGACACCACGCTCCGGCTCGACAAGCCCGAGTTGCAGGTGGAGATCGACCGCGATCGCGCGGCGGCGCTGGACGTGTCCACGGCCGACATCGCCGATGCGCTGCGGCTGATGGTGGGCGGCGATGAGCGGCTGTCGCGGTTCCGGGATCCCCGCATGAACGAGGACTACGATGTCACACTGCGGCTCGGCATGGCGGACCGTCAGGATGTCGACACGATCTCGCGGCTGTTCGTGCCGGATCGGACGGGGCGGTTGGTGCGTCTCGACAACGTGGTCCGGTTCAGTCCGTCGGCCACGGCCTCGCGGATCGACCGCCTCGACCGCCAGCGACAGGTGGGACTGCGCTCCGGGATCGCCCCGGGATTTGCCCTGGCGGACCGGCTGGAGGTGCTGCAGGAGGCATCGCGGCGGATGAACCTGCCGCCGGGGTATTCCACACGGATCTCGGGCCGCGGCCGGGAGCTGGACCGCACCTTCCGGGAGTTCCTGTGGGCGTTCGCCCTCTCGGTGGCGTTCATGTACATGATCCTCGCGGCGCAGTACGAGAGCCTCATCCACCCGGTCACCATCCTCCTGTCGCTGCCGCTCTCGGTGCCATTCGCACTCTTCTCGCTCTGGGTGACCGGCAACACGCTCAACCTCTTCTCGGCCCTCGGTCTCCTCGTGCTGTTCGGGGTTGTGAAGAAGAACGCCATCCTCCAGATCGACCACACCAACCAGCTCCGTGCGGCCGGTCGGGACCTCGCCACTTCGATCCTCGAGGCCAACCGCGATCGGCTGCGTCCGATCCTCATGACGACCCTGGCGTTGGTCGCGGGCATGGTCCCCATGGCGATCGGGTTCGGTCCCGGGGCGGACGAGCGTCGATCGATCGCCATTGTGGTGATCGGCGGGCAGTCCCTGGCGCTGCTGCTCACGCTCGTGGTCGCGCCGGTCGCCTACTCGTGGCTGGACGACCTGGGACGGGTCCTTTCCGGATCCCGCGTTGCCCGGGACCGGGTCGGCTGACAGCATCCGCCTGTGGAATCCGCATCATGCGTTGTCTTGTGACGGCTGGGCCGACCTGGGAGCCCGTGGATGGGGCCCGGCGGCTGACGAACCTCTCCACGGGCCGTCTTGGGGGGGAGCTCGCCAATGCGCTCGCCATGGCCGGACATGACGTCGTGCTGTTCCTGTCGGAGTCCGCCACGTGGCGCGCGCCGTTGGCGGCGATGACGGTCCGACCGTTCTCCACGACGGCGAGCCTTCTGCAGGCCCTGGAGGGCGAAGCCTCGGACGTCCCGCTGGCGGTGTTCCAGGTTGCCGCGGTCAGTGATTTCAGCGTGGGCAGCCGGGCGCGGCGGGTCGGTCCGGACACCTGGGTTCCCGAGACCGCTGGCAAGCCCTCCACCGCCGGGGGATCGCTCTGGCTCGAGCTCGTGCCGACGCCGAAGATTCTGCCTCGGCTCCGGGACTGGTTTCCGCGGGCGCATCTGGTGGGTTGGAAATATGAGGTGGATGGGGACCGGGAGACGGCGATCCAGCGGGGACGCGAACAGATCCGATCCGCGCGGACCGACGCCTGTGTCGTGAACGGTCCAGCCTGGGGCAGGGGATTCTGCCGATTGGATCGGGGGGGCGGACACATGGAGGTGGACTCCTCTGCCGCATTGATCCGGACCCTCCTCGCCGAACTCCCACGGCCGGCGACCGGTCAGTAGCGGAAGACGACGGATCCCGCTCCGATCGACTCGACGCGGAGCTGTCCCTCGCCCTCGATCCGGAAGAATCCCGAGGTGTTCCCGGGCTGGGGCATCTGGATCCGCCGGGCACCGGGGTCGATGGAGTAGGCGGCAACTTCACCGAAGGTGCCGGCCACCGAGTCCGCCTCCATCAGCCGGGGCGTCGGCGACTGCGGCGGCTCGGACATCCGGACATCGATCCAGAGGGCATAGGAGGAGACCCGCGACGCCATCCAGAAGGTTCCGGGCCGACGGTAGCGGTTTGGGTCGTAGTCCCAGACCCCGGGTTCGACCTCTTCCAGAAAGGGACGTCGATCAAACAGCGCAGCGTAGATCACCGGGCCGTCGACGGTTGCGCGAAAGGTGCTCTGGACGGCGCTGATGATTCCGGCAAGGGCCCAGCCGGTGGGGGTCTGAAGGAACACACCGCCTCCGGAGTCCCCGAGGCTGAACGTGGCCTCCTGGCTTCCGCCTTTTTCGTCGAACATGGCGACGATGTAGTTGCCCTCGGGCGATTCATTGCCGGTGACGACCGAATCGACCTGATTGGTGCCCCAGCGCAGTCGGCCATCGGCTGGGGTCCAGTTCCAGCCACAGACCTTGTTGTTCGCGACCACCGGGGTGCCGGGCGGACCCCCGCGGCCAAAGACCACCACCTCCTTGCGCACCTCGGCGGAGGAACGGTTCAGCGGCGCCCAGGTCGGGAATCGTCCCGCCACCCGCAGGAGCCGCAGATCGGACTTGGGAGGGTCCACCGCCTCGACCACAACGTAGACCATGCCGTTCCACTGGATCCGGCTGCCGGTCCAAAGCCCCAGGTGTGCGGCGGAGAGGACGTGGTTCGGGCCGACGAGGGTCCCACAGGAATTCGGACCGATCTGCCACTGCCAGCCGCTGTCGGCCAACCGTCCGGTCGGCGGGGTCGCCGGAGCCTCGCCGGTCCGGAGAATCACCCCATGGGCCCGATTCGGCAGGAGTGCACCGAACAGGAGCAACAGCGCCCCCAAGAATGGCGAACGGTCCATGTGGAAACCGTACGGAGATCCCGCGGTGGTTCAAGGCGCGGCAGGAACTGGCTGCTCCGGGAGGGGTGGGAAGCAGCGGACCCGACGCGGGTCGGCCTGCTTCCGAAGATTCGGGTTGGCTCACCGGGGCCCGGTTCCCACGATCTCCGCGTGAGCCAACCGCCGTTGGGATTGATCGCCGGATCCAAGTCATTGCCGCTTCTGTTCGCCCGGGAGGCGCGCAAGGACGGACGCCGCATCGTGGCCACCGCCGTCGAGGGTGAGACCAGTCCTGAGCTGGCCGGACTCGTCGATGAGATCGTCTGGCTCCGGGTGGGCCAGCTCGGGAAGATGATCTCGGCGTTCACCGACCGCGGGGTGAAGGAGTGTGTGATGCTCGGTCAGGTGGCGCCGAAGAACCTGTTCGACGTCCGGCCCGACTTCCGCGGCATGGGGGTCCTGTTCCGTCTGAAGGAACGCAACGCCCATACGATCTTCGGCGCCATCGCCGACGAGCTGGCCAAGGACGGCGTCACCCTCATCGAGCCGCTGCGCTGGCTCCGGCCCTGGATGCCGGGTCGAGGCTACGCCGTCGGCCCCCAGCCGACCGCCGCCCAGTGGGAGGACGTCGCCTTCGGCTGGCGCATCGCCAAGGAGATCTCCCGGCTCGAAATCGGCCAGAGCGTCGTGGTGAAGGAGGGCACCACGCTCGCGGTGGAGGGATTCGAGGGGACCGATCCCTGTCTGGAACGCGGTGGACGTCTTGCCGGGAAGAATGGCGGTGGCGTGGCGGTGAAGGTGGCCAAGCTCGGTCATGATCTCCGGTTCGACATTCCATGCGTGGGACCGCGGACCATCGAGGTCTGCGCGGCGAACGGCATCCGGATCCTCGCGGTGGAAGCCGACCGCACCCTGCTGCTGGACCAGCCCGACATGGAGGCGCTGGTGAGTTCCCGCGGCATCACCGTGGTGGCGGTGGATGGGACAGGAACCGGCTCCGGGGCGTCGAACTGACGCCGGACCGGGGCCCCGGTTCAGGCCTTCGCCGGGCCGGGCAGGGGATGGCGCCGGAGGCCGTGCTCGAGCCAGAGCGTCCAAACCCTCCAGCAGGCCTCCTGCACGATGTCGCCCGACATCTTCGAGGTTCCCTGGAACCGGTCGGTGAAGATGATCGGCACCTCCTCGATCCGCATCCCGCGGCGCCAGATCCGGTGCGTCAGCTCGATCTGGAAGCTGTAGCCGTTGGACCGGACCGTCCCCAGATCGATAGAGGCCAGGGCCCGTCTGCGGAAGCACTTGAACCCTCCGGTCGGATCGCTGATCGGCATTCCCGTGATCGCCTGCACGTAACGTGCCGCGAACTGGCTCAGCAGAAGCCGGTCGAGCGGCCAGTTGATCACCCGGATCCCATCCTTGTAGCGCGAGCCCAGGACCAGATCGGCTCCGGTCGACCGGGCCCGTTCCACCAGGCGCGGGACATCCGCTGGGTTGTGGGAGAAGTCGGCATCCATCTCGAGCAGGTACTCGTAGCCGCGCTCCAGCCCCCACGCGAACCCCGCCAGATAGGCCCGGCCGAGTCCGTCCTTCGACGTCCGGTGCAGCACGTGCAGCCGAGGATTGGCCCGCGCCAGCTCGTCCGCCACGGCCCCCGTGCCGTCGGGCGAGTTGTCGTCCACCACCAGGATCTCCGCCCCGCCGGGCTGCTCCAGGACACGACGCGTCAGCTCGGGCAGGTTCTCCCGCTCGTTGTACGTCGGCACGATGATCAGGGTGTCGGACCCCATGGCGGGGTGAACTTGTGGGGCCGGAACCGGCTCCACAAGGGTTTTGCAGACGACGAAGGCGTCGATCGGTCGACCCGATCCCGGACCGTCGAGTTGACATAAGATACCTCAGGAATATCACTTCGACATCAAGTGCGCCGCTCCGAAGTTGAACGATGTCGCGTCCATTCTCCATGACCACCACTCCTCAGCCCTCCCGTCCCAATCCCAGTCAGGAACAGATCGTCTCCGTCATTCCCGGTGCCCCCATGCTGGTGGGGGTCCTGCTGTTGGCGGCCTGGCTCGTGTTCCAGGTGGTCCAGGTCGCCCGCTTTGGCGGCGAGTGGGGCGGCGGGCTGAATGTGACGCTGATGATCACGGAACTGGCGGCGCTCATCCTGGCTGCGTCCGGGTTCTTCACCCTGCAGCCGAACGAAGCCCGGGTCCTGGTGCTGTTTGGGTCCTACAAGGGCACGGTCCGAGGGTCCGGGTTCCACTGGACCAATCCCTTCACCAGCAAGATCCCGGTGTCGCTGCGGTCGCGGAACCTGAATGGCGAGCGGCTCAAGGTGAACGACAAGCGGGGCAACCCGATCGAGATTGCCGCGGTCGTGGTCTGGCACATCGAGGAGACCGCCCAGGCGGCGTTCGACGTTCAGAACGTGGAGAGCTACGTCGCCATCCAGAGCGAGTCCGCCGTCCGCCACCTCGCCTCCTCCTATGCCTACGATCATGGTGAGGAGCACGAGGTGACCCTGCGCGGCGGGGGAGACGAAGTGTCGGCCGCGCTGCTGCAGGAGCTGTCGGACCGCCTCAGCCGGGCCGGTGTGGTGGTGGAGGAGGCCCGGATCTCCCACCTCGCCTACGCCCCCGAGATCGCCAGCGCCATGCTGCGGCGTCAGCAGGCCGAGGCCGTCATCGCGGCCCGGCAGAAGATCGTCCAGGGCGCGGTGTCGA
>SXGR01109216.1_pt1 | contig 14904 bp, 14 predicted proteins | sample 3174711 | NCBI WGS metagenome assembly SXGR01 (sample SAMN11356860, study PRJNA531348) | freshwater metagenome | isolation source: freshwater sample F1-60 | place: China: Fuxian Lake, Yuxi | collected 2017-12-25
AAATGGTATTCATTGAGCACCTCTAGCATAGATAGGTCTCCCCAAAAAGTAACGGGGATAGCAATTGAATGAGTGCGGGGTTTGAGCCGCAATGGATTTTTGGTGCGGGATTTAACCCGCGTCGAGTGGTGTCTGAGTCACTCGACTTAAACAATTGCCCGTCTGGAAGGCAATGCGCTATTTAGCGTTTAATACACACGACCGTTTTGGCTGGCCAAGTTTAAATCTGCGGCGCTGAGTTTGGCAGCGTCTGTCGGCATGGCTTGCGATGCCTTAAAGAGTAAGTTTCTGGACTTACGTCCTTGTTCGCATCTGTTTGTGGATGCTCGTTAAATTTTATTTCTGACTCTCATAAAACGCAATTATTATTTTGGTTATATCGCATCAGACTATTTATATATATATTACATATGAAGATTCTCATCAAAAATTACATCAAACACTCATGAATTTTGATTTACGAAAGTATTCGCTTTGAAGGTGAAAGTTGGAAAGGATCTGTTACTAGCTCGATAACGGACAATCTTTTACTATTTATTGCACGTGCGAATGCGTTCGGAAATTCACTAAATGCCGTCACCCGCTCAGCATGCGCGCCAAAGGATTTAGACAAGGCGACAAAATCAGGATTCACTAGATTTGACGCAAAGACCCGACCAGGATATTCGCGCTCTTGATGCATACGAATAGTGCCGTACATCCCGTTATTGACTATCAGAAGAATCAGTGCAGCATTCTCTTGAATAGCCGTGGCTAGCTCTTGGGGATACATCATGAAGCAACCATCACCACTTAAGCAGATGACTGATTTTTCAGGGTATCTAATTTTTGCTGCAATGGCTGCAGGCAAACCATATCCCATAGAACCATTAGTCGGGGCTAATTCGGAAACATGAGTGCGGTACTTATAAAATCTATGCACCCACACTGAAAAATTTCCAGCCCCATTACAAACAATTGCATCGTCTGGAAGAGAGTTACTTAAATAATTAACGACCTTCCCCATATCCACTCCTGAATGATTGGGGTGCACAACAAGTGGTTGACTAAACGTTACAAAATCGTGTCGGGCGTCGCTAGTCCAATCTATCCACGGGATTGATTTTGGCTCAGGCAATACAGCGAGTGCTTTAGCTAAATCCACTAGCGGCGCATGCATTGACAAAGTCGGTTTGTAAACATCAGCGAGTACATGCGGCTGCGGGTACAAATGTATAAGCTTCTGAGACGTTGAATCTTGTTGAAACAAAGTATAACCATTACTGGTAACTTCTGAGAGTCGCGATCCTATTGCCACAACCACATCGGCATCATGAATGCGTTGTATCAGAGCGGGATTAGCGGCAAGTCCCAACATTCCAACGTAATGATTATCCTCATTGTCGAGTAGATCTTGACGCCTAAAGCTTGCAGCTACAGGTAATCGATAGCGATGAATGAATTCTCTTAGATCAGACAAGCCCTTTTGCGACCAGCAACTACCCCCCACCACAACTAAAGGACGTTTAGCACTTTCCAGTATGTGCCCGACCTCGGTTAAATCGAATGGCACATGAGTGACTACCTTCTCAGATACCGCAACAGAAACAGGACGATCCGTTTTAGAAAATAAAATATCTTCTGGAAGCTCAATAACGACTGGACCAGGTCTGCCATTGACAGCAAGCTCAAATGCACTGTTAATTATCTTAGGTAAATCAGCAATGGCTCTTACCTGATGCACTTCTTTGGCGATACCACCAAACATTTTTGAAAAATCTATTTCCTGAAATGCGCCTCGACCGAGAAACTGCGTTTCTACCTGCCCGATAAAAAGTATCAGGGGTGTAGAGTCTTCGCTGGCCGCATGTAATCCAACACTAGCGTGCGAAGCCCCTGGGCCGCGCGTAACGAAACAAACCCCTGGCTTCCCTGTCAGCTTTCCAAAGGCTTCTGCCATATAACAAGCAGCGCCTTCATGCCGTGTAACGACCGTTCGTATTGAATGAGCATCATGCAAGGCGTCGAGTACAGGCAGATAACTTTCACCAGGGATGCAGTAAATAGTATCGACATGATGCGATATCAACGCATCAACAAGTACCTGTCCTCCTGTCTTTACGTGCATAGGTGAGTAGTGATTTTATTGATCTGCTTCTGCAAGAAAATTAGATACTAATTCTGTAAATCTTTTCGAATGCTCAATTTGAGTCCAGTGACCACAACGACCGAACACATGTAATTGCGAATGCGATATCAGCTGAGAAAATCGAAGTGAATTTTCGAGTGGAATAACTTGATCTTCTCGTCCATGAATGATCAACGTTTCTTTACCGATGGCGGCAATTGCGCTTTCATCGCTGGCTAACGCATCGACCCACCGCTGACGTGGCGCAGGAAACATACTTGAATAGCTTTCATGAAAACCAGGACGAATGCTGGCTTCATACCTTAACCGTGCAATATCGTCATTTACCAGCCCGCGATCAAAAGCGAAAACATCCATGATGCCACGCATGTTTTCAAAAGAAGGTTCATAACCCCATACGGCATCAAGTGCTGGTGTAATTTTAAAAGAAACACCTGCCGCACCCATCAACACCAAACGACGAACACGCTTAGGGTGCCGTATGGCCAGTGCCAGCGACAACGCACCTCCAAATGAATTACCCACCAAATCGACCACGGGTAAATCAAGTGCATCGATAAAAGCAATCGCCTGATCTACCCACGCATCCATGCTGTAAACCATACCTGGCACTCTTTCGCTAAAACCGAAACCAGCCATATCGGGTGCCAGTACACGTCGATGTTTAGCCAGTTCAGGAATGACGAGTCGCCAGTTAACCCAGGCACTAACACCAGGGCCCGAACCATGAATCATCAATACCGGAAAACCCGATCCATGATCGTGGTAGTTGATATGTAAACCGCCTGCCGAAATAGACAAACCGATCTCAGGGGATGACAATGTAGAACTCATAGTCACTTTTTAACTCGTTGTCATGATTGGTTTAGTGGCAAACTTTTCGTTGTTTAAAAAGTTCGGCGCTTTTTTTTCTGACTGAACCAGTAGTTCAGGTGTCGCACGTATATGCGCCTCCAGCGCGAGTGCTGCACGAGCGTCCTGACCGGCCACGGCTGCCTCGAAAATTTGCTGATGCTCGGCGTGTACGTCACGCCCGGATTGCAAACCAATCGCAAATCGGCGGTAGCGTTCTGCATGTTGAGTAAGCTGCTGAACCACCCGCAGTGACCACGTAGAGCCACACGCTGACAATAACGCAGTGTGAAACGCACTATTAGCCTGTTCCCACCGTCGTATATTTTCAGCTTGCAGTGGTTGCTCCAGCGACGACAAGTGTTCATAGGCCAATCGCAAACGGTGTCGCCAGAAGTCATCGCCCTGGCGGATTGACAAACGCAGAGCTTCAGTCTCGACAGATACACGCACATTCGTTACGTCGATCAAATCATCAATACTGATAGGTGCTACGGTAAATCCACGCTGACCTTCTGCAATCACCATCGCTTCACTTACCAGACGCGACAAGGCTTCACGTACTGTTCCAGCGCCAACGTCATAACGTAACTTGAGATGCTCGACCAGCAGCTTCTCGCTGGGCATCAAAACGCCATTAACAATATCTTCACGCAGGCGGCCGTAGGTGCGCTCTATCAGTGTTCGATAGCCTGCACCAACTTCACTGTCATCAACCAAACTGATAAACGATTTTTTTGCCAAAATACGTCTCCAAATTTTCGTATTAAAGTTTAGCCTGACTTTTAGCGCTCGCTGATTTTTTGCAGACGGTAGGACAGTTGCGGCCGCGTTATACCTAGTGAACGCGCAGCAGCTGATAAGTTGCCACCAGCGCGCTCTACCGCCTGGTGTATCAATGCGTCCTCTAATGCATCGAGCGACAATCCGCGCCGTTGCAACTCATCAAATAAACTAGTGATATCACCCGGCATGGCCTGCTGTAACTCGCCGGTGGCTGAGAGTGTTACTGGCGGCGGCACTGGAACAACAGCAAACAGATCTTCAACATCCACCATCTGCCCGGTGGAAGTGATAATTAGCCCTCGTTCGATCAGATTCTCTAACTCGCGCACATTGCCGGGCCACGGGTAGCTGCGCATAGCATCCATTGCACGATCGGTGATGCCGGCAACGCGCTTGTTATGCTGCGCCATGAACTGGCGCAGCATGTGATTTGCCAGGGGCTCGATATCCTCTATACGCTCACGCAGGGCTGGTATGGCAATTGGGTAAACATTCAATCGGTACATCAAATCGCGCCTGAAACGCCCCGCTGCAACCGCCGCCTCGAGATCGACATTCGTCGCTGCCACAACACGCACATCCACTTTTCGCACGGCAGTCGCACCCAATCGTTCGACTTCACCCGTCTGAAGCACACGCAATAATTTGGCCTGTGCTGCAGGCGGCAATTCTCCCAGTTCATCAAGAAACAAGGTGCCTCCATCAGCTCGCTCGAAACGCCCCTGACGTGCCGCACCAGCGCCGGTATACGCTCCCTTCTCGGCTCCGAATAATTCACTCTCTATGAGTTCGTGAGGCAAAGCTGCACAGTTAATGGCTACAAAGGGCTTGCTGGCTCTCGGGCTCATCGCATGCAAGGTGCGAGCAAAACGCTCTTTACCAACACCGGTTTCACCAGTCAGCAAGACAGTCACTTGGGTGCCTGCAGCTTTGCGTAGTAACGCCATTGATTTCTCAAAAGCTTTCGATCGGCCGATCAAATCACCCAAATCATCGCTAGGTGCCAAAGAAACCCGCAGGCTTTCAAGATCGGCTTGCAGGTCCTCTATCCTGACTAGCATGGAATCCGCTTGATAATCTTCCATCATCGTGTCTGCGTCAGGCCACTCCTCGAGCGGACGACCCTCGATACGGCAGTGATCCTCGCCACACGCAGCGCACTGCAACTCTTTGTAAAGGATCTGCTTGCCAAAAAATGCCGAGGTATAGCCAGAGGCATAGCCGATCAGCATCCAGCACACCGGATCGGTTTGCGGGCCGAAGTCACGCATATGCGTTTCCACTTCCCACGACTGGTCCCAGCGAAAAATACCGTGGTAGGTGCCAGCCTCTATATCGAACTCGCACATCTCGGGAGTCACCTGAACTGCGCCCTCTAGCATGTGGAGCTGCGGCCCTACCGAAAATTGATCCATCGGACTGGCATTCGGGCGCACTTGTCGTGCCAGCGCGGCGTCGCGAGCACCAGATTCATAGCCGGCGCGCTTAAGCACGCGTCGGGTTTGGATTACACCTATGGTCTGAATCAGTTCTTTGCGCAGATTGGCAAGCCCACCCAGGTGCAGCAGTAGCATCCTGTGTCCTGCAAGCCAGATCCTGCCGTCGCCGGCGGAGAAATGGATAAGCCGACGCAAATCGTCATCCGGCGGGAGTTTAAGGGACTTATCGGTAGTCATGACCAGATTATCGATAAAAATTGACGCTTGCCAAGTAATTTCTTTCTTTTAAAAAAGAATGCTCTTCATCATTTCATCAAATTATCAAAATATTATTTAACTATTTGATGAAATGTCGCAGGTATTTTTGATTATTTTGCTGCATTGCAAAAAAATGATGCGCTGCGAGTGCCGTTTTCGAAACCGTGGTTTTAAACAGCTTTACAGGTTTTATCGATATTTCGTCTAAAATTTTAAGTGACTGGCATGGCATTTGCAATGTGGACATCAAGTAAATGCATAACTTGTTATAAGGCAAATAAACCCATGATGCCCGCTACAACCACCGATCCGCAAACGAACGCAGAGCAATCGGTCGCTCTGGAAGCAGACGCCACCACTCTTGCGCGTCGCTATGTCCGCATCACCGGTCACAGCGCCAATGGTTTTGTGACCTTTGAATTTTCGGTGGGCTGGCCAGACATGAGCGTTGAGCTGGCGCTGCCTGAAGATCTTTTCAATGATTTCTGTACCAAGAACAACGTCCAATTCCTCAACGAAGCCGTCGAAAACAAGCTGGGAGTGCATGATGAGTAGCATTGACCTGCAGGCCAAAGAAATCAAACCCACCCGCAATACCTTCACTCATGTCGCACGACATATCGGTGGTGACAAACCAGCGTCGCGCTATCAAGAAGCGACGATAGGTTTGCAGCCTACGCAAAATTTTCACTATCGCCCAACGTGGGATCCACAACATGAAATCTTCGATGCTTCGCGCTCAGCGATCAAGTTGGCCGACTGGTATGTCTTGAAGGATCCGCGTCAGTACTACTACGCCAACTGGACCATCACGCGCGCGCGCCAGCATGAAGCGATCGAGGCTAACTACAGTTTCGTCGACTCACGCGGTTTACTCGCTCACATGACCGATGACGTGCGCGAAAGCGCCTGCAAAGTGCTGATGCCTCTGCGTCATGTGGCATGGGCAGGCAACATGAATAACACCTTTATTTGCGCTTATGGCTACGGCACGGCGATCACTGCGCCCTGTAATTTTCACGCCATGGATCACCTAGGTATTGCTCAGTATCTGACACGCTTTGGTCTGGCAGTCGACTATCCCGGCATACTCGACGCGGGCAAGAATGATTGGCTCAATGACCCGCGCTGGCAGGTGTTGCGCCGCCTGGTGGAAGACACACTGGTAATGAAAGACCCGATGGAAATGTTCGTCGCGCAAAATCTCGCACTCGACGGCATGCTCTACCCGCTGATCTACGGCGCCTTCGTCGACGACTACTTGACTCTAAAAGGCGGCACGGCGGTCGCCATGCTGACATCGTTCATGCCCGATTGGCACGATGAGTGCGCACGCTGGGTTGATGCGGTGGTCAAGGCATGCGCTGCTGAATCTGATGAGAACAAACAAATCATGACTGGTTGGATACAAACATGGACTGATCGCGTGCAAGCCGCGTTAGCACCGGTGGCCGAGATTGCACTCGCCGAGCATGGGCAAGATGCGTTAGCCGAGGTGCGCATCGTGTTTAATGCGCGCATTGCAAAAATCGGTATCACCCTGTAAGCCAACAACCCGCAACTTATAACAATTATTAGGGGTAGACATGTCCAACGTATTCATTGCCTTTCAGGCCAACGAAGAATCTCGCCCGCTGGTCGATGCCATCATCGCCGACAACCCGGAAGCACAGGTGGTCTACTCCCCTGGTCTGGTGAAGATCGATGCGCCCAACCGCTTAGTCGTAAGACGCGAGACGGTGGAAGAGATCATCGGCCGCAAATATGACCTGCAAGAGTTATCGGTCAACTTAGTCACGATGACGGGCAACCTCGAAGAAGATGATGACGAGTTTGTGCTGAGCTGGAAGCACTAATCCCACTGCCACCTACGCGAGCCTGACATGGATAAGCGAGTCGAAAAAAAGAAATTGGATCTGAACAGTCGCTATCACGCGCTAACCCAAGGTCTGCAATGGACTACCAGCTATCAGCCTTTGGAGAAGGTATTCCCTTACGCGCGCTACGAAGGAATTCGGGTGCACGACTGGTCTCAATGGCAAGACCCGCTGAAGATGACACTCGATGTCTGGTGGCGTCAACAGAGTGATAAAGAGCGTCGCGTGTATGCCGTGCTCGACGCCTTCGCACAAAATAATGGACAGATAGGTATTTCTGATGCGCGCTACATTAACGCCGTCAAGCTGTTACTGCAGGCGTTCGCACCGCTGAAATATGTACTGCACCGCGCACTAACACATAGCGCGCGCAACCTGCCCGATAACGCGCTGCGCACAGCAACCCAGTTACAAGCAACTCAGATGCTACGCCATGCACAAAACTTCATGCACTCAGCATCGATCTACAACAAATACTTTAACGGTATGCATGAAACGCCGCGCTGGCATGAACAAGCGTGGTATCTCGCCCCAGTTAAAAGCTTCGCCGAGGATGCTGCTTCTGCTGGTCCGTTCGAGTTGCTCGTGGCGATCAGCTTTGGCTTTGAGTCACTGCTATCGGACACGCTGTATGTACCGTTCATGAGCGCAGCTGCACACAACGGCGATCTGTCGATGGCACCGGCTGGCTTCTCGAGTCAGTCTGATGCCGCTCGCCACAAACAAATCGGCATCACTGCTGTGAAATTCTTGCTTGAGCAAGACCCGGCAAATATCAGCACGGTGCAACGATGGGTCGATAAATGGTTTTGGCGCAGCTTCCGGCTTATGCCTATGGTGGCCATGTTGCAGGACTACATGGTGTCCAAGCGTGTCGGCAGCTGGAGAGAATCGTGGGATACCTATGTCGAAGCTCCCGTCGAAGCATTGTTCGCCGAACTCGCACAATACGGCTTGAAGAAACCTGCCGGCTGGAACGCTGCCTGTGCTGCGAAAGATCATCTCAGCCATCAAGCATGGAACGCGTTTTATGGCTATGGCCACGCGCTCGCTTTCCACACCTGGGTTCCGGGCAATGATGAGCTTGAGTGGCTAGATCGCAAATACCCCAACAGTTTTGATCGCTGGTACCGCCCACGTCTAGCGCACTACGCGCAGCTGGAAGCGGCTGGTCAGCGTTTTCATAACCACACGCTGCCTATGCAGTGCCAAGTTTGTCAGCAACCGATGATGTTTACCGAACCTGTCGATGGGCGCTGGATCGCGTATCGCAAAACTCAACATGAGGATGAAAATTTTCACTTCTGCAGCGACCAGTGCCAGACAATTTTCGGTAACGAACCGGAAAAATATTTACAAGCCAATTTACCCTCGCATGCGATTCTTAAGTCACTCCGTGGTGCGCCTATTGAAGATGCCTTGCAGGCTTCGATTGCTGAGCTTGGCGTTGTGATCGGTCGAGACAGTGGCGAGTTCAGCGGTTCGGAAGATGACGCTCACTTTACCGAATGGGGTGGTGGTCAGGACATGAAGGAGGCACAACTATGAGTGTCACTGCGATTGGTTCGTACTCGCATAGTTCGCACGATACAGCGGACCGTTTTTCCGCACCGCTGCTGTACGTGGCGTGGGATGAGCACATGATGTTTGCAGCACCTGCTGTCGTGCCGCTGTCTATGCACACCAGCATGGCGGATGTGCAAGCGAAATTACTGCCATCTCTTTATAGTGAGCATCCAGATTTCAAGCGTATTCAATGGTCACAGGTGCAGTGGTTTTGCGGCGGCAAAATGTTTATGCCCAACCCCAATCGCACCTTGGCTGAGCATGGCTTTAAACACAAATCGGTACTGCGTTTTCGCACACCAGGTTTGGAAGGATTGCGTGGCAGCTGCGGGTAACTCCTCCCTGTAGTAGCAACGCAACGCATCACCACCTCTACGGACCCGGCGGTGATGCGTGAAGTAAAAACCGGGGCCGTCGTCAGTAAAAAAAGACCTAACGGAGACAGCAAGACATGAAAAAGACCACTATTCTCAGCGGGGCAGTTGCGCTGGCACTCAGTCTCGCGGCTTCGAGCACGATGGCGCAAGATAAATGCGGCATGGGTAACGGTAAAAAAGCAACGGGTGAGGCGATCCAAATCGGCGCCATCGTTGGTAAAACCGGCCCTGAAGATTTCTCTTCATCTGCGCGCGCTGCTCAGGCTTATTTCAATTGCGTGAACGCAAACGGCGGCATTAATGGTCGCCCGATTCAGTACACCGTACAAGACGATACCTGGAACCCCGAAGTCGCCTCGCAAGCAGCGAACAAACTGGTAAAAGACACCAAAGTGGTAGCCATGGCTGGTTCGTCGTCATTCGTCGAGTGCGGCGCCAACAATGATCTGTACAGCAAAGAAGGCGTGGCCTCAGTATCTGGTGTAGGTGTTCCACGCGCCTGCTTCTATGGCAAGAACTACATCTCGTTTAATCAGGGCCCACGTCAATCAACATTGGGTGCAGCTCAGTACATTACCGAGACTTTCAAGCTCAAGAGCTTGACCTGCGTCGCGCCAGGAATCCCCGGCTTCGGCGACTGGGTATGCAGTGGTGTTGAGTCGTACGGCAAGGCCAACAACGTCGCTGTTAAAACCGTGATCTTCGATCCGGGCCAATTGGACGGCAATGCGATCGCGCTGCAAGTTGCGGCAGCTAAGAGTGAAGGTGTGGTTCTCGGCATGCCACGCGGCATGATGCTGCCGATCCTGACCGCAGCAGAGCAGCAGGATCTAGGCAAGAGCATGAAGTGGGGTCTGCCAACGTCGGCTTACCACGCTGATATGCCAAAAGCAGTGGGCAAATATTGGCACGACAAGCTCTACGTGCACATGGAGCTCGAGCCTATGGATGGTACCGGTCCGGATAACACCAACTGGAAAGCCATCATGGACAAGTTCGGTGATAAGAAAGACCCACGCGATACGTTCTCACAAGCAGGCTTCTTAGCTGCCAAAGTCACCACCGATGCGCTGCTCGGCATCAAGGGCAATGTGGATCGTAAGTCCGCTTATCAGGCCATCGTCGGTACCACTAAATGGAAGAGCGACATGATGTGCGCACCTTGGTATTTCGGTACAGGCGATCGCCACCAGCCTAACCACAAGGGTCGCGCAGCAATGATGCAAAAAGGTGGCTTCAAGACTCTGACCGAGTGCTACCAGTCTAAGGACTCCGACTTGGCCGACGTGCTGAATTTGGAAGCCAAAGGCGGCTTGGTCAACTGATCTGATCCACTCAATCAATACGAAACGAGCTGAACTTGGAAACTCTGCTCCCCTTTATCGTTGTCGGCATTAGCGTCGGCGCGGTGTATGCACTGTCTGGCGTTGGCCTGGTGGTGCTGTACCGTGCTAGCGGAGTGGTCAACTTTGCGTTCGGTGCACTGGGTGGCCTCGCCGCCATGGTGTGCTGGCAAATGATAGACCTCGAATATGACGACTGGATGGGATGGGTCACGGGTGTAGGTGCTGCCACCCTGCTGTCGTGGGCGTATGGACGCTTCATTGCGCCCTCGCTCACGCATCAGGACAGGGTCGTACGCGCCATGGCCACGCTCGGTTTCGCGTTGATGGTGATGGGTATTGCGCAGTGGTACTGGAGCGACGATCCGCGTCGCCTGGTACTGCCTACAGATTCCTCTGGCGTCGAATTTGAAGGTCGCCGCCTGATCAGCCACACCCGAGTCGTTGCCCTGCTGTTTGCAGCAGGAGCGACGATCGGGATGTTGTGGTTACTTGCAAAAACACCGCTCGGTTTGCGCATGCGCGCATTACAAAGCAATCGTGTGCTGGCCGGTTTGGTCGGCGTACGCGTCAAGCGCATTGATACCTGGGCATGGACTCTGGCAGGTTTGTTAGCCGGTGTTAGTGGCCTGTTCATGGGCAATATGGTCCGACTCAATCCCACCGTGCTGACCTTTTTGGTGATTCCCGCAATGGCAGCAGCCATAGTGGGACGCATGAATTCTTTGACAGCGACCGTCATCGGAGGACTCGCCATCGGCGTGATCGAGTCATTGCTGAATTTGGTTCCTGAAGTGCAGCGCTACGGATCAGCCACCGCGTTTGTGGTTGCGATCAGCGTAGTGCTGTGGCAGCAGCGACATGGCATAGGCTTGTCGCGCGATAACAGTCATCTGGAGTAAAACACCATGGCACGCAACAAGGACAAACCAGATATTCCACCAGGCACGCCGTTTCAGCGTGTGCGCCCTATGTTGATCACATTCTTTGTGATCGCGCTGATTGGCCCTTGGGTGTTTTCGTCTTACTGGTTAAATACATTTTCTACTGTCGCATGTCTGATCCTCGCCTCCGGCACGGTTGCGCTGTTGTACGGTCAACTAGGCATGGTGTCGCTGGCGCAGTTTGCATTGGCCGGTGTGGGTGGTTGGTTCTGCTTGCGACTGACCCACGGCACCGGTATGCCGTTTGAGTTCGCGCTGGTTCTTGGAGCCCTGATTGCCGGTTTATTTGGATTAATTCTTGGCCTGCCTGCGCTACGTATGCGTGGCTTGTACCTTGCGCTAATCACACTAATGATTGCAGCGGCAGTACAAGTGGTGGTGAACGTGATCGGCTTTCCTGATGGTGGCGCCGGTTGGGCTGGTCACGTTGTGAATGGAAAGCGACTGATGATTGCGCGCCCATGGATCGCACCATCCGACACTGATTATTTTCGCTACACCATGTTCTGGCTTGCTGTAGGTATGGGCTTAATCGAATGGGCACGTGCAACCCTGCCCGGTCGCTCCTGGGGTCTGATTCGTAAATCGGAAGCGGCGGCTATTGCCGCAGGCGTATCCGTGGTGCGTTACAAGGCGCTGGCATTCGCGATGGCAGGCTCGCTTGCGGGTCTGGCGGGTGGCTTACTCGCAGGTCTGAACGGCCAGCTCGATAACACTGGTTTTCCGGTATCACAATCCATTCTGTTGTATGCACTCACGATGGTCGGTGGAGCCTATCACTGGATGGGGGTGGTATTCGCTGGATTACTGATACGCGCACTTCCTGCGCTACTTAATGACCACGGTGTCGACGGCAATTTATCGAATGCCTTCTACGGATTTGCTTTGCTGATATCGCTGATTCAGGGTCGCAAAGGACTGGCGGGTCAGCTAGCCGATTTCTACAAGTTTGTTCGCGTTAGCCGCATCGTTGAGGGTTCGATCATCTGGTGTGCCATTTCTATTGGCTTGGCACTCGCCACAGTGCATTTCCAAGCGATGGGTTTTGCTGGTGCCTTGTTCTTGTCACTGATCGCTCTTCTATTTCGGCAGGCCATACCTGGTGTGTGTTGGTTGTTGTTGGGTTTCTTTGGTAAACGCGCCCAAGACGCTGCAGAAGATGCAGAAGCTTGGTTGTCATTGCGACTTGCGAATGCCATCAGCGCACTCGGTCTGATGCCGGATCATCGTATCTTGAAGCGCACGCTGAATGTGCTGTTCATTGGTTACTTTGTGGCTTGGGTAGTCAACGGCGTGTTTGATGTGGATTACACCGTGGCGCTGACCATCATCTGGAGCTCGATTGCGATTCGCTTCCTGTTACAGATGCTGATGCATCCGGTGATTCTGCCGCTGCGCCAAAAAATAGATGCCAAGTATCCGAAACCTTTTGCAGCCTATCGCTAAGGGGAAATCACATGATAGAAATTAATGACCTTTGCGTGCAGTTCGGTGGTGTCAAACCCATTGATGGTCTGACGGTGACGCTCAATCGCCCGGTGGTGGGCTTAATAGGACCCAACGGCGCAGGTAAGACAACCCTATTGAATGTGATGTCTGGATTTGTTGAACCGCGACGTGGCTGGGTCAAAGTCAATGGTCAGTTGATCACAGGGATACCCGCTCATCAGCGCGCTGCATTTGGCTTGCGTAGAACATTTCAGACCGATCAGATCGCTGAAGACTTAACGCTGCTAGAGAATGTACAAGCCATCGCCGACCATGCGTATTTTGATAGCCGCGAAGCAGAAAAAAAAGCGGTACTGAGCGCGATTGATTTTGTCGGACTATCGCATCGACTCAACCGCAAAGGTGATGCGCTATCCACCGAAGAACGTCACCTGGCTGAAATCGCGAAAGCACTGATCGGCAACCCCAAGCTTGTGATGCTAGACGAGCCAGGTGCTGGCATGACTGAAACCGAATCTGAGCACTTGCAAAAAGTGATTAAAGGTATACCCGGCTACTGCAAGGCACAGGTCTTTTTGATTGACCATGATGTCGAGCTGATTTCTGCCTGTTGCCACGAAACTATGGTGCTGGACTTTGGCAAATTGCTCGCACTGGGGCCCACACTGGAAGTACTAAAGAAACCCGAAGTGCAACAAGCTTATCTGGGTAACTTTGATGATCTGGAGGTAGCGGCATGAGTGCAAAAATCGCACCTGATAATTTACGCTCAGGTTGGCTTGAGATTCGCGATCTGGTCATGGTTCGCGGAACCAAAAAAGTAGTAGAGGGTATCGAGTTGCGTATTGCACCAGGCAAGATCACCGCACTCGCCGGTGCCAACGGCGCAGGTAAAACCAGCACAGTGCTGGGCATCGCCGGTGTAGTCGAACCGGTATTTGGTGAGATATGGCTCGATGGCCATGATCTGGTGGGCATGGAGCCCGATGAAATCCGTCGCGCAGGTATCGGTACAGTACCCGAAGGTCATCAGGTGCTGCGCGAATTAACCGTGCGCGATAACTTGTTGGTCGCAGGTGGCGGTCTTTCACGCGGCGAAACTAATGCATCGATCGAGCGCGTACTTGCACTGTTCCCTGAGTTAAAAGAAAAAATGCCACAAGCTGCTGGGGATCTCTCCGGTGGTCAGCAGCAAATGGTCGCGATCGCGCAAGCACTGATGGTTGAGCCGCGTTTTCTGGTGATCGATGAATTGTCATTTGGATTGGCGCCAACCATCGTCGCACGCCTCGTACCCATTATTCGACGAATTGCCGACAGCGGTATCGGCGTGTTGCTGATCGAGCAGTTCACACAGCTCGCACTCGCGCTATCGCACCACGTGTACGTGATGTCACGCGGCCGTGTCTCGTATGACGGCGAGCCCGGCAAGCTGCGTGAAGACCCAGATATTTTGCACCGCGCCTATTTTCCTGTTTCAGATGCACAAGCTGTCGGACTTTAAAAAAAAATAACCCTCACACTGGAGACCCTCTCATGGACACACGTGTCACTAAGAAAAAACTAGGCTTAAAAGAGCGCTACGCGGCGATGACGCGTGATTTGCATTGGGATACGACCTACCAGCCTATGGATAAGGTTTTTCCCTATGACCGCTACGAAGGCATCATCGTGCATGACTGGGACAAGTGGGAAGACCCCTTCCGTCTCACCTTGGATGCATACTGGAAATATCAGAGTGAAAAAGAGCGCAAGCTTTACGCAGTGATCGAAACCTTCGCGCAAAATCATGGCGAACTCGGTGTTACTGATGCGCGCTACATCAACGCACTCAAGCTATTCATCCAAGGTGTTACACCACTCGAGTACTACGCGCATCGCGGCT
>SXGR01207371.1_pt1 | contig 14896 bp, 9 predicted proteins | sample 3174711 | NCBI WGS metagenome assembly SXGR01 (sample SAMN11356860, study PRJNA531348) | freshwater metagenome | isolation source: freshwater sample F1-60 | place: China: Fuxian Lake, Yuxi | collected 2017-12-25
GCCGTGGATTGGCGCCTCCACCGGCGGAGTTCCAGCCGTCCAGCGCTCCGGGAGTCTCAAACTCTCCCAGGGAAACATAGTCATTGAGCGGGATGGTTGGATCGGTTTCGAGGACGATCTGCGCTTGAACGAGCGAACTCCATGCGCCGGCAACGAGCAGAGAAAAAATTAGTTTCTTAAGCTTTATAAACATCTTTCAGGGGAGAGTCTCTAATCAACTTACAAAATAAGCGGATGTCAACGGCTAACTGTGTCTGGATGAGCGCAGCGGCAGGGCGGATTCATCTGTATTTGGTTAGGCGGATGAATCGGCCGTGCGGGTTTCCGGTCGATTGCAGCATCTGAGGTTCGTCGGCGTTCCGGATGAGCTTGGTGAAGCCCTTTGCCGGCGTCTGACACGCTCCTCTCTGCGGGTTCTACCCTCTTTCTGCTCGACCGCCGCCGTCGTTCAACACCGGAGCCTCCGGTGTGCGTTGCTGAAAGTCTGACCATACTTGTTTCAGATTTTCAGACGCCGCCAGATAAGCGCTCTTTTGAATCTCATCCTTCGCCATCTCGATTTGGAGTCCCTGGGGTCCATGCAGAATGCGGGTTGTCTTGGATTAAACCGGAAATGCTGTCATAGAAACAATGCTGTGCATGCCTAACCTCGATGCCTCGATTAGAACCAGTGTCAGCGACAGAGAAATCGTCGCGAAGTTGCTGGACACTCTTTCGATTTAGACGGCCCCCAATCTGGAGCTGCTGTGTTGACCTTGCCGAGGGTTGTCCAAGGAACCCTGGCTCAATCGTGATTTTGGATCCGGCTTTTCCGAGTGAGTCCGAGGCGGTGCAGGGGAGCGATGCGTGGGAGACTACGCACATCAGCATCGCAAAGGCCTTAAGAACAGTGTGGTCAGGCCGCTCCGTGCGCCGAGCGCTGTCCCGTTGCCGGGCATTCAGGCTGGCGGGCGAGCGGGGTTTGGTCGATAGAGAGGTCTTCCCCAACATGAATCCTTTGAGAATCCGCACGAGGCTTGGCTGGCTTTCCTTGGTGCTGTCGCTGGTTTGGAGCGGCGCGGCCGTCGCAGAACCGCAGGCCTCGACGGTGCGGCCTCCTCAAGGCGCGGTCGATCAGGCCGAGTGGTTGGAGAACATGATTCGTTCCCACCGGTTCACGTCGGCCGAGGTCCGCGCTGCCACGGGGTTGGGAGATGAGGTGATCGCGGCGGCGGTGAAGCAGTGGGGCGCGCTGTCGGAGGCGTCTTCGGTCGGACCCGGCTCAACAGGGTTCACCAATGCCGACGGACCGATCCGACTGCTGCCGTATCCTGGTGGCCGGCATCCGCGGTTGGGATTTTTTGAGGGCGCGATTCATCCGCAGCGCGATACCAAGGTCAGCCTGTTCACCCCGTGGCAAGGCGGCGGCTATGTGGTGGTCGATGTCCCGGAGGCCATTTGGTCTCACCTGGGACTGAATTACCTCGCCCACCAGCATGTTCCGACGATCTGGGAAAAGGTGGGTCAGCGTTTGGAACCGGTGGAATGGAGTCGACGGGCTGACGGTTCGCTCACCATGACACGGACGCTACCCGACGGGGTCGCCTTTGGGGTGCGGGTGAAATCGGATGTGCGCCACGCGGAGTTCCAATGGTGGGTGCGCAATGGCGGTACGCAGGCGTTGCGGCAACTCAGCGCCCAGGTTTGTGTGATGCTCGGGCAGGCCACTGGGTTCACCAACGCCGCGGCGGGTCGGAGGATCCTCGAAGCCCCGTTTGCGGCCGCGTCGGATGCGAGCGGACGCCGTTGGGTGATCACCGCCTGGGACGGTTTGAACCGGGTGTGGCAGAACCCTTTGGTGCCGTGCATCCACGCCGATCCGCGGTTGACGGATTGCCCGCCCGGCGAAACGCGTGAGGCTCGCGGTTGGGTGTGGTTCTACGAAGGAGAAGATCCCGCCGCCGAACTGCAGCGGCTCCGGCCGGAGTTCTTGGCCCGCCCTATCCCTCAGGTCAGCAGCAGGCAACCCATTCCCGACAAGCTCGTGGTGCTGACCTTCGACGACTCGGTGGCCTCGCTGCACGGCAACGTGCGTCCGCTGCTCAAAGAACTGGGCTTCGGGGGGACCTTCTTCATCACCGAGGGTTTTAGCTTCCTGACCAACAAGGCCGATTACATGACTTGGGCTCAGATCGCCGAGTTGCACCGGGACGGCTTCGAGGTGGGCAACCACACCCGCAGTCATATGGGCATTGGCCCCGACCTTCTCGGCCGACTGCGCGAGGAACTCACCCATATCGACGAGCAGTGCGTGCGGCATGGTATTCCTAAGCCGAGGAGCTTCGCTTACCCAGGGAATGCGATCCATCCCCGGGCGATTCCGTTGCTCCAGGAGATGGGGTTCCGCTGGGCTCGCCGGGGCGCTCAGCCGGAGTTCGCCTACGAGACCGGCCGAGGTGTGGCCTACGAACCGGAATGGGATCATCCGCTGCTCATTCCCACGACGGGCGACGCCCGACCCACTTGGACGCTGGAGAACTTCCGCCGGGCCGCGGAGCAGGGGCAGGGCGGTCGCATCGCGATCCTCCAATTTCATGGCGTCCCCGACCGGGATCATCCTTGGGTGAACACGCCGCTGGAGCGCTTCCGCGAGTACATGCACTGGCTAAAGGACAACGGCTACCGCGCCATCGCCCTGCGCGACCTGGACCGGTACGTCGATCCGAAGGATCAGCCTCAGGACCCGTGGGCGGTCCTCCGCCGCCGGCAGCACGCCGCGTCGGTGGAAGTCACCAAGTAGACGCTCGGTTGCTACTTCTTCAGCGTATTTCTGTTCGTTCAGCGCTTTTCGGGCGGGGGGATGCACCAGCGGGCCCGGGCTTCGGGCGGAGTGGTGCTGTCGGCGTGCAAGATGGCCCCGAACCTCAGGGTGAACGGTTCCCCGCGGGTCACGGTCACACGGCTCTTGGTGCCTTGCTTCATGGCTTCACGGCCGAACGGGTTGGCCACGAACACCCCATAATCGCGATTGTGCCACCAACTGGGCCGAAAGTTGGACGCATCGGCCACGAGTTGGATGCCCAATCGATGCCCGTCCACGGTGCCGGAGTAGTCGCACCAGGTTGCCGCCCGTCCCCAGGTCGCCGCTGCCGAGGTCCGACCTTCGCTGCTGGTGAGGAGTCCGCCATTCTTCTCCGTCAGTGGTGTGGCCACGCGGGCGGCGAAGCCCATCTCCTCTTGATCCCCGAACACGAGGTCCCCCACATCACTTCGGAAGGTGGCCTCCCAGAGCAGCACCGTGGCCCCGGGTTGCGCGAGGCAGGTGATTTGGTATCTGAGATCGCCGATCACGGCGCCCTGCGCATCGATCAACTGGTTGTCGGTGGCGAAGGTGAGTTGCCCGTCGCGGTCCTCCGGCCGTCGGGCGAATCCGCGATGCACGATGCGGCCGCGATTGCGCCAGAAATCCACACCGTTGATGTCGCCAAAGGCCAGCCATAGCCCGGGATGCATGGTGTCGTGGTCCTCGGCGTCGAGCGGCGGGCGCGGCGGGTGGTTGCGGCTCACGCGATGGCCGCCGGGAGCGTGGAGGTTGGCGAAGTGCGGTCGCAGGATCTGCTCATCCTGGTGGACATAGTCCCCCATGGGCTGCCCGCCCCGGGTGAGCTGCAGTCGACCCGGGCTCTCGGAGAAGGCCAGGATATCGGCGATCCCGGAAGCCCCTGGATTACCCGTCTGGTCCTTTTGTCCCTGACGGGCGAGGTAAACGGCGAGATCGGCGACCGCCTGGGCCGGAAGGACGGTGTCATAGGCCGGCATGGCCGATTGTGCCGAGGCCCCTCGGGTGGTGATTTTAGACTTCGGAATCGTCTCGCGACGGCCGTTGGCCAATCCCAGCGTCACGCTGAGGCCGCTTTCCTCGAGCAGGATGCCCGAAAGCTCGGTGTCGGCGGTTTCGACCCGCTGCAGGCTGAACCCCTCCGTGATGACAGCGTTGGGTTCGAGGATCGACTGCACGAGGTGCTGCACGGGGGCGCGCGCCCCGACCACCGACAGGTCCGGGCCAAAGCTTTGGCCGTGGCCGTCGAGCCGGTGGCACTGGAAGCACCCGGCACCTTGCGGGTGGTGGAAGAGCCAAGCCCCGCGGTGCGGATCGCCATCTTGAAAGCGCTCGAGCGCCAGAGCCACCGAGGTCTCCCGGTTGGGCGGTGCCGGCATGGACATCTTCGCCGAATAAAGGTGCTTCGGCTCGGTGCCAAGATCGGAGGCGCCATTTAGGTCGCCCGACGCACCGCCCAGCGGACGGCCTCGGACCATCAGGGAGAGGCCTTGGCCGGTAGCCTTCTCGATCCAGCGGGCTGCGATGCCCTTGACGGCGGGATCGGTGTCCGCCGAGAGGCGGCGCACATCGGCCTCGGGCAAGGCGTGGTCTTCGAGCAGGGCCAGCAGGGTTGCCCGACGGACTCCCGGCCGCGCATCGGCCAGCAACGGGCGCAGCGCTCCGGGATCCTGCAGCACCCGCAAAGTCTGCCATCCGGCATAGAACACCGTGGGATCTACCTCGTGAGCCAGGGCTTCGAGTAGGGCGGGAACGGCCGATCGGGCCGAGGCCGTGGGCACGCGACCCAGCGCTTGGACCGCTTCGAAGCGCAGACGGGGTTCGCGATCGGTTAGCAGCGACACAATGGCAGCAGGCAGCACCTCGGACGCCGGACGGGCCGCGCGTCGGTGGGCCACGATCCGCACCGACTGGAGGCGCAGGTTTAAGGACGCCTTGGGGTCGGCGGCCTGACGTTCGAACCAAGCATCGCCTGCCGGATCGCGTTCGGCGATGCGGCCCAGGGTCCAGGTAGCCCAGGTTTGCCGGCCTTCGGATAGCGTGGTCTTGGAGAGAGCCTTGCGCAGGGCTGGGGCCACCGTCGGGCCCCGGCGCAGCAATTCTTCCTGTGCCTCGACCCGGCGGACGGGCAGCGGGGAGTCGAAGGCTTCCAATAATCGGTCCAGCGAGCGATGGGCGGGCGGCGTGTTGGGACTGGCAGGAAGCGCCTTCGCCCCACCGGAGCGAACGGCGGTGATCCGGAAGACGCGCCCCTCGCTGACGAATTGGCCATCGCGGTATTCCGCGCCGTAACCGCGGCCCCAACCCAGCATCCACAACGCGCCGTCGGGCCCGAACTCGAGGTCCGTCGGTCGGAAGAGCCCGCGGCCGCCCTCGATGAACGGTTTCCAGTCGCCGCCGTCGGGTCGCATCAGGGCCCCCTCCCAACGGGGACGCCACACGAAGGTGGTCTTGCGCAGCCAGTCGTTGATGAAGAAGACGCCGCGATGGGACGCTGGGAATGCCGCCGAATCTCCGAAGACGATGCCCGTGCCCGAACCCTCGAAGAGCGGACCGCTCACCGGTGCGGAGGGGGCGTGGGGTTCGGTGCCCCAGTGGGCGCTCCACGGATGGTTCCAGCCAAAGTGCGCCCTTGGGAAGGGCATGAAAACCCGGTCGCCGGTGGTCTGGTCGTTGTCGGTGCCGAGCCAATGGAACCCGGTGTCGAAGGTGATGTCCCAGGGATTGCGCGAACCCCGGGAGACGATCTCCAGATTCCGGCCGTCGGGATCGCAGCGCAGCACGCCGCCCTCACGTCCCCAGTCGTCCTCCGGGTCGTGGTAGTTCTTCTCATAGTGACCCTTGGCGAAGGTCCGCGCGGCAGGATAATCGGGCGAACCTGGCGGAGCGGTGACGCCCCAGAGATCTCGGAAGGCCTTTGGGGCGATCCGTCCCGGCTGGGACAATCCCTTGGAGTTGCCCTTGCTCATGTAGAGCTTGCCGTCCGGGGCCCAATTGAGGCCGTGCAAGCCGTGCTCGAGGTTCCCGAGGTCGGTGTAGAGGCGCACGTACTCGTCGGCCTCGTCGTCACCGTCAAGGTCTCGGACAAGGGTCAGGTCGGGCGCATTGGCCACCCAGAGGTCGCCACCGCGCCAGGCGAGGCCCTGGATGGCGTTGAACCCGGTGGCGAAGACTTTGGTCTGGTCGGCCTTGCCGTCGCCGTCGGTGTCGAGCACCCAGACCACGCTGTCGCCGGGTGTCTTGGGTGTCGGATTGCGGTACTGCGGACCCATGCCCACGCACAGCCGGCCCCGCAGGTCGAAGGCCATGGAGCAGGGCTGACGGACCAGCGGTTCACGGGCGAAGGTAGTGATCTCGAAGCCCGGCGGCACCGTGGGCATCGCTTCCCGGTCGGCGTTGGGGTCTTCGAAGTCGGAGGCCCACACCGAAACGGCGGCCAGCAGTAGGGCAGCGCGGAGGGTTTTCCATGCCGGGAAACCCCGCCGGTCGGTTCGGGCGGGATGAGGTCTGGGACAGTTCATGGCGTTGACGGGGAGGAGGTTTTGGAATGGATCAGGCCGCGGCCGGTGGTGTCCGGGGCCCAACGGATGGCAACGATGCCCAAAAGATAGACCACCCCGCAGGCAGCACCGATGCGGGGATAGGAACCGCCGAGGGCGACAAAGAGGCCGCCGGCGGCCAGCACCCCAGCCGCCGTGATGAAGCGGCCGACATTGTAGGCGATGCCGCTGCCGGCGGCGCGCACCTCGGTTGGGAAGAGTTCCGGCAGGTAGAGCGGGAGCCAACCGAAGAACAGCGTGGTCACGAAGCCCTGGGCAAAGACCGTCGGCAGGAATCCCGGGTCCAGCGGACGGGTTCCCAGGAAGAGCACCTCGGTCAAGACCGCTGAGCCGAGACTCATCCACGCATAGGCGCGACGCCGGCCCAGCGATTGGGCGATTTGTGCGCCACAGAAGCTCCCCAACACCGCCCCGAGTGCCCAATAGCCCTGCGCCGAGGCCTTGTAGCCCGGGGCCGAGGCACCTGCCACCGCATCGGCCCAGGGGATCATCCATTTGCTGGCCGACCAGGCCCCCACCAATGGGATTGATCCAATCAGGATCCCGATCAGCGTGGTTTTCAACAGGGGCGGAGAGAACAAGGTGCGCAGCACCGGGATGCGTTGCGGGGATGCCGGATTCGCCCCGGAAATCGCTCCGGTCCGACGGCTTTGCCAGACCGGCGACTCGGGCACCACCGTCAACGCCGCCAGGCCCAGCGCCGCGGGCAGGGCACCCCATTGGAAGAGCCAGCGCCACGAGTCAGGAGTCAGTGTCCAGACCCGCACGACTTGCGAGAGCAGCAGGATGCCGCCGTTCAAGGCGGCGCCCATGAGGCCAGCGACCATTGGTCGGGACTTGTCGGGCCAGCACTCGACCGCCAGGGACACCGCGTTGGGCCAGACCCCGCCGACGCCCAACCCCACGAGGAACCGAAGCACCAGCATCTGGCCCTGGGTTTCCACAAAGGCCCCCAGGCCGGCGAAGATCGAATAAAACAGAACGCTCACCCCGAGTGCGCGGGTACGGCCAATCCGGTCGCCCAATCCACCCAGCACGATGCCACCGACCGCCGCACCCAGCATCAGCGCGGCGGTGAAGCGAGCGAACCAGTCGCCCCCGAGCATCGGGGTGTAGGCGGCCCCGAGGAGGGACTTTGATACGGACAGCGAGGCCACCGGCATCAAACCCAGTTCCACGCCGTCGAAGAGCAGGGCGAGGATCGCGGTGGCCAGGACGCCCCATCGGGCCAACGGTGACAGCGGTGCGATCATGTCTTTTGGGAATCGGTCCTGAGTCGCAGGAGTTCCATCACCGCGCTGTTGTCGAGATCGCCCATCCCGGCCGACTCGGCCGACTCGAGAAGGCGTGCATGGAGAGATCCCAGTGGCAGTTCTAGACCGGCCTTCCGGGCGCTCTCCAGGATGAGTCTCAGGTCCTTCAGGTGCTGGGATAGCCGGGCCTGCGGGGTGTAGTCGCGCTGGAGCATCTTGGTCCCCTTGGCGTCCATGGCCCGCGAATAGGCCATCGATCCCTTCATGGCCTCCAGGGCCACCGTTCCCTCCACACCCATTGCCTCGGCGTAGGCGAGGCCTTCGGCCAGAGCCAGTCGGTTGAGCCCGAGCACCAGGTTGGTGATGAGCTTGAGACGTGAGGCGTTGCCGCAAGGACCGCAGTGCAGCACCCGGGCGCCGAGCATCGGCCAGAGCGTTGACTGCCGCTCGAACGCCTCGGAGGTGCCGCCCACGAACACCGTGGCCAGCCCGTCCCTCGCTTGAGCGCTCGATCCTGAGACCGGGGCCTCTTGGTACGAGACTCCGCAGACTTCCAAGTCGGCGGCCATCGCATGAGCCGCCCCGGGATCGCCCGTGGTGGTGTCGATGACCTCCAGTCCGGGTCGCCAGTCCGCGCGCATCGATTCGAGCACCGAGCGGACCACCTCGTCGGTATAGAGGCATACCAGTACCGTGTCGCAATCCCGCAGCGGTCGGTCGGTCCAGCGGGCACCGGCCTCGACCAGCGCATCGGCCTTGTCTCGCGTGCGATTCCAGACAAGTACTTCGTGGCCGGTGCGCAGCAGGCGGTCGGCGAAGGCCGAGCCCATCAACCCCAGACCGAGGATGCCAATGCGGGGACGCCGGGTGCCCGCTGGAGGCGAGTCGGACAAGGGCTCGGCCGGAGTATCGTCGCGGTGGGCCGGGGTCATGGTTTGCAGGCTGACAGGCCTTAGATTTCTGCGAAACCAAAACCGAAGCCAGAACCCGCTTGCTCTCTCGGCGGGAGCCTTCGCAGGCTCACAGGCATGATCCATCGACGATTCGCCCCGGGTCGCAGTGTTCTGGGCCTTGCGGTCTCGGTTGTCGCCGGCCTGCTGGCCATCGTGCCACTGGCGTCGGCCGCCGAGGCTCGCTGGTGGAAGGGAAATCTCCACACCCATTCGCTGTGGAGCGACGGCGACGATTTCCCAGAATCCATCGCCGATTGGTATAAGGAACACGGTTACCACTTTCTCGCCCTGTCCGATCACAACCGGATGCTGGAAGGCGAGCAGTGGGTGAAGGAGTCTCAGAAAAACCATTTCCCTGAGGCCCTCGAGAAGAATCGTCGTCGCTTTGGGGCCGACTGGCTGATGCGGCGCGATCACCACGGCACCAACCAGTATCGGTTGAAGACGCTGGAAGAGTTTCGAGGGCTGTTGGAGGAGCCGGGGCGTTTCTTGATGATTCCCTCAGAGGAAATCACCAGCGGATACCTGTCATTTCCGGTGCACATCAACGCCACCAACCTCCGCAAGAAGATCTCGGCGAAGGGTGGCACCAATGTGCTCGACGTGATGCAGCGCGGGGTCGATGCGGTGCTGGAGCAGCGCCGCCAGACCGGCCAGCCCATGTTCCCGCATATCAACCATCCCAATTTCGGCTGGGGAATCACCGCCGAAGACTTGATGCAGGTGAAAGGGGAGCGCTTCTTCGAGGTCTACAATGGTCATCCGTCCACGCACAACGAAGGGGATACCACCCATGCCGGACTGGAGCGGATGTGGGATATCCTCCTCGCTTGGCGCATCGGCAAACTCGACCTCCCACTCATGTATGGTTTGGCGGTGGACGACTCGCATCACTACCACAGCCATAGGGTGGGCAAGAGCAACAACGGGCGCGGTTGGGTGATGGTGCGTTCTGAACGGTTGGAGCCGGCTTCGATCGTCCTCGCGATGGAGGCGGGTGAGTTCTACTCCAGCAGCGGCGTGTCCTTGCGTCAAATTCAGCGAACGGGCAACACGATGCGCATCGAAGTGGAAGCCGAGCCTAGCGTGACTTACACCATTCGGTTCATTGGCACCCGCAAAGGCTTCGATGCAAGTCGCTCTCCGGTGGTGTCAGCCAAGGGCGAGCCGGTGCGGGCTACCCAGCGCTACAGTGACCAAATCGGCGAGACCTTCTCGGTCGTGGTAGGAAACCGCGCCGAATACAGCGCCCGCGGCGACGAACTTTACGTGCGAGCCGTGGTCCAATCGTCGAAGAAAATCGCCAATCCCTACCGCAAGGGCGAGACGGCCGCTGCATGGATCCAACCCTGGCAGCCGCGGTAGCCGCCAGAGTAGTGTTTCAATTAATTTTTTATCAAAATCAAACGACTGTGTCCTCTTTTGGCTAAGGCGAGTCCGAAGATTCCATTCGAACTCTCCCCTGAGTAACGGTCAGAACTTTAGCATCGAACACGCTCCCTAGGTAGGGATCGATCTCCGAGCGGCCCGTGTCTGCTGACGTTGGCGCTTTCGGAGAAATCGCCCCACCTCGGAGGTGTTCGGGTGAGGTGGAGTTTATGGAAAGTAGCCCGGATGTCGTCCAAAGAGCCTCCGAGGTAGGGACGGATCTCCGAGCCGTCCGCCCGCCACTCGCAACGCCAATTCGGCCCTGCCCTCCGCTGAAGACGAATTCAGGGTTGCCCGACGAACCAGAAGAACACGATCGCCACTACGGTCGGCGGCAGAGCTCCAAGCAGGAGTCCGACCGGGCTGATGCCGGTTTCCTTGAACGCCTCGGAGTTCTGCAGGATGCCGGCTCCGGCGGGATTGGGCGCGTTGGCGATCACCGTCAATCCGCCGCCCGTCACCGCACCGGCAACCAGGGCGTATTTCAGTGTGTCGCTAATGCCTTCCACCAGCGAACCCAGGTAGGTGAGGGCCGCGTTGTCCGTAATGGCCGTCAGTGCGGTGGCGCCGAAATAAAGTGTCACGCCGTCCATTCCAGTGATTAGCGGCTTGAGCCACCAGGATTGCAGGGAACCGAGCGTGACCAAGCCAGCGAGGAAGAATCCCACCAACAGGCCCTCACGGAACTTCAGCCCATCTTGATGGGGCAGGGTGGCGTAGACTACTCCCAGAAAGATCATGAAGACGCCGAAGAAAACATCCGGGTGGTGGGCGAAGGCGACCACACTTCCCAGCGAGGCCAGATGGGTCAGGGTGAGCCAGATCGGGATTCGGTCTTCCCGTCGATTTTGGACGGGCACCTGACTCAACTCTTTGCGGAAGATCCAGCTCACCATCAACGTGGACGTCAGACAGGCCGCAGCCGCCCTCCATCCAAAGTGGGTGAAGAGGTAAGCCGTGTCCCAGTTCCACTTCGACGCCACCATGAGCACCGGCGGTGCGGCGAAGTGAGTCAACGTGCCCCCAATGGAAATGTTGACGAATAATAAACCGAGGGTGGCGTAGGCGAGTTTGGGACGGATGCCGCGATCGAAATAACGGTGTTTGAGCAGGATGGCCAACAGCGTCATGGCCGCCGGTTCTGTGATGAAGGAACCCAGGAGCGTGCCGAAAGAAAGTGCGGCAATATAAAACGACAACCCCTCGCGTAGTGGAATCAGTCGGGCCAGCATCAAGATGAGTGATTCAGCCAACGTCACCACCGGTCGGGTCGCGGCCATCACCATCACGACAAACACGAATTTCGGCTCAGTGAAGTTGAGACTATCGATGTGATGGACAGCCTGCTGCATCGACTGGCTGAGGAGGGCGATGCCGAAGAACAGCACCGCGGCCCAAAGTCCAAACACCACTTCCGTTTCTGCGAGGAAATGGAGCACTGTTTCTTGAACCGAACCCTTGGGCTGGTGGTGCGCCCAGGTGGCGAACCGTTTGACAGAAAACGTGTGAAGGACCGCCAGACAAAACAGGACTGTGGCCAGGAGTTCGATGGGGGTCGGCTTCATGCGTCGGAGCTGAACGAGCAGAATTGCCGTAAACGGCCGGTCCGTCGATGGGAACCGTTGTGCACAAAGAGCTCTTTCTATTGGCGCTTTCCATGCCGTTTGGGTTTCGGAAAGATCGCGGCATGATTTCCCGATTCTACTTCCCGTTCTGGATCGCGGTTTGTGCATGGGCAACGACAGCGTTGGCGAAGGAACAGCGGCCGCCCAACGTGGTCCTTATTTACTGCGATGATTTGGGCTGGGGCGACGTGGGGTGCTTCGGGGCGAAGAAGATTCGCACTCCGAACATCGACAGCATCGCTCGGCACGGAACCCGTTTTACTTCGTTCTATGTGGCGCAGGCCGTTTGCTCGGCTTCGCGGGCCGCCCTTCTGACCGGTTGTTATCCCAACCGTCTCGGCATCCACGGAGCGCTGGGCCCCAATTCGAAAACCGGACTGAATCCGGAGGAGAGGACCCTCGCGGAGGTGCTTAAACCTCGCGGATACGCCACCGCCATCGTCGGCAAATGGCATCTAGGTCGCCCGACCGAACTGCTGCCGACACGACAGGGGTTCGATGAATACTTCGGGCTTCCGTATTCCAACGATATGTGGCCCCAGAACGCCAATGCCGCCAAGGGGGCTTACCCGCCGTTGCCGCTGATCGATGGGGATCGGGTGATCGAGGAAACTCCCGATCAATCCCAGTTGACCCGCCGCTACACCGAGCGGGCGGTCTCGTTCATCCAACGCAGTGCCCGGGCGCCCTTCTTCCTCTATCTGGCCCATTCCATGCCGCACGTTCCCATCTTTGTCGGATCGCGTTTTGCCGGGCGGTCTCGGCAAGGGCTCTATGGGGATGTTATCGAAGAAATCGACTGGTCGGTGGGCGAGGTGCTCAAGGCCCTGAGGCAGAATGGCTTGGAGAAGGATACCCTCGTCGTCTTCACCTCCGACAACGGCCCTTGGCTGAGCTACGGCGAGCACGCCGGCAGTGCCGGTCCGTTTCGCGAAGGGAAGGGGACCAGTTTCGAAGGCGGAATCCGGGTGCCCTGCGTGATGCAATGGCCCGGTCATATTCCCCGAGGGCGCACCAGTGACACGCCCCTTATGACCATTGATGTGCTGCCGACCGTGGCTCGCTTGGCCGGGGCGGCCCTGCCGCCGCGCAAGATCGACGGCCTGGATGTCTGGCCCATTTTGCGAGGAGATCGTGGAGCCACCAATCCTCACTCAGCCTACTTCATTTACTACAATCAGGGAGATTTGTTGGCCGTGCGCAGTGGCGATTGGAAACTCTTCTTCCCGCACACCTCGCAAACGTTGGCCGGCAAACCCGGTGGAACCAACGGGATGGCGGGTCGGTATCAGCAGCTGCCGGTCGGCCTGGAACTGTACCACCTCCAGCGCGATCCCGCAGAGCGCGTCAACGTGATTGCCCAGCATCCAGAAGTCCGAGACCGATTGATGGCCTTGGCCGAGGCGGCGCGGGTCGAACTCGGGGACAAGCGACTTCAGCGAATTGGCACCGGAGTCCGGGAACCGGGGCGCGTCGAGTGAATCCGACGGTCGTGCCGCTCCAGCGCCCCACTTTTCGCGAAGCCTGTCGTCTCTGGCTGAAAATTGGCTGCCTCAGTTTCGGCGGACCCGCCGGGCAAATTTCCCTGATGCACGAGGAGTTGGTGGCAAAGAGGGGATGGGTCGATGAGAGCCGATTCCAGCATGCGCTGCAGTTCTGTATTCTGCTCCCAGGCCCGGAGGCTCAACAATTGGCGACCTATCTCGGTTGGTGGTTGCACGGAACCCGGGGCGGGATTGTGGCCGGAACCTTGTTTGTCTTGCCGGCGGCGATCTTGCTGTTGGTCCTGAGTTGGGGATATGCACTCTGGGGTGCGGTTCCTTGGGTGAGCGCCGCGCTGCAAGGTCTTCAGCCGGCGGTGGTGGCGCTCATTGGTGTCGCCCTGATCCGCCTGTCAACTCGGTGGCTGCGAACCCCCAAACTCTGGCTGATGGCCCTGGGAACCTGGCTTGGAATGCGCTGGGGTCTACCGTTCCCGGTCCTGCTCTTGATGGCGTTTGTGATCAGCCTTCTATGGCAAGGGATTCGGCCGGCCGTGCCGGTTTCTCCGCCGTCCGCCGTAGGGGAGCGCCCCAGTGCCCCGTCGTCGACACCACGGACGGACTGGAAGCGCTCGGTTCGAGTCTTTCTCGTTTGCATGGTCTTGTGGTGGCTGCCGGTGGGCTTGGTGGCGGCCTGGTTGGGAGCAGGGCATGTGCTGGTGAGGGAGGGGGTATTTTTTAGTGGAGCCTCCGTGATCACTTTCGGTGGAGCCTACGCCGTTCTGCCTTACGTGGCGCAGCAAGCGGTCGAGCAGTTCCATTGGGTTTCCAGCTCTGAAATGATGGCGGGAATGGCTCTCGCGGAAAGCACGCCGGGTCCGTTGATCATCGTCCTGCAATTCATCGGGTTTTTGGGTGCCTGGCACCAGCCGGGCTCCTTGTCTCCCTGGATGTCCGGAATCCTCGGCGCTGGACTGACGTCATGGACGACCTTTTTCCCGAGCTTCCTTTGGATTTTTCTCGGGGCTCCGTGGGTGGAGCGCCTGCAGGGCTTGAAGCACTGGGAACGGTGGATGGGCGTCGTTTCGGCCGGGGTGGTGGGCATGATCATGCACCTCGCCTGGGGTTTAGGAGTGTCGGCTCTGGGCACTGCCGATGGCCGGGTGGATGGGCCTGCCTTGATCATCTTAGTGGTGGCCTTCGGTTTGATGCGCTGGGGCCGGTGGCCCAGCGGTGCTGTCATTCTGCTTTCGGCCGTGCTGGGAATCTTCAGGGCCCAGCTAGGCCTTTGATCGCGGAGGGCCCGAGAGGAACGGTTGGCGTTAACCCGCTGGGCGGTGGTGTTGGTGGTTTGTGAGTTTTCGAGGCTGCGCCGTTCGATCGTGCTTGTGGAATTAGCCTCGGATAAATAGCAAACCAGGATACCCCGCGTCTGTGATAACCAGCCCTGAGTCTAATTCCTCCCGGGAGCGCGACGGTGCCTTCACCTTGATCGAGTTGCTGGTCGTGATCGCGATCATCGCCGTTCTCGCGGGCCTCCTCCTGCCAGCGATGGCTCGAAGCCAAGAATCAGCTCGAGGTGTGGTGTGCTTCTCGAATGGCCGTCAGATGGGGTTGGCAGCCCAGTTGTACACGCCGGATAATCGCGGCCACATGCCTTCCTTCCGCAATTGGCTTTGCGTGAAGGCGGGTGATCTCACCACCGGAAAGCTCTTTCCGTACGTCGGTGCCAAGCAGGTGTACTTGTGCCCCACCGACCAACGGGATCTGACTTCAAA
>SXGR01429375.1_pt1 | contig 14896 bp, 11 predicted proteins | sample 3174711 | NCBI WGS metagenome assembly SXGR01 (sample SAMN11356860, study PRJNA531348) | freshwater metagenome | isolation source: freshwater sample F1-60 | place: China: Fuxian Lake, Yuxi | collected 2017-12-25
ACGATCCAGGCGTCAGGGTGTCGAACCTCGATGAGCTTCTTGCCGTCGATGGTCTCGATGCCATCTTCATCGGTCCCTACGACCTGTCGGCGTCCCTGGGGTGCACCGGCGATTTCGAGAATCCCGCCTTCACGGCCACGATTGCCCAGATTCTTGAGACCTGCCGGCGGCTCGGTGTGCCGAGCGGTTTGCACGTCGTGTCGCCGGACGCGGCGCAATTGTCCCGCCGGGTTCGCGAAGGCTACCAGTTTCTTGCGTATTCGATAGACTCAGTGTTTCTCGCGACGAGTTGCGCGAGACCGGATTGGACACAAGGATGAACATTCTCGCGCTGATTCCTGCCCGCATGGGCTCGAGCAGGTTCCCCGGTAAGCCCATGGCGCCGATTCTCGGCAAGCCGATGATCGGCCATGTCTGGGAACGCGTCGCGGCGTCGCCCGTCGTGAGCCTGGTGGCCGTCGCGACCTGCGATGAGGTGATCGCCGATTACATCCGCTCGATCGGCGGTGTTGCGGTCATGACCAGCGACCGGCACGAGCGGGCCTCCGACCGCTGCGCCGAGGCACTGCTGACTCTCGAGCGCGAACGCGGCGTCCGCTTCGATCTCGTCGTGATGGTGCAAGGCGACGAGCCGATGCTCGACCCGGAGATGATTGCCGAGGCCGTGAAACCGCTGCAGGACGATCCAGGCGTCAGGGTGTCGAACCTCCTGGCGCCGATCGCCAGCGTTGAGGAGTTCGAGGATCGCAATTGCATCAAGGTGGTCTGTGATCTGAAGTCGAACGCTCTCTATTTTTCGCGCGAGCCGATTCCGACCCGGGTGCGCAGCACCCAGATCCCCATGGGGAAGCAAGTCTGTGTCATCCCGTTCCGGCGCGATTTCCTGCTCGAGTACACGCAGCTGGCGCCGACGCCGCTGGAGATCGCCGAGTCAGTGGACATGCTGCGCGTACTGGAACATGGCCTGTCGGTGCGCATGGTGCCGACCCACCACTCGTCGCAGTCCGTCGACACCGAGGACGACCTGCGAAAGGTGGAACTGCTGATGCAGGGGCCACGCTGACGACCGGCGCATGAGCCGGGTGACGGTGTGCTGACCGTGTGGGACGCGCCGGCTGATCCGCCGAGCGCGTCAGGCCTGGTGTACCGCTGGAACGGGTACGGCGAGGCCGCTCAGGTCCGGTCCCTTCTCGGCTACGTGGAGGTCCATAGCGATCGCTTGCGCCGCGCCTATCTCTCCTGGGTTCACGACCTCGGTGAAACGTGCGTTCGCGGCCGCCGGGTCGTCGACCATCTTGCGCTCGCCAACGGCCTCAGCTATTGGTGGATGACCCTGCTGGTGGAGCAGAGCCCGTGGAAGTCTCCATCCATGGTCGATGCCATTCGCGTGCTCGCACTCGAGGAGATTCTGTCAGCGAACCCTCCAGGTTCGGTGCGGCTGGTCAGCTCGGATCGACGGCTCCATGCGGTACTGAGCGATCTCTGCCGCCGCTTGTCGATTGGATACCGCTGGGAGCGCCTGCCGCCCGGTGGGGCGGGCGTCCCGCTGGTGGAACGCGTCTATCGCGCGCTGCCGTATTCCGTGCAGGCCTTAGTCAGCGTGACGCGTCATCTCCGCCTGCGGTGGGTCTTGACGAGCCTGGCGCGGCCGCCGTGGGCGGCCGGGCGTCGCGCGCGCCTGTTCTGTTCGTACTTCATTCACCTCGACCGTGAGGCCGGCGACCGCGGCGTGTTCCATTCCCGGCAATGGGAGGCGCTGCCGAAGGTGCTCCACGAGGCCGGCCTCCGGGCGAATTGGCTGCAACACTTCCTGGTCAGCGAGACCGTGCCGACGACCGGAGTCGCCATGACCTGGGCCACGCGATTCAATCAGCACCCGGATGCGAATGGAGCGCACGCGTTCGTCGACACTTTTCTGTCCTGGCGAATCCTCGCGAGGGCGCTTGCCGGCTGGCTGAAACTCGCCGTCATGGCCACTCGCCTTCGCGCCATCAGACACGCCTTTCGCCCGCATGGTTCGCAGGTCTCGTTGTGGCCCCTCTTGCGCCACGACTGGCACGTGTCCATGCGCGGCCACGTGGCGATGAACAATCTGTTGTGGATTGGACTGTCCGACCGCGCCCTTGGCCAGCTGCCCCGTCAGCCCGCCGGCTTTTACCTTTGCGAGAATCAGGCGTGGGAACGTGCCTTTGTCCACGCGTGGCGAACACATCGGCACGGCAGGCTACTGGCTGTCGCTCACGCCACGGTGCGGTACTGGGATCTTCGTTACTTCACCGACCCGCGAACGGTGCGGTCCACTGCGCCTCATGCCATGCCCCGCGCGGACGGCGTGGTGCTCAACGGCCAGGCTGCGATCGAGGCATTTCGCAGCGTTGAATTCCCCGAGGAGGCGATCGTCGAAGGCGAAGCACTTCGCTACGGCTATCTTGGTTTTCAGCCGGCCACTGCTGCCGGGTCGCGCCTGCCGCGCGATATCGTCCGAGTGCTGGTTCTCGGCGATTTCGACGCAGCAGCAACCGTGAAAATGCTTCGCGCGCTGGACGAGGCGGCGGCCGGTTTGCCGTTCCCTGCGACATTCACCCTTAAGCCACATCCGAATTTCACGCCGACGGCGTCGGAGTATCCCGCGCTGCGGCTGGCGGTGGTCACCGAGGGGTTGGCGACAATCCTGGCGCAATTCGATATCGCATTTTGCAGCAACAGCACCTCGGCAGCGGTGGATGCGTATCTGGCAGGGCTGCCTGTCGTGGTGATGCTCGATGATACGACCCTCAACGTGAGTCCCGTGCGGGGGCGCTCCGGAGTGAGCTTTGTCAGCACCCCAGCCGAGCTGGTCGACGCCCTCGTGGCCTGCCGCGGAGCGGCGGCACCGGGCTCAACAGCCGAACGTGACTCTTTTTTCTTCCTGGATCCCGCCTTGCCGAGATGGCGGAAGCTCCTGGACCTGGATGACGGGATCGACATGGCCCCAGAGAGCCGCCAAGGGAAGGACCCCGACTGAATCGCGAATCGCTGAACTTCCGCGCGAGGCTTCGCCGTCCGGGGCTCGCGACGGCCGTCGCTGCGGAAGGGGCCCGGCGTGCCAGCCGCGCCATCGTCCGGCGGTTCGCAGGTCCGGCGCACTGGTATCCGCCGGCCGTTCGACGCGCCTGCCTCAACCTTCAGCCGCCGCCTCCGGCGGCGCTCTCTCCAACCACCGCCATCCCGCCGGGCCGCTCGTTGCCATTGGCAGTCGGAAGCGTGGTTCTCGCCGGCGACCGTCCATGGGATGTCTCGTTCGCGGATGTCGAAGTCGAAGTATCGCTGCATCGATGGAACTGGTTGTTGACGGCAGAGGGCATGACCTGGGCCGAGGGCGTCGCCCTGATGCGGTCGTGGTGCTGGCACAACCTGCGCGACCAGTCCGGAGTGAAGTGGGAGCCGTATTCAACCGGCGAGCGTATTGCGAACGCCTGGTTGTTCGCCCTCCGAGAGGGCAGGAGCGGCCAACTCCCGGCCGACCTGGTCTCGGCCTTCGCCGAAATGGCGCATGTGCTCGGCGGTCGTCTCGAGTACAACGGCGCCTCCCCGGTCAGCAACCACGTGGTCAACAACGCCCGCGCGCTGTTGTGTGCCGCGGCAGTCTGTGACAACCACTCGTACGCCGAGGTGGCGGTCGCAATTCTTGACGACGCGCTGCCGGTGTTGGTTCGCGACGGGTTCCTGGCCGAGGGCTCGAGCCACTATCACTGCCTCTTTACCCGGTGGCTCTTGGACATCACCGCGGTGGCCAGGAGCGCGCATCTCGACCGCCTCGTCGAGCACCTGGAGCCTGTGGCGCTCAGCCTGTTGCGCCGCTGCCGGTTCTTCGCCGTGAAGGATCCAGGCACTGGCCGCGCCACCATGGCCCTGTTCGGCGACGTGTCTCCGGACTGCTCGCCCGAATGGTTGATGCGAGTCCTGGCGGAATATGCCCGTCATCTTCCCGCCGCGGCCGAGGCCGGCGCAGGCGAGATGCCGGTGGACTGGAAGCGTTGCGACCGCGACGGTCTGACGGTGATTGCCCGCACCGAGCGCCGGCCCCCGTTTGAGAACCAAGGTCATCGACACGGCGACGTCGGAGGCTTCGTGCTCTACCAGCACGGCTGGCCGATATTTGTCGACGTCGGCCGGCTCAGCTATCGCACCGGCGCCGGCGCGGCTCTCGACGCCTATGGCGCCAGCGCCCTGGCCCACAATACGATCATCGTCGACCGCCTCGAGCCCACGGTGCCGGCGAGCCTGTCGCGGATGCCGTTCGCATACCGGAACTACGCGCTGGACAGTCGTATCGAGGAATCCGCCGAGCGCACGACACTCGCGATTACCCACAATGGCTTCAACCGATCGGCCGATCGTCACCTGATGCACACCAGACGGATCTCTCTTGGCGCCGGCGCCTGCGTGATCGAGGACCAGCTGGCAGGCTCGACCAGCCACTCGGTCGAAACCCGGCTGCACCTGGCTCCCGGCGCAACGGCGACACCGATTTCCGGGCGCCCGGCCGCGTTCAATCTGACGTGGCCCGGAGGAGCGCGAGCCGGCCTCCTGACCTATTCCTCGAACGGCACCGACTCGGCCGGGCCGGCGATAACGATTCGGGCCGGCCATGCCGATCCGGGCGAACCGGCCGGTTGGTACTTTCCGAAGTACGGTGAGAGCGTGCCCGCTTCAACCCTTATCATCCGTGACCGCGCGACTGGGCGAGTTGCCAGTACCTGCGTACTCACATTCGGTGATCGCTAGTGTGCGGGATCGCGGCCACCTTTAGTCTCTCCGGCGCCGAGGCCTCGCTGGCGCCCCTGCAGGCGATGACGGCGCGGATGGTGCATCGCGGGCCGGATGACGAGGGATTTGCCTGCCATGGTCCAGCGGGACTTGGGATGCGACGGCTGTCGATCATCGATGTGGGCGGCGGCCATCAGCCAATCGCCAATGAAGACGGCACGATCTGGCTGGTGCTGAACGGCGAGATTTACAACTACGTGGAACTTCGCGCCGCCTTGAAACAGCGCGGCCACCAGTTCAGCACGGGCAGCGACGCCGAAGTCATCATTCACTTGTACGAAGAAAAGGGCGTTGCCGCGGTGGACGACCTGAACGGGATGTTCGGCTTCGCGCTATGGGATTCTCGCCGCAACCTCGGCTGGGTCGCGCGCGATCGCCTCGGCATCAAGCCCATCTTCATGGCCGCAACGGCCGATCGGCTGGTGGTCGCTTCCGACTTGAGCGCGATCCGCGCGCTGGTGAGTGCGCGGCTCAGCCGCGCGTCGATCTTGCAGTACCTCGCGCTTGGCTACGTGCCCACGCCGGACACGATCTTCGAAGGCATCACGAAGCTGCCGCCTGGCCACTACGCCGTGATCCAGGATGGCCGTGTCTCGACCAGGCGCTACTGGGACCCGGAAGCCGCGCGCGAGTGGCGCGGCGGGCTCGATGACGCGCGCGACCAGTTGGACGCGCTCCTGCACGACGCGGTGCGACTCGAGATGCGGAGCGATGTGCCGGTCGGTATCTTTCTGAGCGGCGGCCTCGACAGCAGCGCCGTCGTGGCGATGGCGGCCGCGGCGACCGCCGAGCCGCTGCGCACCCTGACCATTGACTTTGCCGGCAAGGGCGGGCGCGATGCCGGCAGCGCTCGCCTCGTCGCGGAGCGCTTTGGCACGCGGCACACGGCAGTGGTGTGCGACGCCGCGCGCGGACTGGCCGCGCTGTCCGACCTGGTCGGCCGTCTCGACGAACCGGTCGCCGACTCGGCGATGATCCCGACGTTCATCCTGTCGGACGCCGCGCGGCAGATGGGCATCAAGGTGCTCCTCAGCGGGGCCGGCGGAGACGAGATCTTCGGCGGGTATGGCCGCCATCAGCGCCCGCGGGTCGGGAGTCCAGACTGGATCGCGACCGCGCTGCCGGGGCCACTGCCGGCGATGACCGGCGCGCTCTGGTCTCTCTTCGATTCGGAACGCGGTCTTCGCGCCGCCGATCAGCGGATGGCGTGGGCGACGGGCATCTCCGGCGCGAGCCTGGCGCTCTTGAAGGAGACCCTGCGCGAGCCTGGCGACTTCGACGCCATGCGCACGGCCGCTGCGATGCACTTCGATGCGCTGCCGGGGCGCCGGCGCGCGCGCGGCTACGCATACGGCGGCATGTTGACCGACCTGCAGACCTACCTGGTCGACGACGTGCTGGCGCTCGGCGACAAGGCGACCATGGCGGCATCGGTCGAAGGGCGGGTTCCGCTGCTTGACCATCGGCTCGTCGAGTTTGCGTACGCCTTGCCGCCCGCTCTCAACATGCACGGCGGCGCGGCCAAAGGACTCTTCGTCGAGGTGCTGCGGCGCTACCTGCCGGCCGACGTGCTCGATCGGCCCAAAGAAGGCTTCAACGCGCCGATGTCCGAATGGATCGGCGCGACCGGCGCCGGCGACCCGTTCGAACGGGATCTGCTGGACGCCCCGTCGCCGGCGATCGCCGAGGTCATCGACATTAACCGGCTTCGCCGCGCCCTCTCGTCATCGCCGCGGACGAGTCGCACGGCCGAGACCGTCTTCTCCCTGTACGTCCTCAACAGCTGGGCCCGGGCGCATCTGGGCAGCGCTGCGTCATGATTCCGTCCATCAGCGTCGTCAGTCCCGCGTTCAACGCGCGCGCCTGGGTGATTCGCTCGCTGGAGACGGTGCTGGCGCAAACGCTGCCGCCGACGGAAGTGATTCTCTCGGACGACGGGTCGACCGACGGGACGCCGGATCTGGTGGAAGAGCTGTTTCGGCGCGAAGGCCGGTCGCGGCGGGTGGTCCTGCGGGGGGCGCATTTGGGACCCGGCGCTGCCCGCAACGCCGGCATTCGGGCGGCCAACGGCGAGTGGATCGCGTTCTTCGACTCGGATGACTTGTGGCGGCCCGACAAGCTGGAAGTCGTGGCCCGCGCCATCGCGGCGCATCCTGACGCGAACATTGTCTGCCACAGCGAAGTGCACCGCCGTCTCGACGGCAGCGAAGGCCTGCTCGATTACGGCGCACGGCACGATCCGGATCAGGCGATCGGGCCGCAGTTGTTTCGCGCCAACTTGTTCTCCACCTCGGCCCTCGTCTGCCGGCGTGACGTGCTGGTCAGCGCCGGTTTGTTCGACGAGCACCTGCGGTCGGCGCAGGACTACGAATTCTGGCTGCGCCTGGCGCCGCGGCTGCGCGTCCATTTCATTCGCGAGCCGCTCGGCACCTACATGGACCGCCCGGGAAACATCACGCTCTCGGCGCCCTTCGGCCGCGTCATCAATCACGGGCGGGCGATGATTCGTCATCGCGCCCTTGGCGGCCCGCGTTGGCCGATCTACGTGGCGCTGACGGTCTCTCGCGGGTTGGCATCAGCGGCCGTCCGCCAGGTGAGACAGCGGTTCCAGCCGGTGACGTCGCGATGACCGCCGCGCGTCTCGAGGTTCTTTGCCGGGGGCTGACCCGGGGTGAGGACGAGGTCTGGTCGGCGGTGGCGCCGGCGCCAACGGCCGGGACGTCGGAACAGGATGCCGAGCGGGCCCTCCGCGCGCAGATGGCGGCCCAGCCGCACGACGACTATATCCGCGACATCTCGCGCCACCATTCAGTCCCGGTGATGGACCACGAAGTCGAACGCTTCCTGGCGCGGGTGCCGAAGGGCGGCGCGATTGTCGATGTCGGCGGCTGCTGGGGTTGGCACTGGCGCAGGCTCGCCCTTCAGCGGCCTGACGTCTGCGTTGTGATCGTCGACTTCGTACGTGAAAACCTGTGGCATGCGCGGCGCGTGCTGGCACCCCTGCTCGGCCGGCAGGTGGCGCTGGTGCATGGTGATGCCACGGACTTGCCGTTTCCAGACGGGTCCTTCGACGCCTTCTGGACGGTGCAGGCGTTTCAGCACATCCCGCAGTTTCCGCTCGCCTGCCAAGAGGCCTACCGCGTCATGACGAGGGGGCCGTTTGCGTGTTACTCGCTGCACGCGGCGCCGCTCGTCCGGGCGGTTTACCGGCTGTTCGGCCGCCCGTTTCATCAGCAGGGACAGCTCGGGACGGCCTTCTACCTGGCTCGAGCGTCAGCCGAGCAACGCCGCGTCGTGGCCGAGGTGTTCCACGGCAAGGCCTCGGTGCGCTACAGCGAATGCCTCTTCCATCCCGACCTGCGGCTCACCTTCACCGGCGGCGAGCACAGCCTGCTGGGCAAACTCGACGCGCAGCTGTCGGATTGGCCGATGCTAGCGAGACTAGTCGCGCGCCAGTGTGCCTTTGAAGCGACGAAGGGCGCGTAGCATCCGCCATGTTCCGTAATCGCGGGCCCTTCGAACCAGGCGTTGGCGCCACTCTTCGCTCCGCGGCGCTGGCCGCGTCGTACCTCCCGTTTCGAGTCGCGAATCAACTGGGCGCCGCCCCGGAAGGTTCCCTGCGCGTGCTCCTGTATCACGATGTCGGCCCGCGAGAGGCGGAGGAGTTTCAATCCCAACTACGCTGGCTCGCCCGGGAATGGCGGTTTGTTTCCGCGGACCAGTTCGCCGAACTGGCCTTTGAGGGCGCGCCGATCAAGAAGAAGAGCGTGCTCTTGACCTTTGACGACGGCTTTCAATCGAATCTTCGGGCGGCGCGCGACGTGTTGACGCCGATGAAGATTCCGGCGCTGTTTTTCGTCGTCAACGACTTCCTGGGGTTGGATGACGTCGAGGCGGAGCGGGCGTTCATCGCGGATCGCATCTGGCCCGGCCTCGGCCGCTCGCGCGTCCCGGCGCATTGGCGGAGCATGACGTGGGCGGACACCGCGGAACTGCTCGAGCGGGGCCACACGATCGGCGCGCATACGCAGACCCATGCGCGGCTTGGCACCATTGCCGACCACGCCATGTTGCAGCGAGAGATCGTCGACAGTGGCGACCGGCTGAGCGCCCGCCTCGGGTGCCCCATCAGCCATTTCGCGTTTCCCTTTGGCGACGCTGCCAGTGTCAGCGCCGCTGCTCTTGGGATTGCCGCGTCCCGTTACGAATGGGTCCACTCCGGCGTGAGGGGCAACAACGCCGCCAGGAAACTGGCACGGTTGGTGGTGCGCGATGCCGTCGGCCTTCAGGAGCCGGCGTGGGCGGCCGGGGCGTTCCTCGAGGGAGCGTGCGACCGGCTCCACCGCGCCGGCGCCGCCGAAGTCGAACGGCGCTGGGTTGAGGGCTTGTCGCAGTCCGGGACTGACGGCGGCCGCGCGTGAGCAGAATGACGATGGCTCCGCTGCCGCCCTGGCGGGTGCTGGCAGACGCGGTTCGTCACCCCGCCGACCGCGCCCGCCTGTTGACGACCTGGTGCGGAGCCGGCGACCAGGCATGGGCGTTGTCCAGGAGCGCATGGTCGCTCGCCGTGATCGCCGCGGCTCGCCGCGCGCATGGTGACGGTTCCGTCCCGTGCGTGTGGGTGCCATCGTATTTCTGCGACAGCAGCCTCGAGCCACTCCGCAACGCCGGCGTCCGGCTGGCGTTTTACCCGGTGGCGGCCGACCTGACGCCCGATCTGGCCGCCGCCGAGGCGCTCGCGCTCGAGCAGCCCCCGGACATTTTCGTGCTGGTTCACTATTTCGGCGCTGCCAACGACGCGGTGGCGGCTGAACGATTCTGCGTGCCGAGGCGCGCGTGGCTGGTCGAGGATGCCGCCCACGTGCTGCGCCCGGTAGCCGGGATCGGCGAGCGCGGTGACTTCGTGCTCTATAGCCCGCACAAGCACCTCGCGATTCCGGATGGTGCCGTCCTGGTGGCACGCGCCAAGGGGCCGTCCCTCAAGGGCGAGCCCGACCGCGTCTTGGCGGCGCTGACCGTGGCGCATCAAGCGGTCCTCGCGGCGGCGCCGTCGAATCGAGTCTCCGCCGCGGTGTGGCTGGTGAAGCGGGTGCTGCAGAAGCTTGGTATCAGGGCGCGGGTGGGAGGTTGGAGCGCGTCGAACTTCACGGAGGACCCGGGTCCAGCGCCGATTCCGCCGCCGCGAATGAGCGGCATCGCCGAGCGGCTGCTCGCCGCGCAGCTGCCTGCTCTCGATGCGGTTGCCCGGGCCCGCGCGCTCAACAGGGACGTGTGGGGAGTCCTGCTCGCCGGGCTTGCCGCGCAAGCCGGCAGCCGTCACCCCATGGGCACGGCCAAGCCGGTCGATTCGCCCTACGTCGCCGAGTTTCGCTTCGACGAGGCAGGTGCGGCGCGAACGTTTTTTCATGAAGCGAGCAAGCTCGGCGTGCCGGTGACGACCTGGCCAGATCTTCCCGCGGAGGTCGGAACGAGCGACCAGCCCTCCGAGGCCAGGCGCCGGCGGGCGCACTCGTGCTTTGTCGTTGTTCACCAGGGGCTGTCGGTTGGCCAGATGGCCACGAGCGTGACGCCTGCATCCAGTGAACCGGCATCGGGCTTGCCGGCGTTGAACGTCCAGTGGGACTCCGTGAGCCGGGCCGACTGGAACGCCTGGATCCGGCGCGCCGGCCGCAGCCCCGTCCTGCAGTCATGGGCGTACGGCGAGGCCAAGACACACGCCGGCGGGTGGCGAGTCCGCCGGGCCGTGATCCGGCGCGGCGAGACGCCGGTGGCAATCGCCCAGGTGCTCCGCAAGTCGTACTTCGGGTTTCTGCAGGTGTCGAGAATCAGCCGCGGCCCGCTGTTCCTGGAGCCGGTGTCCCCCGGGGAGACTTACGCCGTCCTCAAGGAACTGGGCAAGACGGCTGCGCTGTGGCGAGGGTCGGTGTTCACCCTCAGCCCTGAAGTCGAGTCGAGCGCGGCGGCCGTGGTCCAGTTGTGGGCGGCAGGGTTTCGTCGTCTTGCCCGCCCGGCCTGGTCGTCGGCCTGGCTGTCGCTTACTCCAGAGCTCCCCGAGATCCGGGCGCGTCTCGACCGCAAGTGGCGAAACATGCTGACCGCTGCCGAAAAGCAGGGGATGGTGCTGCGCGAGGGCAGCGAAGCTGAATTGTGGGCGCTGATGCTGGAGCGTCACGCCGCGCACATGGATCACCGGCAGTTCGAAGGCATTTCGATTGAACTCCTGGAAGCGTTGCATGGTCACCGGGATTCCGAGGGCGATCTCAGCGTGTTGATCGCCGAGAAGGACGGCGAGGCGGTCGCGGGGATCTGCATCGCGACGCATGGGGCCGCGGCGACCTACATGGTCGGATGGAGCACGAATGCCGGCCGCGACGCGCGGGCGACGCACTTCCTGCTGTGGCAGGCGATTGCTTCGCTCAAGCGCGCCGGATGCCTCTGGTTTGATCTCGGCGGCATAGACGAAACCAGGACGCCCGGCGTGGCCCGGTTCAAGTCCGGCCTCAACGGCCAACGGTACACGTTGGTCGGAGAGTATGTGAGTGGCTAACGTCGCCACCGCGGTCGGACGGGCCAGTCTCGTCGAGCGGGCCCTCGCCTGGCTGATCTTCCTTCACTACCTGGTCTACGAAGTCGTCTACTTCTTCTACCCGTCGGTTTATCCGACGCTGGGCCTGCTGTCCAACACCTGGAAGCTGGCCATGCCGGTGGGCCTGGCCCTGGTCGCCGGCCTGCCCAACCTGAACCTGCTCAGAAGAGAGCGCGCGGTGCTGAGCGCGCTGCTGTTGTTCGGGCTCTTCTGGTGGTGGGCGCTGGTGACATCGTTCGGGACGCCGGCGTCATTGCTGGAATGGGCGAAGTTGTTTCCGCGGCTGGCGTTCTTCTTCGCCGTCGCGCTGCTGTTTTGCCGGAATCCCCGCGTCTGCGTGGCGACCGCGAAACTGATGGTGGCGTGGGCGTTGCTCAGCGTCGCGCAGTACGTCGTCCTGAACCTCGTCGGCCCATTGGCGGCCAGCAGCTTCTATGCCTGGGGCGGCCAGCGCGCGGGGCCAGGGGGAGTGCTCGGAAATGTCACGTCGATGATGTTCATTCCAGGGCTGGGTTCACCGGTGGTCCGGCTGGCGGGGTTTTGGAACGAGCCATCGAACGCCTGCGCGTCGTTGTTCGCGTGCTTCTTCCTGGCCCGTTGGATCGCCGCGGTGACCGGTGACCCCCGCTGGCGCCGGGCAGGGTTGATCTGCCTGATGGGCGGCTTCGCCAGCCTCTCGAACGCCGGCTATGTCGCCCTGGCCATGGCGGTGCTTTTCGGCGCGGTGGTGCGCATGCGGCTCGAGACGGCGGTGGTTCGCCGCCTCGCCGTCGTGGGATTCGCGGTGGCGATGGTGGTGCTGGCGGTGCTCGGCCGCCTGTACATCGCCGAACATTATGGCGACAACCCGTACCTTCGCGCGATCACCGGCTTGCGATTGAATCCTGACGAATACCTCGATGGCGGGCTGAACATGGCGCTCGGCGGGCGCATCACCCTGATGGTCGACGCGTTCGAGATGCTCCGGCAGCACCCGTTTGGCGCCGGCCTGCTTGGCGTCGACGCCGACCAATCACAAATCAGTGCCTCGGCCCCGGTCGGCTGGCTGCTGATGACCGGCCCGATCGGCCTGTTGCTGATCCTTTCGAGAGACGCCTGGGTGTGGCGCGCGTTTGCGCGCGACGGCAGTGCGGAGCCGGCGGTCCGCTTCGCCGGCCAGGCGTTTGTCGTGGTCGCGGTGCAGCACGTGGCCTATGGCAGCTGGATGAATCCGCTCTACTTCATCCTGTCGGCAATGGTGCTGGCCACCGCGTCCTGGCGGCGCCGCGGCATCCTGCCGGCCGCGGCCGGAAACCGCCAACGGTGAAGCCGATCTTTGTGACCGGCGGCACCGGGTTCCTCGGCGGTCACCTGGTGGGCCGGCTGACGCAGTCCGCAGGCGAGGTGCGGGTCCTGACGCGCTCGGCGCGCACCGGTCCCGAGACCGGGGCCGACGGGCTCCGCCTGGTTCGCGGCGACATCGACGACATCGAGAGCTTCAGGTCCGAACTGGGTGGCGTCGACACCCTGATCCACCTGGCCTATCCGGCGAACTGGGTGTTGGATCGCCACCTTTGCGCCGTCAAGGGCCTGGCACGGGCGGCCCGCGAGGCCGGCGTGCGCCGCGTGATCTTGTGCAGCACGGCAATCGTCGCCGGCCGGGCGCGGTCCGTTCGCATCACGGAGGAGACACCGTGTGAGCCCGTCACGGGCTACGAACGCGTGAAACTCGAGATCGAGCGCACTCTGACCGATGAAGCGCGAGACACCTTCGAGCTGGCGATTCTCCGGCCGACGGCGGTCTTTGGACCGGGCAGCGAGAATCTCTGCAAGATGGCGGCATCACTGCTTCGTGACGGCGCCTGGTCCCGCTTCGTGCGATCGAGCGTGTTCGGCCGCCGGAACCTGAACCTCGTGTGCGTCGGCAATGTCGTCGCTGCGCTGATGTTCCTGGCCGCGCGCCGGCAGGCGCAACCGGTGGAGACCTATCTGATCTCTGACGACCATGACCCCATCAACAATTACCGCGACGTCGAGCGCTTGCTGGCCGCCCACCTGGGGCGTGGCGCGATCACGCTACCCAGGCTGCCGGTTCCGCCAATCGTGTTGTCGCTGCTGCTCCGGGCCACCGGCCGCAGCAGCGTCGACCCATTTCGCGTCTACGACATGAGCCGCCTGCGTCGAGCAGGATTCGAGCCGCCGGTGTCGGTGTCCGAGGGGCTGCGGGAGTTTGCCTCGTGGTACCGCGAGAGCCATGAAGCTGCTCTACGTTAATGCGCTGTTCGACCGGTCGGCCGGCGGCGGCATCGCGGAGCGCGGCGTGCAGTTATGCCGCGCCCTGGTCGCGGAGGGAACCGAATGCACGGTGCTCACGCTGGACATCGGACTCGATGCCGGCCGGCGGCGCGACCTGGCCGGTATCCGCGTGACCGCGCTGCCGTACATGAACCGGCGCTTCCTGCTGCCGAGGGTGCCGCCCGGAACCATCCGGCGCCTCGTCGCCGATGCCGACGTCATCGAGTTGTGCTCGCACTGGACGGTCTTGAATGCCCTTGTCTACCGCGCCGTCCGCTGGTTGAAGAAGCCCTACCTGGCGACGCCGGCCGGGGCACTCGTCATGGTCGGCCGGTCGCCTGTGCTCAAGCGCGGCTACCAGCAGTGGATTGGGCAGGACATCATTCGCAACGCCGACGCGCCGATTGCCGTCACCGCCGGCGAACTCCCTGAGTTCGAGGCGTGCGGCGTCTCCCGGGAGGCGGTCACCGTCATTCCGAATGGCGTCGGCATTCCGGATGACCCCGGTCCGGCCGGCCAGGAGGTTCTGGAGAAGTTCGGACTCTCCGGGCGGCGGTTCGTGCTCTTCATGGGGCGGTTGAGCTTCATCAAGAGCCCCGACATCCTCCTCGATGCGTATGCCCGGGTTGCCCGCCAGTTGCCCGGATACGATCTGGTGTTCGCCGGACCGGACGAAGGCATGCTCGCCGGCCTGCGCGCGTCGGCGGCGACGCTGGGGCTGACGGACCGTATCCATTTCCTGGGATATCTGTCGGGTCCGGAGCGAGAATGCATCTACCGCGCCTGTGACCTGCTGGCCATCCCGTCACGGCGCGAGGCGATGTCTCTCGTCGCGCTGGAGGCGGGCGTGCGCGGCAAGGCGGTCCTGATCACCGATCAGTGCGGTTTTGGCGAGATCGCGACGGTGGGAGGCGGCCGGGTCGTGCCTGTCGATCCGGAGGCCATGGGCGCCGCGCTGGTGGCGATGACGGCCGACGCCGGCGCGCTGCAAGCCATGGGACGGGCTCTTCGGGACCACGTGCGGAGCGAGTACACGTGGCAACGGTCGGCGCGTCTTCATCGAAGCGTGTGTGAGCGAATCGTGTCGAGAAAGTAATTGGGTCGAGGACCTATGACTGTGACGAATCGGACAATTCTCGTGACCGGCGGGACCGGCACGTTCGGTAATGCGGTGGTCAAGCGTCTGCTGACGACCGAGATCAAGGAAATCCGCATCTTCAGCCGCGA
>SXGR01560248.1_pt1 | contig 14895 bp, 15 predicted proteins | sample 3174711 | NCBI WGS metagenome assembly SXGR01 (sample SAMN11356860, study PRJNA531348) | freshwater metagenome | isolation source: freshwater sample F1-60 | place: China: Fuxian Lake, Yuxi | collected 2017-12-25
AACGACCGAAGGCGCAGCATGTCCGAGGATCATGGGCCCCCAGGAGAGCACATAGTCGATATAGACGTTGCGGTCCACGTCATAGAGGCGAGACCCCTTGGCTCGTTGAATGAACCGTGGCTGGCCTCCGACCGATCGAAATGCGCGCACCGGGCTGTTCACACCGCCGGGAATGAGCTGTTGGGCTTCGCTGAAGAGTTTGGTGGACCGAGTTGTTTTCATAACAGGGGGCGCACCCTATCACGCAGGAGGAGAACCGGTCAAGAAACTCGCTCTGAACAGCTTGCCTGGATGTCTCTGTGGCTGTTTGCTAGAATACGCCTCGAATCGGCTGAGACTCGCTGTCGACTGTGCGACACACTTCATACAGCCATTCCAAGATTCCCGTATTGAACGAGAGAGAACGAAGGATATCCACGGTGCGGAGTTCACGCCTTGCCCCTGCGATCGGTCCGGCCCGCCGGAATGTGACCGATTCAATCGTCAGGTTTGTGGGCTATGCCCTTGTGGTGTGTGTCACCCTCGGCCTGATTGTGTTTGCCGACATTGGGCAAGCCCAGACCGGGCTCACCCAGAGCGGCTCGCTGAAACGGTCTCCCGCAGAAATCGTCAAGCGGTACGTGCATTTGGATCAGAAAGGCGCCCGTCTGGAGGCCATGGGATTCGACGTGCTTGCCCCGTATGTCGATTGGAAAGAAGAGCCGTCCTGGGACCATGTCGTGGTGATTCAGGAGGCCACGGTGCCGGAGGATTACCGGAAGTGGACCATCATCGACAATCTGGACATCATCATCCCTGTCACTTTTCGCGTGCGGGGGTCGGTCAATTTCAAGTCTGCGGTCTTCGTGTCTGAGGACAAGACGGAAGAAGTGCGGTTCCATGTGAAGGCCGTGCGAAACAACTGGCGTATCGTCGAGCCGGTGATCCCTCCTCATATCGGAGTTTCCCGGATGGTGAACTTTGCACGTGAGGCTGCGCTCCATGAGCAGGATGCGGCGCAGCGCGGCATCCTGACGGCGCTCGAAGGTTCTTTGCGAAAGGCGAAATAATGGGAAAGACATCCGTGGAGTTGCTCATTTTCGATCTTGACGGCACACTGATCGAATCCAAGTGGGATATCGCAAAGTCAGTGAATTTGACCTTGGCCGAGTTGGGTTTGCCGGAACGCCCGTTGGAGGAGATTTTCGGTTTCGTCGGCGATGGCGTGAAGAAGTTGCTGCGTCTCGCGGTGGGGGATGGGAGCCGAACCAGCTTCGAAGATGCTCTCAAGGTCTTTCGCGGGCATTACCTTGCCCATTGCTTGGATCGAACGACCTTTTTCCCCGGTATTGAACCAATGCTGCGCCACTTCGCACATAAGCAGAAGGCCGTGGCCACCAACAAGTCGATCGAATATACGCGTGTCATCTTGAACGGGTTAGGCGCGCAGCATTTCACGTATCTCGTCGGCGGCGACAACGGGTTCGGGCTCAAGCCGGAACCGGGCATGTTGCTGCACGTCCTGGAACAGTTGAATGTCTCGAAAGATCAGGCCGTTCTGGTGGGAGACAGCACCAATGACATCAACGGCGGCCACAATGCCGGCATCCGCGTCTGTGCCGTCGGCTACGGGATGGGAAATCGGGACAAGATGGCGGCCTGCAAGCCCGATTGGTTCATTGAACGGCCGGAGGAACTGATGGAGATCTTTATATGACAAACAGGCTGAGGCTGAAGTTGAACGAAAATCTTGTCCGCAGGCGGGGGAAAACACTGGTCGCTTGTTTGAGTCTTATCCTGAGCCTCAACCTCGATCTCCTCTTTGCCGCGTCGCCCAGCCTGGCGGACCGTGTGATTGAACACAAACTGGCCAACGGGTTGACCGTGCTGATGGTCGAGCGCCATCAGACGCCGGTGGTGTCGATCAACATTACCTTTGCTGTCGGCGGGATCAATGAACAGGTGGGACAGACAGGCCTTGCCCACTTGTATGAGCACATGGCATTCAAGGGCACCAGAATGGTCGGCACCAAGGACTATGAAAAGGAGAAGCTGATCCTCGATGAACTGGCTCGCGTCGGCACCGAATTGGAACAGCGCCAGCGCGAGATCGCCCAGAAGACCGGCGGGGCGACGGCCGAGGAGCAGGCCGCCGTCGATGCGCTACAGAAACGGTTTACGGATCTGCAAACGCAGGCGTCCCAATACGTCGTCGGCAATGAAGTGGCGCTGCTCTATCAACGGCACGGAGGTGTGGGATTCAATGCATCCACCGGCAAAGACCTTACTCGCTACACGATCAGCCTGCCGGCCAATCGCCTCCCATTATGGGCCGCGATCGAAGCCGACCGCATGGCCAGTCCTGTGTTGCGGGAATTCTACAAGGAACGCGGCGTCGTCATGGAAGAACGGCGGTTACGCAACGAGGACAACCCGAATGGGCTGTTGTTTGAGACCTTCACCTCGGCGGCGTTCCGCGCGCACGGTTATGGGGTGCCGACGATCGGCTGGGGTTCGGATATCTTGTCGTTGACGCCGGGCGAAACCGAAGCTTTCTTCAAAACCCACTATGGGCCGAACCGCGCCACGATCGCGCTGGTCGGCGATCTCAATCTCAAAGAAACGATTGCCTTGATCGAGCGCACGTTTGGGAAGATTCTTGCAGCGCCCGAGTCGTCGGCGCGGGTCGCTGTGGAGCCGGATCAGCGAGGCGAGCGGCGGGTGGAAGTGGAGTTCGACGCGGAGCCGTCAATGGTCATCGGATATCATAAGCCGGGGTTGGGACATCCGGATGACGATGTGTTCGATGTCATCGATGCGGTGCTCTCCGATGGGCTCACCTCACGCCTACATCGGAGACTGGTGCGAGAACAGAGGCTGGTGGCCTCGGTCAGCTCGGATGCGAGCCATCCTGGTGTGCGCGCACCCAACCTATTCATCATGATGGCGACGCCGTTGGCGCCCCATACGACGGCCGAAGTGGAAGCGGCGATCTATGAGGAGTTGGAACGGCTGAAGCGAGAGCCGGTTTCACCCAAGGAGCTTGAGCGGGTGATCAATAATCTGGACGCCGATATGGTGCGTGCGCTGCGGTCCAACAGCGGCCTGGCTTCTCAGCTGGCGCTGTATCAAGCGGTGGCCGGTGATTGGCGCGACATTCTGAAGTCTCGTGACAGGGTTGCCGCGGTGACCGCCGCCGACGTGCAACGTGTCGCGGCTCAGTATTTTACGAAGTCGAATCGGACGGTCGGAGTATTGGTGAAAAAGAGCAACGACAAAGCCGTAGCTGCAGCGTCGAACAGCGGGGTAGCGCGATGATGAATGTGAAGCGTGAAGCGTTGTTCGTGAAGCGAGTAGAAGTCGTAGTGGGGCTGCTGGTCGTACTGATGGGTTTGGCCGGCACGGCTTGTGTGGGAGCGGAGACGCTCGGTGATCCTCGGACGATGACCTTCAAGCCCGTTGAGTTTTCGCCGCCTGACCCGGAACGGATCGTGTTCGACAACGGCATGGTCGTCTACCTGTTGGAAGACCACGAACTCCCGTTGATTACCATGACGGCCACGATGCGAACAGGAAGTTGGCTTGATCCGGCCGATAAGATCGGTCTCGCGGCTTTGACCGGCTCGGTGATGCGTACCGGAGGGGGCGGGAGCTTCTCGGCGGAAGAAGTCGATGAAGCATTGGAACAGTTTGCGGGTGATGTCGGCATCGGTATCGGCAGACAATCGGGGTCTGCCTCGCTCGACCTGTTGAGTAAAGATCTGAAGCGGGGATTGCAGATCTTTGCCGCGCTCGTACGGACTCCGGCCTTCGAGCCGGCGCGTCTCGAATTGGCCAAATTACAGGCGATCGAAGGGATCCGCCGCCGCCAGGATAATCCCGGCTCCATCGTCAGCCGAGAGTTCGTCAAGCTGCTCTACGGCGCGGAACATCCGACCGCGCGGGAGAGTACGATCGATTCAGTGCGGCGCATCACCAGAGACGATCTGGTCGCGTTTCACCGCAACACGATTCATCCGAACGGCATCATTCTGGGGGTGACCGGCGACTTCAAAAAAGAGGCGATGCTTGCGGCGTTGCGCGACGCGTTCGGCGATTGGGAAAAAGGCGCTGTTCCGGAGTTGAAAATCGCCGATGTGCCGGAGAACGACACGGGGAAACCGGCGGTTCGGTTCATCGACAAAGACACGACGCAGACACATCTGCGCGTCGGCCATTTGTCGATCAAAGAGAACGATCTCGAGTATGTTTCATTGGCGATTGCGAACGACATCTTGGGAGGTAGTTCATTCCGCAGCCGGATTTTCAATGATGTGCGGACGAAGCGCGGCCTGGCCTATTCCGTCGGCAGCCGGCTCAATGCCGGAGTGCATGATCAGGGGGTCTGGCTGGTGCGCGCCGAAACCAAGTCGGTTTCCACGCAGGAAGTCATCGCGCGGTTTCTGGCGAATATCGAGCGCATGCGCACGGAGCTTGTGAGCGATACGGAGCTGGCGGAGGCAAAAGACGCGTACGTGAATTCGTTCGTGTTTTCGTTCTCCAGTCCCTCGGCAATTGTGAACCGCTTGATCGAACTGGAGTACGACGGGCTGCCGAAGGATTTTCTGCAACAGCTGCGTGACAAAGTCGTAAAGCTGACGAAAGAGGAGATCCTGGCGGCTGCCAAGAAGCATCTCTATCCGGATCGCCTAAAAATCGTCGCCGTCGGATCAGGCAAAATCTTGCCGACCGCGCTCTCGACCTTCGGCGACGTGAAAGAGATCAAATTGGTTCCGGAAGGGTGAAAAGGTTTCCCGGTTGGCGAAGCGCGGCCAGCTCCGGCGTCGCCATAATGCGATGGGGTCGACTGTCGACTGAAACGATTTCTTCTTTGGCCGCGCACTCCTGTTTCAGACAGCGATTTCGAACTGAATCCGCTCATAGGGGACGGTTGGAGTGACGGAGTCTCGCACATGGGCTCCCGGCTCCAGTTGGACCAAGCCGAGATCGGCGAGAAGCTTCAAATCGCCATGCACATTCTTGAAATCCCTGCCGATCAGCTTGGCTAGCGCCGCGATAGAGCGAGGACGACGAGTCCGGATGAGATGCAGGAGGGTCAGGCGTGCCGGTGTGAGTACTTGTCGCATGGCTTCTACGCTGACGAAGTAGACTCCCGTTCGTTTGGGCAGGGTTTTGCCGTCCTGGACTGCCTTCAGCGTGGCACCGAATTCCTGCAGGCCTTCATCCAATGAGCGTACTCCTACTTTCAGCCGTTTGACCTTCATTTCCACTAACCCTCCCTGTTCATCCACGTACTTGGTGTGGAGGACCAGTTTCGCCTTTGGCATATGGCAGTAGACACCATAACGATGTGAGGTGTCAATGAACGGTTGTAGGAGAAGCCTCTCGCTTCGCCGTTCATAATCTTGATCGCTGATTACAGGGTTCGGTATCGTGACGTGCTGGGACGGTAAAGGATGGCTGTTTCACTGAAGGGATACAATCATGATAATCTGTCCGGGATCTTTCAACGGGCTGGTCAAAGAATCAGAAATATAGCGTTCGCCAAACTTGCTTGCTGTTGAAGATGGATGTATGCCGCTTGAAGACGACTGTTGTGACATTCTGAAAAAAGCCCGCACAGGCCTGGGGCTCTCGGCCGGCGATATCTCGCATAGGGCCGGGTTGCCCGATGGAGTGGTCGCGGCGCTGGAGCGGGGGGAGCAGGCGCGTGATCGAGCGGCTCTGCTCGCGCTCGCCAATGCGCTGGGTTTGCGCGGTGAGCCGCTTGCGCAGATTGCGATCGACAAATGGGAGCCGCTTGCGCAACGCCAACCGGCCTGGATCGAGACGGTGCATGGTTCGATCGGCGGCTATGGTGTGCAGGGCTACATCGTTCACGACGAGGGTGAGGCCCTGCTGATCGATACCGCCTACAACGCGACTGCCATGATCGAGGCGCTCGACAAACGCAACCTGCGTCTGGTGGGGATTTGTCTGACGCATGGGCATGCCGATCATGCCGAGGGGATCGATCGCATTCTCACCTATCGAGAAGTTCCGGTCTATTTGGGGCCGGACGATATAGACCTGTTGAATTGGAAACCACGAGCGGATCTGCTCACTGTGCCTGCGGACGGGTGCGTCATCAAGGTCGGCCGCCGGACGGTTCATTGCCTTACAACTCCAGGCCATACGCCAGGCGGAATCTGCTATCGGGTCGATGATCCCACGCAGCCGGTCTGTTTTGTCGGCGATACAGTCTTTGCCGGATCGATCGGCCGATCCAATCCGAGTCGTCTGTATGCCACGCACCTGGATTCTGTGCGCACAGGCCTGTTTGCACTTTCACCGAACTATCGCCTCTTGCCGGGTCATGGTCCTGCCACGACTGTGGCCGAGGAACTGGAGCATAATTCGTTCGTGACCACCGAATAACGAACCAGATGAATAATCAGGAACTCCATGGATGGATTGGGTGAGGACGATCAGCGACGCATCCGGAACGAAGCCGAACGTGGGGAAGAACCGAATGCCGTCGCACAGACTGCCGATGACGAGGTCGATGCCGATGAAGGAGCGCCGTCGTTTTTCTCTGGTTGGGCGCTGCCCATCGGTCTGTTTCTGCTGACCTGCTTCACGACGGTATGGGCGGGCGCCTACCAATCGTATAACGGGACGGTCCGTGGACCGCTGAATTTTCTATTGGAACATCCGGAGGCATTGTGGCGAGGGTTTCCCTTTGCCGCGGCGCTGCTCTTCATTCTCACGACGCACGAATTCGGCCATTATCTGTTATCCAGGATTCATCGAGTGCCTGCGTCGCTGCCGTTATTCATTCCTGGGCCGCCCCATTTCATCGGAACGTTCGGCGCCATCATCCGTATGCGCAGTCCCATCATGGATCGCCGCGCCCTGTTCGATATCGGGGTCGCCGGCCCGCTGGCCGGGTTTATCGTTGCCGTTGCCGTGTTGATTGTAGGACTGAATCTTTCGACCGTTGTAGATCGCACCGCCACGTCTGGGTTGCAACTGGGAGAACCGTTGCTATTGCAGTTTCTGGCCTGGTTGGTGATCGGGCCGATCTCGCCGGAGTCGGATATCGTGCTGCATCCGATTGCCTTTGCCGCCTGGTTCGGTTTCTTCGTCACCTCGCTCAATCTCCTTCCGATCGGCCAGCTTGACGGCGGGCATGTCGCCTATGCGCTTTGGGGAGGCAGGCAGCGGACGATGGCGTTCATCGCGGTTCCGATCTTAATCGTCCTGGGATTCGTCGGCTGGCCGGGCTGGTTTTTGTGGGCGTTCATGGCGGGCCTCTGGGGGCTCGGCCATCCGCCCGTCCGAGACCCTCAGACTCCGTTAGGGCGCAACCGTACGATCATCGGCTGGATTGCGCTGGCAGTGTTCGTTTCGACCTTTGCGCCGGTTCCTTTTTCATTCCACTAACAGGGTATTGAAAAGTCAGTCAGCGGCGTTCCCTGCCTTCGCCAAAGCGCTTCGCGCAGGCAGGTCGCCTTGCTCAGAGGCTCAGGGCAGATAGTCAGATTGATGGCCAGGCCTGAGTATTGACTGATTGGAAGGCCGTAGGTTCACCGAAATGGGCCGATCATGCGGTGTTGCAGTCGAGTTGGGCATCGGCGGTGGTGGCGCAGAAGGTGTTAGGCAGCCGTCCCAACGAGGCCTTCTAGGGGAATGTGGAGTTCGCGATGGAGGCGGCGGATCATTTCAAGAGATAAGCCACGCTTCTTGCTCAAAATTTCAGAAACCCGCCCTCGCCCGCCGAGCATCGCTTCCAGATCTTTGCGCGTCATGCCGAGTTGATCCATTCTGAATTTTATCGCTTCGACCGGGTCTGGAGGACAGATGGCATGATGCTTTGCTTCGTAGGCCTCCACGAGAGTGGTTAATACGTCCAACTCGTCCCCGTTTTTGGTGTCCGGCTTGGCATCCATCAATCGTTCGATGCGTCGGAGTGCATGATCGTAGTCGCGCGTAGTTTTGATAGGGGTAATGTTCATAGCGCCTCCGGAGTTTCAGATAGTCGTAACATCGATGGTGTCATAGCGCGCATGTGTGCCAACGAAACGGATATAGACAATTCGATAGGGGTAGTTGATCTTCACAACCATACGGTAGTGATTCCCCGCAATGTTAAACGCCACTCGGTTGTCCTGAAGCACACTCGCTGACCGGAACTGAGTCTTGACCGCCGAAGGGGTTGCCCAGTCCGCCCGATCGACTTCCTGATGCCACGCTTCCAGGGGCCCTTTTGCCTTGGGATGTCGTTTCCAGAATGCGCGAAGGGTCCGTTTGGCAATGATGCGCACGCGCTACTCTAGCATGATCCCAATTCGGGATCAATCATGCCGAATTCCAATTCGGTCGTAACGGTGGGATCTTCTGAGTTGTAGCGGCGCCACTATCGCCGGGGTGCATCGTAGCGGGCCGCTTGTGCCGGGTAGTTGAACCTTGTCGCCGCTCGGCGACAACCATCATCTAGTACTTTCAAAACATAGGCTGATCTTGATACAAGTTCAGTAACTGCTCGTGAAGAAGGGCGGAGATCTCTCCAGGAGTGTGCTGTTCAAAGGGGACAATAGGGTGAAGCGACCGAACTTTCCCTTGGGGATCGTCGTTGGATGTGTCCTTGGATTTGTGCCAACCGCGACGTTCGCGCGGGACGGATATCAACCAGGGTACCGCATGCCGTTGCCCGTGGTCAGAAGCGGAGATTCGCCGCCCCTGCTTTCAGCAAGTTCGGCTCATGACGATGGTTTCCCCGGTCCCAGAGAAGCACAAGGGGATCATGCGGATAACTGTGTAGATTGTGGGCTGGCAGAGAAAAGTTTTCCAGGACGCTTCTTTGACGCATATGTCCAGGGGATCAAAGGAACTGTCAATAAAGGAGAAGACAGCCCTGCGCCACAGCGCCGGCTTTCCCCTGAGCCGTTCAATTCTCCGCCGTTCCCCATGTCCGAACATATCGGCCCCGTAATTGGGGTTCCGGATTCAACGCCGAATAGTTTGCCGCTGATGAAGGCTTTGTCTGATGCCGATATTGGGAAGGCACTCAGGAATTCGAGAGTCAACGCCTATGGATGGATTGTCCCGTCCTTCAATGCGAGCACGTCTCGCGATACGAATATCCCGCTAACCTACCAGATCGTTCCCAATAGTTCCCAGCTTTCTCAGGCAGTGTTTATCTTGGAGCGGGGCCTCGATACTGTGCAGACGAGTCGTCTCGATTGGGGGTTTCGGTTCACTAATTTGTACGGAAATGATTATCGCTATACCGCCGCCAAAGGAATTTTCGGCGGTCAATTGCTCGACCGCAATCAATTATACGGGTATGACCCGATGGAGTTTTACGGACAAGTATATGTGCCATGGGTTGCTGAAGGAATGGTGGTGAAAGTCGGTCGGTTCATGTCACCGGCTGATATCGAAGCTCAGCTGGCACCCAATAATTATCTCGTGACCCATTCAGTTATGTTCTCATATGATCCCTTTACGTTCACGGGCATTCTGGCATCCGTCAGGCTCAACCCTCAATGGACAATTGAACTCGGCGTTCATGGGGGAAACGATATGGCTGCGTGGTCGGAATCGGCTCAACCCAATGGTCATGCCATGGTCAAGTGGGTTTCCAAAGACAATAAGGATGCTATATGGGTTGGGGCTAATTCAGTGGGAACGGGAAAGTACAGCAAGGGACACGACAATCTGCAACACATGGTCGGTGTGTGGTCCCATCGGTTCAATGATACGTTCCACATGATGAGCGAAGCATACTATATCTACCAATTTGATGCCGCCAAGGGAGGGACCTGTATATTCGGACCCACTCGGCGGTTCGCGTCGGGTGGAGGCTGTGGCCCGACGATCCCGGGCCTGTCGGACTCAATCGGCCTAGTAAACTACTTCCAAATCAAGTTGTCGGATAAAGACTATTTGACCATCCGCAATGACGCGATGGCCGATTTGAAAGGCCAAAGAACGGGTTTCAAGACAGTCTATTCAAGTCATACGCTTGGGTGGTCCCACTGGCTATCCAATGAACTGATTGTGCGACCCGAAATACGTTACGATCACAGTTGGAGCCATGTGGCTCCATACGATAACGGAACCCGCAAAGATCAGCTTGTGTTTCTTACTGATGTCATCATTAAATTCTAATACGGCTGTGCGGCACGACGGTGATAGCAAGCGAAACATTCTGCGTCTGCGCGTCACCGTATTCGGTCGGATGAGGACGACTTCCCGTCTTTCGATCGGATGAGTTCCTCTGCGACCTTTCTGGCAAGATCTTCCAGCGCCGCCGTCTTCGCCAGAGCGAGCACCTGGCCGTCCTCTAAGAACCTGGCCGATCCTGCCAATGTGGAACGACCTTCTACCGTCTGTGTCGCATAGAGTCGTTCAGTTCGTGCATCCCACAAATTGCTGTGGATCATAAACAACGCGTCGCTCACGGTTCCCGGAGCCACATATGCTCCAATCAGGGTGACATACCATGCGGCATAGCCATTGTTGTAGCGATCGACTGTCCCGACCCCTTCCACGATGAGTACGGCATCCGCGTTATAACGCGCGGCGGCCTGTCTGATCTTTGGGACATCGTATCCATGAATGGTCGAGTCCGCGAGGAGAAAGGTGTCCGCCACAATCCCTTCGTGCTGCAAGGGTGCCAGCCGTTTCAAGAGCGTATCCTTTTCCGAGTCCATCCACCTGGCCATCTGGACCTTGTGCCGGATCGGCATATCCCTCTCGACGAAATACAGGGCGAGTCGAAGCGGGTAGGATGGATTCGGCATGTCCGCGTGGACAACAGCCGATGCCTGCTGAGCAGCCGGAATCTCTGCGATGCCCAATGTGGCGCGCATGGCGGTACGATCGAATTCTGCGTTGCCGGCGCAACCACCGGCCAGCAGTATGAGCAGCACTGTCCAGTAGCGCGTCATTTCGTGGGACCTTGAGGGGCGAGTTGCGTCTGCGAGCCTGGTTTCGCGCAGGCGATCAGTCCATGCGGACCGAAGTAGACATCGCGGACGTCTGTGGGAAATCCCATCATGGTGAGGGTGGCGTCTGACAAGGCGCAGACTGCGCCAGGACTGTCTGCCCAGACGGCTCCACGGTCGAGCAGCGGCTGGGCTTTTGATTTTGTGCGCGTATAGAGTGTGACGGGATAGCCGGCATCGAGGAGGTGCCTGCACATCGATGCGCCCATGACGCCGGTCCCGATCCAACCGACGGAGGTATGAGAAGGATGTATCAGTTTGGACATTGGTTCTACTCTATGATCGGGAGAATACGATCGGCGACCGCCTGGACGATCCCTTCTTCCTGCTCCGTGACCGCTTGGGGGCCGCGGAAGCTCAGATAATGGCCTCCATGGCTGGGTGCTTGGATGGTGGCGCTCACTTCGACGCGATCTCCGTCTTCCACTTCGGGGTCGCGCACCACCGGGCTTCCGCAAATGCCCAGCACCGCCACGGGAATGGTGGCATCGCCGTTTTCCAGCCGAAAGAGATAGGCGCCGTAACAGACGGTTTCATTCGGCAGCTTGTATGGGGCGAGCGAGTGTACGTTACGTACGGTGCCATGCAGAGTCACGTGCCGAAGGTGATGGACCCGAGGGTCGTCGAGAATGTGCTGGATGTCGGCCGGTTCTGCGGCCCACAGCGGGTTTGGCAAGGTTATTCCGAAGAGGATCAGAGGGAGGCCGATTTGAAGACTGAGCCGATGAAGCATGAAGCGAGCCGGTTCCGGTAGATGATGCGGCCATTCTACCATCTTTCATCGCAGGATCGTCTCCACAGCTTTCTCTTCCCCTGGGCGGTCGTTATAATCCGCTTCCATTGGCCAGGAGGACAAGACATATCATGATGAATGATCGGCAACTTCAGGCGTTTATCAACGGGGCACGGCCGCGGTTTGAAGATCTGTTGGGGCAGATGGTGCAAGTGCCGTCGATCAGCATGGACCCTGCCCGTGCCGGTGATATGCGGCGCATGGCGGCTCTTGCCGCGCAGTATCTGACGGATCTGGGAGCCGATGCGCAGATTGTGGAAACCGGCGGGTATCCCCTGGTCGCAGGCGGATGGACGACAGGCGCCCAGTATCCCACCGTCACGATCTATAACCATATGGATGTGCAACCGGCGCAAGAGCCGGAGTGGAAACAGGACCCTTTTGTCTTTCGGAACGAGGGGGGAATCTATCGTGGGCGTGGAGCGACCGACGATAAGGGACCGGCGCTCGCGGCCTTGTTCGGCGCCCGGTTTGCGATTGAGCAGGGGGTGCCGATCAACATCCGATTCTTATGGGAACTGGAAGAGGAGATTGGAAGCCCGCATTTCGAGGCTGGACTCAGAAACCGTACGGCGATTCCGCGACCGGATTCCGTCGTCGTGTCGGATACGATCTGGATTGCAAGCGGTCGTCCTGCAATGCCCTACGGTCTGCGCGGTTTGCTGGGTGTGCGGTTGACATTGCAGACGGGGGCGAAGGATGCCCATTCTGGGCTCACCGGTGGAGCTGCTCGTAATCCATTAGCAGAGCTGATGGAGGTGGCGAATGCCTGCCTCGATGCCAAGACCGGCACCGTGAAGATCCCGGGGTTTTATGACGAGGTGATTGAGCCGACGAAGGCAGAGATCAAGAGTTTCCTCAAGTCTGGTTTCCAAGTGAATCGGTTTAAGGCCGCCTATGGATTGCAGGCCCTTCGCACCCAGGATCCTGCCGATGTGATGCGGCGTATCTGGGCCTCGCCGACCTTTGAAATTCACGGCCTGACCGGCGGGTATCACGGTCCCGGGGTGAAGACCGTGGTGCCAAGCAAGGGCGAGCTCAAAGTCAGCATGCGCCTGGTGCCGAACCAGAAACCGGAACAGGTTTTTTCCCTTCTCAAAAAGTACATTGCCAAGGTGAATCCAAGGGTAAAGGTAGAACGGGAAGGGATGCTGCAGCCGTTCCGAGGGTTGTTCAATGGGCCCTATGTGGAAGCAGTGTCGCGGGCGGTGAAAGAGGGATTCGGCAAAGAGCCTGCTTTTGTCCGAGAAGGTGGTTCGATTGGGGCGGTGGTGACGATGCAGAAGGCCTGGAAGGTGCCGATTCTCTTCATGGGCCTGAGTTTGCCGGAGCACGGCTATCATGCCCCGAATGAGTATTTCGATTGGGGCCAGGCTTCTGGAGGCATGAAAGCCTTTGCCCATTATTTTTCAGAGTTAGCGAAGATGGGAAAACAAGAGGACGTGAGCGGGGTAAGATTGCAAAGGAAGCGCAGCTAGAGCCGAGAGTGCCAGTTTTTGCACATTTTTGTGACAAACAGCAGCTTTTGTCACTTTTCGGCAACAGTATGTGAGCCATGCGCGAATGAGCAGGAAATACCATGCCCTAACTATTTGAAAACAATTGACATGTCAATTTATCGGCGAATCAGACAGGGCACAGATTTTGCTGAATATTTTGCTGATCTGCCTTGTGAGGTCGTCATTCATGTGCCTACGAAGTTGTCTATTGGATGATATCTCAGGTATCGTTTCCCACTATGGGAACTAACCAGCAGGATATTTGGGTCGTTATGGTCACAGTCCCGAATCAAGAAGAGGCCGATAAAATTGTGGAGCAGACGGTAGGCTCTCACCAGGCTGCTTGTGCGACAACGATTCCTCTGGTGCATTCAACCTACTGGTGGGAAGGAAAGTTAGTGAAAGAGCAGGAAACCATGATTCTTCTCAAGACTACGGTCGAGAAGTTTCAAGCTCTGCAGGAAACTATCAAAAAGATACATTCATATAAAGTTCCTGAGATTATTGCGCTACCGGTGACGGCCGGGCTTCCTCAATATCTTGAGTGGGTACGGGAAGAGACCCACTAGGAAATGTAGTATGTGCATAGTCTCAATCTGCTGCGATTTTGTCTGTTCAATGGGATACCGTAAAAGTAGGGTTGACCATAGCGGGCTGGATGGGTAAACTCATCAGCATCTCTTGGGGAGTTCCTAGCATGAGGGAGCAAATGTTATGGGTCAGATGAACAGTCAAGAAGCCGGTGATGCCTACACCATCGTCGTATTTCGAGGATCAACTGCGAAGCCCCTCCGGTTCAGCTTTTCAAGGAAACTTGTTCGCAACTTTGTCATTGGTGGGTGTGTTCTTCTGCTCGCTGATTTTCTGGTGATTTCTCACTATGTCGTTCGGACGCAAGAAGTTTGGGAATTGACGGCGTTTCGGACGGAGGCAATGAGTGCACGGCAACAGACTGCCGCATTTTCTTCAGCGGTCGATGACTTAAAAAAACGGCTTGTTTCAATGAAAGAGGTGAATCAGCGTCTCCGAGTCATGCTCGGCATTGAGGTTCCCAAGCCGGGCGATATGGTCAATGGCCGTGGCGGTGAAGATGTGCCGCTTGCAGAAGCCACCGAGATGTCTAGCAGAAGCTCGAATAAGACCGCTGATACGGCGCCTGGCAATGCCGTGCAAGACGTTGAAGGCAATCAAGAACATTCATCACTGGCCGGGCATGACTCGTCTCGCAATGAGCTTCAGGAGGTTGCTTCAGTACAAGAGGGGCTGGAATGGCTTTTAAAGGAAGCGACGGTTCAGGAGCGAAATTTGAACGAGTTGGCTCAGGCAGCAGAACAACGGTCGACTCGCTGGGCTGCGACTCCATCGATCTGGCCGGTGAGGGGCTGGGTGACGTCTGGATTTGGCCCTCGTGTGTCTCCCTTCACGGAAAAACCGGCCTGGCATGATGGATTGGATATTGGCGCGGCTCCTAATACTCCCGTCAAAGCCTCGGCGCAAGGCAGAGTGACAGCCACGGGTTTTGACCCCAAGCTTGGTAACCTTGTCCGATTAGACCATGGGTTCGGAATCGAAACGCTCTATGGGCATCTGGCCAAGGCGTTGGTCAAAGAAGGGCAGCGGGTCAATCGTG
>SXGR01596932.1_pt1 | contig 14892 bp, 13 predicted proteins | sample 3174711 | NCBI WGS metagenome assembly SXGR01 (sample SAMN11356860, study PRJNA531348) | freshwater metagenome | isolation source: freshwater sample F1-60 | place: China: Fuxian Lake, Yuxi | collected 2017-12-25
CGACTGCGTAATGCCTACCCGTAACGCGCGCAATTCCCACATCTTTGTAACCGAAGGCGTGCTTAAACTGCGCAACGCCAAGTACCGCAACGATACCAGCCCGTTAGATGCCAACTGCGATTGCTACACCTGCAAAAACTTCAGCCGCAGTTATCTGTACCATTTGGATAAATGCAACGAAATGCTCGGCGCGCAACTCAACACCATTCACAACCTGCGCTTCTACCAAAACCTCATGGCCAGAATGCGTAACGCCTTGAGTGAAGGCACTTTTGCTGCCTTTTTGGCCGATTTTTATGGCGCACAAGGGTTGGAAGTGCCAGAAGCGCCCCCACAATAGGTGGGCTGTATGCAGGAGCGAGCCACAAGCCATTGTTGTGGCTGGTTAAATCGGTATAATCCGGCGCTTTTGCACCACAATCTCAGACTCAATAACCATTCAGGGAATCGTCATACTCGCGACTCGTCAGAGCGGCGTAGCACACCGAGTATCCAGCTCTTAAAACATGGATCCCCGCCTACGCGGGGATGACGACACAATCACAACACTGAATAAGAAATTTACATTCGTCACGGGAATTTTTATGTTAAACCGCTACCCGCTTTGGAAATATCTGCTGATATTAGTGATCTCCGTTTTGTCATTAGTTTACGCAGCCCCCAACCTCTATATTCCAGACCCTGCTATTCAGGTATCCGGTAGCTCAAGTGGCACGGTGATTGATGCTGCGCTAGTGGCCAAAATCGAAACCGCGTTAAAAGAAGGCAAAATTGAATATTTTGGCACTGAAACTAACGGTAAGTCGGCATTAATTCGATTTAAGAAAGATGAAGACCAAATGCCAGCTCGTAAGCGCATTCAGCAAGCCTTGGGCGATGATTATGTGGTAGCGCTAAACAAGGCATCCACCTCGCCCAACTGGTTAAGAAGTATGGGTGCCGTGCCTATGAAGCTCGGTTTGGATTTGGCGGGTGGCGTGCACTTTGTTTTAGAGGTAGATACTGCATCAGCCGTTGAAAAACGCCAAACCATAACCGCAGACGAATTTAAAGAGAAATTGCGCAAAGCGAAAATCCGCTATGCATCCATCAATAACACCGCAGACAATATCATCATTGGTCGCTTTAAAACTGCTGAAGCGCGCGACCAAGCAATGGAAGAACTGCGCAGTGGTTCACCCCAGCATTTGTTCGCAAAATCCAGTACCGAAGCAACCCCAGATGAATTCAGTTTCACTGCCAGCTTAAGCGAACTTGCTGTAAAAGAAATTGAAGACTATTCCGTTAGCCAAAACCTACACACACTGCGCAACCGCGTAAATGAACTTGGCGTCTCTGAGCCCATCGTACAAAAGCAGGGCCGCAACCGTATTATTGTTGAACTGGCCGGCGTGCAAGACCCTGCAGAAGCGAAACGCGTGATTGGTAAAACGGCGAATTTACAATTCCATATGGAAGCTCTGCCAGACGCCATGGTTTCCAGCAAAGAGCAATTTAACTGGCGCAACGATCTAGAACAAAAACGCCGTGGCCCAGCTTGGCTAGAAAAACAAATTATCGTTACCGGCGACCAAGTGTCAGATGCGCGCAGCAGTTTCGATTCGGAAACCAGCGGTCAACAAGTCAATATCACGCTCGACAGTATTGGCGGGGTAAAAATGAACCATGCCACCAAAAATAGCGTTGGTCGCAAAATGGGGATTTTGTTTATTGAATATAAAAACCATACCGAATTTGTCACCAATGACAAAGGTGAGGAAATCGAAAAAAACACTCAGACTATTGAACGAAAAATTATTAGCCTAGCAACGGTGCAATCAGCATTAGGTTACTCGTTCCGCATTACCGGTTTAGATGCACCGGGCGAAGCGGCAGAGCTTGCGCTGCTGTTGCGTGCAGGCGCACTTGCTGCGCCCATGTTCTTTGTAGAAGAGCGCACTATTGGCCCATCACTCGGTAAAGAAAATATTCACAAAGGTGTAACCTCTTGCTTGTGGGCACTGGCAATGGTGTCGCTGTTTATGCTGGTTTTCTATCGCATGTTTGGCGTGTTTGCCAATATCGCACTGGCCATTAACGTATTTATGCTGGTGATGGTTTTATCACTCTTCGGCGCAACACTCACCCTACCCGGCATTGCTGCAATCGTGTTGACTATGGGTATGGCGGTGGATGCCAACGTACTTATTTACGCGCGTATACGTGAAGAAATTCAAAACGGAGTATCGCCGCAACAAGCCATTTATGCGGGCTATGAGCGTGCCTTTATCACTATTTTAGATGCAAACATAACCACCTTTATTGTTGGTTTTATTTTGTTTGCCATAGGCACCGGCCCCGTTAAAGGTTTTGCCATCACCCTGTGTATCGGTTTGGCGACCTCTATGTTTACCTCCATCATGATTAGCCGCGCTATGGCTAACTTGGTTTACGGTGGTCGTAAAAACTTACAGAAAATTTCGATTTAAGGCCTTGGACCTTAAATTACATTAATCAGACGCTTTTACAGAGAGCACTGCTATGTCACAAGATGAAAAAATTATTGATTTTATGGCGATCCGAAAGTACACCTCGGGTTTCTCAATTGTATTAACCATCGTTGCGCTAGTCTCGATTGCAACCTTTGGCTTCAAACTCGGGTTGGATTTTACCGGCGGTACGCAGCTGCAGTTATCGCTCGATCGCCCAGCCGATTTACCTAAAATTTATCATGTTCTTGAAGAAGAAAAATTGCGCGGCGCTAATGCTGTTATTTTTGGCAGCGAAACAGAGGTCATGGTACGCACCCAAGATTTAATGAAAGATAAAGGTCAGGAACAAATTGCCGCAGAAATTGCAAAACTAGGTGAAGGAGCAACACTAAAATCAGTGATTCAACCAAGCCGTGAGCAAGTTGGCTTTAGCAAAGTTCTGGTGATTACCAACACAACGCCAGAAAAAATAGCGCAAAGTAATATTTTTGATGTCTCGCGCTTTGGTAAAACAGAAGTCACTATTAAAGATGGCGCTACGCACGTTGCCATTGAACACACCTTAGAGAAAATCTACAGCCAATTCCTACAAGGCAAAATTGCAGAAGCGACTCACGCTAAAATTGAGGTTCGTAGCAGCGAAGAGGTGGGCCCGCAAATTGGTGAAGAACTTTTCAATAGCGGTGGTTTAGGTATTCTATGTGCATTTGCGCTAGTGTTTTTATACGTCATGGTGCAATTTCAATGGAAATTTTCCGTAGGCGCAATTGTGTCGCTTATTCACGACACCATAGTGACGCTCGGTGCATTTGCTCTATTTCAGTGGGATTTTGACTTAACTGTACTTGCCGCCATTCTCGCGTTAATCGGTTATTCCATTAACGATACGATTGTAGTTTTCGACCGGATTCGTGAAAACTTTCGCAAGCTACGGAAGATGGATGCGCTCACGGTTGTTAATATTTCTATGACGCAAACCCTAGGCCGCTCCATCATGACCTCCATGACCGTATTCTTGGTGATGGTGGTGTTGTTTTTGTTTGGCGGGGAATTGCTCGCGGGCTTCTCTAAAGCAATGCTCATCGGTGTTGTGATTGGCACCTACTCTTCTATCTATATCGCTGCCAACGCGACAGTAGCTTTAGGAATCGGCAAAGAAGATTTAATGCCCCGCCCAAAAGAAGGCGACGGCAGCGAAGCCGATATGGCACCTTAGTCAAAATACAGGCTTACGAAAAACAGCGCACTGCGCTGTTTTTTTGTTTTAGCGCTTAGCAAAATATCCATTTTGCAATTGTCTTCCAGCTGGTTTATCTTCACACCACTCCGTATTGCTACTTATCACCTGTGAATAATTATGAACAAAGACATTAGCATCAAAGCCGATTTACGTGAAAGCAATGACATTGAAGTGCTGCGCGAAACCGTATCGCGCTTTCAGCGAATGTTTAATGGCAGCGGCTACGGCTTTTGGGAGTGGAATTTAGTTACTCAACGGCTCGATTGGTCAGGTGGTTTCTGGGAGCGATTGGGCTATAACAAGGAGGAAGAAGAACATATCTGCAATGCTAACTACGTATGGGCATACATACATCCCGAAGATCATCAAATCAGTGCAGATGCCATGCGTGAACACTTCCGCACAGGCAAACCATTTCACTGCGCCTATCGCGTACTCAAGAAAAATGGGGAATACATTTGGACTGAAGTACGCGCCGATTCAATACGTGATGAAAATGGCCGCGCAATACTCATGTCAGGCGTCAGCTTTGATGTAACAGCACTTAAAAATGCAGAAGCAGCACTGCGCGAATCTGAATCGCGCCAAGAGCGAATTATTCAATCATCTAACGATGGCATTTGGGAATGGTATGCCGATAAAGGCGGCTTTCATTTTTCTAGCCGCTGCTGGGAGTTAATTGGTTTTGATGCCCATGATGATGAGATCACCAAAGGCGAGGACAAATTAATTGTGTGGCGCAAACTTATTCACCCACAAGATCTCGCTAAATTTGACCAAGCACTCGCTGATCACCTAGCGGGCAAAGCGCCGTTTGATATGGAGTACCGCTTAATCGGTAAAAATAAGCAAGTGCATTGGGTGCGCGCGCGTGGCCGCGCCAGTTTTAATCCTGAGGGAAAACCAACACGTATGTCAGGCGCCAACATGGATGTAACACAAATTAAACTTGCCGAAGAACGCGTAATGCAAGCCAAGGTGGCTGCCGAAAAAGCGAACCAAGCAAAGTCAGAATTTCTCTCTAGCATGAGCCACGAATTGCGCACACCGCTCAATGCAATTCTAGGTTACGCGCAATTATTTGAATACGATTTAAATTTAACCCAACAGCAAATGGCCAACATGCGCGAAATCCGCAAAGCTGGCGACCATTTGTTGCAACTGATTAACGACGTGCTCGATCTCGCCAAAATCGAATCGGGGAAAATGACCGTGTCGCTTGAACCTGTATTAGTGTCGCGCATTATTAATGAAGCATTTACACTGGTACAAACACAAGCAGATACACGCGGTATTCGCCTCTACGCCACGATGGATTCCCTAGAAAACCATTACGTTATTGCCGACAATGTGCGCTACAAACAAGCTCTCATTAATTTGCTCAGCAATGCCGTTAAATACAACAACATGGGCGGTGAAGTTGAAGTTAAATTAGCACTCGTTACGCCTAAAATTTTGCGCCTCAGTGTGCGCGACAATGGCAAAGGTATACCCGCCAACCGTCAAGCAGAAGTCTTCCAGCCATTCAATCGCTTGAACGCAGAGTTCAGCAAAATTGAAGGCTCTGGCGTTGGTTTGGTTATTACCAAACAACTCGTAGAAATGATGCACGGCCATTTGGACTTTGACAGCACTGAAGGTAAAGGCACCGAATTCTGGATTGATCTTCCTATCGCCAGCGAATGGAATCAACAGCAAACCGATATTATAAAATCCGCCGCTTACACACCAACTCAGCTCGCCTTTAGCACAACCAAAAATGTACTTTATATTGAAGACAACCCTACTAATATTCGCTTGTTACAACAATTTTTTGAGCGTCACAGTTGCTTAACATTGGATATTGCTGAAGAACCCTTTATTGGCATTTACAAAGCGCGCAGCACTCAACCCGATTTAATTATTCTGGATATTAACTTACCGGGAATGGATGGATTTGAAGCCATGAACGTATTGCAAAATGATCCTATGACCAAACATATTCCTGTTGTAGGTTTGTCGGCCAATGCAATGCCTTACGATATTGAACGCGGTATTAAATCAGGATTTTTTGAATATCTCACTAAACCCGTAGATATTAATAAATTGATCGAAACTTTGAATCGGATTTTTATGCCGTAATTCACAAGAACAAAAAATTACAGCCTTCACATATTTAACAGGGAGTGGTCATCCTCGCGCCGGCGAGGATGACGATTTTCTACTATTAAAGTTCGCTCGCGGAAAAATAGAAATCAAATAAAAAAAACGAAGCACCTGGCCTCGTTTTTTGTTTCAGATATTAAAGTTTTCTTACTTCAAATAACCCAAATTTTTCTGAACAATCTGCAACACAGGCTTAAATACCTTTGGCGAACCGCAAACAATATTGCCAGACTCTAAATATTCAGAACCGCCATTAAAATCGCTCACCAAACCGCCCGCCTCCGTCACTAACAAAACGCCAGCTGCAATATCCCATTGGTTTAAATTCATCTCCCAGAAAGCATCAAAACGGCCAGCGGCAACATAAGCCAAATCCAACGCCGCAGAACCGCAGCGACGAATACCAGAGGTTTCGCCAGCAATCTCTTTTAAGGTTTCTAAATAAGGGCCAATGTGTTCTAAAGCGTATCCGCTAAAGGGTATGCCAGTGCCAATCAACGCGCCTTCAAAACCACGGCGGGGCGATACGCGAATGCGGCGATCATTGAGCATGGCACCACGGCCACGGCTAGCGGTAAATTCTTCGCGCTTAATAGGATCGATGATAACGGCGTGTTCAATCTGGCCCTTGTATTTACAGGCGATGGAAATAGAGAAATGCGGCAAACCGTGGATAAAATTGGTTGTGCCATCGAGCGGATCAATAATCCACTCGTAATCGGAATTTTTGCCTTCTTGGAATCCACCCTCTTCACCACGAAAACTGTGGTCTGGGTAGGCTTTACGGAGATGATAAATAATTTCTTTTTCAGCAGCCTTGTCAACTTCAGTCACGTAATCGTTACGGCTTTTCGTTTCAACAGGGATTAAATCAACACGTTCAAATGCACGTTCAATCAATTCAGCTGCTTTGCGGCCAGCGCGCAAAGCAATAGTTAACATGGGTTCCATAGAGCACCAGATAAGAGGGAGTGGATTGTGAAAGAGCGTGGCCGCAGGCTGCCCACATCAATTAAAGAAGGGAAAGTAGCCTCTCGCCGAGGGCGCGGAGTATAACAGCCTCGCTTGCATTGCTCTAGCCTTTTACTTTTACTCGGCCAAAAGCCAATATCGCCAAGGCGATAATCAAGAGATTAACCGCAAATATTTGATGATAACCGTAAATATCCGCCACCACCGCTACTAGGAGACTACTGAGTAAATTCCCCATATGCGTGGTATTGGTATAAAGCCCAGAAGCCATGCCTGAACGCCCCGGTAGCAAATCCTGAATGACTGAAACCCCTAAACCAGCCAAGATGCCTATAAACATGGCGTTAAAGATCTGCAGCGCAAAGAACTGCCATAGCTGAGTTCCAAAATAGACGCCCATATAAAGTATTAATGCGGCAACACCCGCCACCTTTATCAAGGTCATAATCTTAATGCGCGCCGCATAGTGCCCCGCCAAAATCATGAAGGGAATCTCTAAACCCGCCGCAGTTCCCATCACCCACCCCATCCATTCAGTGCTTATGCCAAGGCCATCTTGAAGATGCAACGGAAAGCTAATGAGATAGGCGTTATTTGCTCCCCACATGAGCGAGAAGCCAATAAGACTTAAGATCAGCGCACGCTTTTGCTGCTGACTGATAGGTTGAACGTCAGGCTTTTCTACTTGTTTAGGGGCGTGATGTTTAAGGTGCGGCAAGAGTTTGAGGCTCAAAACAGCGACTGCCACAAACATCCCCGCCGCCAGCAAATACATAAAAGTAAAACCCATACAAGCCGCCAATAGAAACCCCGCTGGCGGCCCAGCTACCCATGCAATAGCGATTTGCGCGCGAACTATGGCATTGAATAATGGCACTCGATCTTCAGGAATATTGTCCTTGGCGTAATCCAAGCTGTAGGCCATAACTTGCGAGAAGGCGACCATAGAAAAGCTAAGAAACAGCACCACAATGGCTGCAACTATCCAGTAGTTTCGCGAATAGGCAAGCGTCAGACAGACTAAGGCACCAACCAAACAGCACACCGCAACCAATGGGCGACGGTCGCTCAAACCATCGGACCAATGCCCAATAAAGTGGTTGTAGGCCATACTAGCCAAAGCGACGCCTGCGAAAGGGACACCCACAAGCAAGGGACGCACACCAACCTCTTTCGCCAAGAACACACTCAACGTCGGGAAGACCAATGCACCTACAAACCCAGCCAAACAAAATAATGCATATATGCCCAAAGCGACGGGGCGAAACAATTGATTTACAGAGCTACGCGGATTCACAGAATTAAACCAGAGAAATGAATTGAGAAGTGAAAGACGAGTTGCGCTAGAATAGCCGAAATCACTTTTTAACAACATCGACCCGCCGAGGATTTACTTTTCTCTACACAGAGGTCGTTCCATTGAGTCTGTTATGCAATCCATTAGCATTCAAATCCAACCCGAATTTTTAGCGAACTTTGATCGCACTGCATTTTTAGCACAAGTACGAGCTGTTGGCCGCGCACCGGAAATTGATGAGTTTACGGAGAAAGGTAAAACCTATCTCAGCTACACATTTTTTACCGAGTTCCCAAAAGCACTCTGGCAGGATTTGCAAAAAGCGCTTTATCAACACGCAGAGTATTCCACTGTGATTGCACCGATTTCAATTGCCGCTTGCGAAGATGAATCGCACCCACAGGGTTATTTCCTTTTGCATCATTTCGACTCAACTGAAAACGTTGATAGTCTTTAATTTTTTACTCTACCGCAGTCATTCGGTGCGACTGAGGTAATTCTCGCGAGACCGTCGTCAGCATGGAAGCGGACGTCGAGCCTACATGGATGTACTTGCGGCGTGTCTCGTGAGGATTACCTTAGTTGCTCACACTCTCAGAGAATTTATGTCAGTTATCAATTGGTTCCCAGGTCACATGCACAAAGCCCGCAAAGAAATTGCGGAAGTTATGCCCCATGTGGACGTTATTATCGAAATGCTGGATGCCCGCGTGCCCTTTTCCAGCGAGAATCCTTTAGTGCCTGCACTGCGCGGCAATACTCCCTGCATTAAATTATTAAACAAAGCCGATTTGGCCGACCCGGATATTACCGAGCTTTGGATTGCAGAGTTAGAAAAAACCCAAGGCGTAACTGCACTGCCCGTCAGCCAACAAAACCCAGAGCAAATTCGTCAACTATTGCAAGTATGCGAATCACTCGCACCCGAAAAAAATTCATCCATTCACCCTGCCCGCGCCATGATTATGGGAATTCCCAACGTGGGAAAATCCACACTCATTAATACACTGGTTGGTCGAGTTGTCGCCAAAACCGGCAACGAAGCGGGCATCACTAAATCGCAACAAAAAATTAAATTGGATAACGGTTTTTTATTAACGGATACGCCGGGATTCCTGTGGCCAAAATTAACGCCGCCCTCCTGCGGTTATCGTTTAGCCATCACCGGTGCAATTAAGGATACCGTATTTGATTACGCGGATATTGCACTCTACGCCGCTGAATATTTATTAAAAGCCTACCCCGAAGCCTTAAAAACGCGTTACAAACTGGAAACACTACCCGCCAGTGATATTGAATTATTAGAAGCAATTGGCGTGAAGCGCGGCTGTACCAGCAAAGGCGGCGGTGTGGATATTCAAAAAGTATCTTCGCTCTTAATTACTGAGTTGCGTGCAGGCTTACTTGGCCGAATCACTTTTGAAACACCAGAGATGACAACGCAAGAAGTCATAGACGCAAAATTGACCGATGAAATAAAAGCGAAAGAAAAAGAAGAAGCGGATAAAATTCGTCGGCTAAAAACGCGGAAAAACCGTCGTTAATATTGAATAGATAACTGTATCTACTCGATGCATTGACAGAAAATCAATGTGCGCCTTTTAAAACACCACGCACGTAGCTCACTAAATCATCGCTACCAAGAACAGCGGGAACAGATGCAGGCAAGGTACGCGTATGCCAAAGCACTTCCCACTCCAAATGCTCACCAGGTGCAAGCTTAGTCATCACTCCTTGCTGATCAATTTCCCAAAAAGTTTTTTCAACATTGGCAAATAGCTCTATTTCACCTTCGCCAGAAATAATTAATTCAACAGGCACATCGGCAAACTCTTTCACCAATAATTTTCCCGCATTGGTGTAGGCAATCCAGCCTTCTTTACCATCCGTCATCAATTTATGATGATTCTGAGTAAGCTTGCTAACGTCATAATTAGCCCAAGTAATATCACCAATGTGCTCAACACTCAACGGATAAAAAATTCCGCTGGTGCTTTCAGTATTACCTTGGGGGAAAAATGCCATACCTTGTGGACTAAAACGTGTTACTTCCCAGCCCGCGACATTTTTTTCGACTGTAGAGTGGTTGTAAATAGAATAAATAACGCTAATACATTTTTTTTCACGATTAATGCCGTAACTTTTAACAAACTGATAACCCGTTACAGGATCAACCTTGCTAGTGAAGACAATGCGATCCTTAGCAATGCTAAGACTGTAGGGTTTGCTATCAAGAATCTCTATTGGAGGCCAGTTCCATTCACTTTGCGGGCTAGACCAAAATACATTGCCCCAAATTAAATTATTGGTTTCACTCGCAGTAAGCAGCAGCTCAGTGCCATCAATTTTTAACGAACTAATACGGCCAGCAATATTGGCGTTAATATCAAGGCGAGTTTGCCCCTGAGTAATGGTGTAAACATTACCCTTTTGAGATACAAAGGCGGGGAGATTAGTTGAGCTAAGGCTATTATTGCGACCATCGCACGCCAGCAAGGCGCAACTTAACGCAAATAATAGGATTGCTCTGCAGAATAACGTCATTTAACCCTCAAAAACTAACAAGACCTAAAGTTACAGGGATGCGCTTTAGGCAACGCTGGAACAACAGCGCAAGGACTGCATTCAGCAAAGTTGTTAGTTTACCGAGATTGATCATACATAACTATTTTTCACTGCTCTAAAACTAGTAAAGCAACGTAAATAATTTGCGCTGAAACTCTATCGCCAAGGAATCACCCTTACCCAAAACCGCCAAAATATCCATAAAGGTCTTTTTTGCAGCACCTTCGGCGAAATTGCGGTCTTTACGCATAATACCCATTAACAATTCTAAGGCAGGGCGATAAGCGGTTTCTACGTTGTATTGAATCGCCAGTTGATAAGCGATGTGTAGATCGTCAGGCTCATTAGCATGGGCTACTTCAAGCACTACTAACTCAGGGGTTTTGGCCGCCTGTTTTTTGAGCTCCACTTGCGCCAGTAATTGTTCGTAATGCGCGTCATGATCCTTCATCTTGATGGTTGCTAAAATCGCTTCAGCATTGTCGATACGATTTAACTCCAAATGGCATTGCGTCATTAAACAGGCGATGGCAGCATCGTGTTTGGAATCTTCGTAAGCTTGGCGCAGCAGTGGCAAGGCTGCATTAAAATCGCCTACCATAATGAAAGCTTGTGCTTCATTCACAAACTTTTCCCAGGGCTTAGGCAAATATTTTTCTAGCAGTTCACGCACGTCTTTTTCGGGTAAAGCGCCAGCGAAACCATCAATCGGCTGACCGTCTTTCATCAGCATCACTGTAGGCAAACTGCGCACGCCGAATTGCGATGAAATCATATTCATTTCGTCCGCATTAACTTTCGCCAACAAAAAAGCACCGGCATATTCATTGGCAAGTTTTTCTAAAATTGGCATCAAGTTTTTACAAGGCGCACACCAATCCGCCCAAAAATCAATCAACACTGGGCGAGCAAAAGATTCATCCACCAAAAGCTGTTTGGCATTTTCGAGATTAATATCAACGATATTCATTAGAGCGATTCCATATCCATTAAGGTGACAGCAACGTTATCAGTTGCATTGGAAACATAGGCGATGCTTTCAGTAATGGTCACAGTGAGGCTCATGGTCTTATCGGCTAAACCACACAGAGCTTGTAGTTCATCCGCATCAAAAAAGTTAATGGAGACTTTCGGCAAAGCGTTAATCGCCGCCGCATTGGTCTTCCACCACACATCCAAACCGCGACCATAACTAAACACTTTTACGGCGGTGGATTGGCTAGAACCTTTTTTCAATCGATCTGGCGAAGGCTGGCCGACTTCAATCCATTCCAAAATAGTGCCGTTATCGTGCTTCAACCACAGCTCGGGATCTTCTGGCGATGAGAGACCGCGCGCAAACGTTAAATTCTCCGCAGCGCGATAACAAAAGGCTAGAATACGCACCATCATGCGCTCGATGGTTTCCGAGGGATGAAGTGCGATGGTGAGGTTGTAATCGCCGTAGACATTGCGATCCATATCGGACAGCGTAAGGTTTAACTTATGAATAGTTGGCTTTTCTGCCACAATTTTTCTCTCTTAATATGACTGATGCTTCATGACTGATACTTCTTTCGACGTACCGCAAAAATACGAATTTACTGTAACCAAACCCGAACAAACTGCACTGGATTTATTAGCGGAGGGCACGGGCCTTTCCAAGCAGCGCATTAAAGATGCAATGAACAAAGGCGCGGTCTGGTGGACGCTCAAAGGCAAAACCCTGCGTTTGCGCCGCGCCACCAAAATTCTCTACAAAGGCTCAAAAATTCAATTCTTTTACGACGAGCAAGTGCTCGCACGTAAACCTGAAACTGCACATTTAATACACGATGCAACCACATACAGCATTTGGTACAAACCCGCCGGCATGCTGGCACAAGGCTCCCAATGGGGCGACCACTGTAGCATTTTACGGTGGGTTGAAGTGAATGGCCAATCGCTCTTGGGCAGCCAGCGCGAATGCTTTTTAGTACATCGTTTGGATGCGGATGCTGCGGGCCTCATGATTATCGCCCACGATAGCCAAAGTGCCGCCAAGTTATCGGTGCTATTTCAAGGCCGCGACATCAAAAAGCATTATCAAGCTTGGGTAGTCGATGATTGCGAATTGCCCGCAGCAGGCATGACCTTAAATTATGAATTGGATGGCAAAGTAGCTATTACGCACATTAAAAAGATCGGCGTTGCAAATAACAGTACCTTGCTAGATGTTCACATCGAAACCGGTCGCAAACACCAGATTCGTCGTCACCTTGCGAATATCGGCCACCCTATCGTTGGCGATAAACTCTACGGCACCAAAGCAAAAGTAGGCTTGCAGTTATTGGCTTATCGATTGGAGTTTGTTTGCCCTTACAGCCAACGAAATCTAATAGTTGAGCTGGATAAAGAGCTGCAGTTTTCGCTTTAGGTACACCATTAGAAAAAGACTTTCACTTATACACCTAACAGCCTACACTAAGCCTAACACGCAACTAGTCATCTATATAGTCAGCTACATAATCATATAGAGGTTCACTATGAATACTTGGCCCGTACAAGATGCCAAAGCGCGCTTTAGCGAAATGTTAGATGCCTGCTTAAAAGACGGCCCGCAACTGGTAACGCGGCGCGGTACTGAGGCCGCCATGCTAGTGCCTGTTGCAGAGTGGAAACGCCTGACGGCAGAAGCGCGCCCCAGCCTAAAAGCCTTGCTTATGAGCGATATTGGCCGCACAGAACTGAATATTCCCGCACGCGGCCAAGCGAAACGGCGCACCGCAACGGAGCTATAGCGCGCTATGTACCTACTCGATACCAACGTGATCTCTGAGCTGCGAAAACCGCGCCCGCACGGCGCTGTTCTCGCGTGGATAGCACCTATCGCCGATTCGGATATTTTTATCAGCGCCGTCACCTTGGCAGAAATTCAAGCCGGCATAGAAATCACCCGCGAACAAGATGCCGCCAAAGCCCAAGAAATTGAAGCTTGGGCAAATCAAGTCAGCGCTTCGTTTCACGTATTACCCATGACTACCGAAGCCTTTCGGCTTTGGACAAAACTCATGCACAAACAATCAGACGCACTCTATGAAGATGCCATGATTGCCGCCACCGCCATGTCCCATAAACTCACGGTAGTCACCCGCAACCTGCGTGATTTTGAGCGGTTTGATGTGCCGCTTATCAATCCATTTATGTGAGCCTGATCTACATTCAAATCCCAGCCCTCCCCTTAAAAAGTAGGATGGGGCAATAGCGAGCTTCGCACAAAGCTTATCGCATTGGGAGTCAGCCCCTCCCCGCTGTTCAAGGGGGAGGTTGGGAGGGGGTTAGAGTACCTTGAGCAAAAAGCGGCCAGAAAAGATTGCCCGCACTTTCAGCAATCACTAGATTCCATTTAAATGCCACTGTATCTTACGGCCACTCAAAAAATATCCAACATTTATACGTAATTACTGGGGATACCATGCCACTGCTTGATTGGATTTAGACTTTATGAAAATGAAAACGCTCACCCTAGCCTCTTTACACGGATGATGGCAGCAATAGCCATGGGGTTGTTGATGCTTTCAGTGAGTGGCGGTGTAGTGGCTGCTAGCTCGGCAGCGTCTTCATCAACTCCTGCCGTAGACACTCAGTCGACAAAAGGATCTCAACAAGAAGCTACCCGCCACACGGGGTTGGCAAACACAATAAAGCAGCGGGTTTCTAAGCCAGAAAACCTATAGGTTTCCCCCGCCAACTGCCCTATAATGCGCGCCTCGTTTTTGACTAGTTTTTAAGCAGGCGCGCTACATGTCTACCACCACTGAAAAACCCACCAAAAAGTTGTATATCAAAACCCACGGCTGCCAGATGAATGAATATGACTCATCGCGCATGCGTGATTTGCTGGGCGAATCCCACAATATGGTGGCCACTGAAGACCCGGAAGATGCCGACGTTATCCTGATTAACACCTGCTCCATCCGTGAAAAAGCCCAAGAGCGCCTGTTTCATGAACTTGGCCGCTGGAAAACCCTGAAAAAGAAAAACCCCAATTTAGTGATTGGCGTTGGCGGCTGTGTTGCCAGCCAAGAAGGCGAAGCAATTGCCAAGCGCGCGCCGCACGTGGATTTGATCTTTGGCCCACAAACTTTGCACCGCCTGCCAGAGATGATGGAAACCAAGCGCGAAAATGGCGCTGTGGTCGTTGATATCAGCTTCCCTGAAGTCGAAAAATTCGACCGTTTACC
>SXGR01259536.1_pt1 | contig 14886 bp, 15 predicted proteins | sample 3174711 | NCBI WGS metagenome assembly SXGR01 (sample SAMN11356860, study PRJNA531348) | freshwater metagenome | isolation source: freshwater sample F1-60 | place: China: Fuxian Lake, Yuxi | collected 2017-12-25
CGCAAGGCCAAAATTCAGGCAGAGCGATTTCGCGTGGCCAATATGCAAGTAACCGTTCGGCTCTGGCGGAAAGCGCGTGCGGATTCTTGCTGAATCCGGCGGTGCATTTACGTGGGTTCTGGCCGGGCCGGGCTTGCCGCCCCAGCCGCGGTTGACATGCTTGCCTGCAGCGATATCTGCGTCGATGATGTTGCGGATAAAGTTGCTCGCGGGTACGGCAGGTGCTGCGGGAGTTTTGTTCTTTTCGCTCATGGTGCGCTATTTTACCGTGCGCTACGCTCTGAACGCTCCCGTCCATGGTGAATCATGGTGAGTTCCTCGGGGTCGAAGGCTGCGATAGCGTCCTCGGCAAAATCGAGAAAGGCCGCGATTTTGCCGGGTAACGGGCGTGTCTTCCGATACAAGGCGTAAAGCGGCGGGCCGCCCACGCACGTCCAGTCGCCCAGTACGCGTTTTAACTGGCCCGTGGCGATCAATGCGGGGTCAAAAAATCCGATGCGCACCAGGCCAACGCCAGCCAGTGCTGCCGCGACCAGCCCTTCGCGCTCATTGGTGACCAATGCTGATTGCACTTTTACAATTTCGTGTTCGTTGCCCCGCCAAAAGTCCCAGGTATCGAGCGGCTTGCCCGCCCACGTGGGATTCAGAATGACGCAACGGCGCTTGGCCAGTTCGCGTGGATGGGCCGGTTCTCCAGTGGCTTTAAGGTAGGCGGGTGCGCCATAGACACCGAAGCGGACTTCGCACAATTTGCGTGCGATCAAATTCGAGACCGGCGCTTCGCCCACATAGAGCAACAGATCAACACCATCGGCGTGCATCTGGATGGGGTCGGTCATCTGGCGGCATTCGACGGTGAGTTCCGGGTGCTGGCGCGTGAATTCAGGCAATCGCGGCATTATGACATGCCGTGTAATCGGGACGCTGATGCCGACACTGAGTGTTCCCTTGAGCCGTGCCCGCATGCCCGATGCCGAAGCGTCCAGTTCGGATAGCCGGTCAAGAATCTCGCGTCCGCGGCGGCAGAATTCCTCACCGTCTTCGGTCAGCTTGAGCTGGCGGGTGGTGCGATAGAACAGCGTTACATGAAAACGCTTTTCCAGAGCGGAGATGGCATGACTTACCGCAGAGGGCGTCACGTTCAGCGATGCGGCGGCTTTCGCAAAACTGCCTGCATCGGCGGCGCGCACGGCCATCTCGATTTGCCGCACTCTGTCCATGGGGATCTCCGCGCTGGTTGTAATCCGGCGCATTATTCATGAATATTGCTCATGAGTGTAGTGCCCCGCAATGTCTCGACGCTGGGGGTTGTGGTTTCTACAATGGGTCTGAATCGAAATTCAAGGAGAACACCATGCAACGCCGTCAGATCAAACTGTCTATCGGTGCCGGTTTTTGCGCGTTGCTGACGTCGTTGCAAACGCTGGGCGCCACCACTGCGCAAACCGCCAGTTACCCCACCCGGCCCATCCGCCTCATTGTTCCGGCGGGCGCCAGCAGCAACGGCGACTATCGCGCGCGGCAGCTAGCACAGAAGGTATCGGCAGGGCTGGGCCAACAGATCATTGTCGACAATCGCCCTGGTGCAAACACCATCATAGGCACCGAAGCCGCGTCGCGCGCCACCGCCGATGGCCATACCTTGCTGTTTTCGTTTCATTCGTTCGCAATCAATCCGTTTCTGTACGGCAAGTTACCCTACGAGTCGTCGAAGCAATTCGTGCCGGTGGCCGGATTCAACATTGTGCCAGTGGGGCTTTTCGTGAGTACGGCGGTGGCGGCGAATTCCGTCAAGGATCTGATTGCGCTGGCCAAGGCAAAGCCGGATGATCAAACCTGTGTATCGGTGGGCAATGGGTCGGGGCAGCATCTTTCTTGTCACCAATTCAACCGGCTGACGGGTTCGAAGGTCAGAGTCATCCACTACAAAGAGCTGGGGCAGGGCATCACGGATATCCTGGGTGGACAGATCAACACGGTGTTTGACGGACTGCCCCTGCCTTTGCCGCTGGTTAAAGCCGGCAAGTTGAAGGCGCTCGCGATATCCGGCGCGAGCCGCGTTCCATCGTTGCCTGCGCTACCAACGTTCCGCGAAAGTGGGCTGGCGGATTTTGATATGGCGTTTTGGACCGGCGTATTCGCGCCCTCGGGCACGCCGCCTATCGCGATTAACACTATCAACCGTGAAACCAATGCCGCGTTGAAAGCGCACGATATTGTGCAATCGCTGGTTGATACGGGTGGCGCGCCGCTAGGCGGATCACCGACGGACTTTGCGGCATTTGTGAAAGCGCAGTCGGAACGGTGGGGCGCCATCATCAAGGATTCCGGCGTGCGCCTGGATTGATGAATCAAACGGGAGTCGTGCCATGATACGTGCAACGAAGGTCGGCCATGTCGTGCTCAAGGTGGATCAACTTGATGCGTGCGTGAAGTTCTATACCGAAGTGTTGGGTTTTGAATACGTCAACCGGTTGGACAAACCGCGAGCGGTATTCCTGACGCTGGGCGTGCAGCATCACGACATCGCGTTGTTTGAAGTCCCCGCCACTGCCGACGCACCAAAGGCGAACCAGGTCGGGCTGCACCATCTTGCGCTGCGGGTCGATGACATGGCGTCGCTGAAAGAAGGCTTCGCCACGTTGCAACAGCACGGCGTCATGGTGGTACGTGCGGTGGATCACGGCACGACCCATAGCGTGTATTTCAACGACCCGTCGGGCAACCGGCTGGAGCTTTATTGCGATATCGGCGGCGATGGCCTTGAGCGCGCGCGCAAGCGCACCGCTCGTACCCTGGAAGGCTTTCCTGCGCTGGACTTTCGCTAATCAGCGCTAGCCAAGGTAACGCGTGGGAAGTGCTTTCTCGACGAACCCACGCCCCTTGCGTGTGACGCGCCACGCCTTCGCACGCGGCAGGCTGCTGACGGCTTGCTTGAACTTGCCATCGGCAAAGTGCAACGCCGCGCCATCGTCGGCGGCCATGCCATCCATGATCTTGCCACTGGCGACGAACTTGCGGTAGGTGGGACGGCGCAGCGGTTCGCTGTTGTAGTGCGGGCAGCTACTGCCATTGAGCAGCCCGAGGCACGGCATGGCGGTCAGCGCGACCGCCACCGAATCCGTGACGCCTTGTTCAAACCAGCAGATCGAACCTGCGCTGGCGCCACCGAGCACAATGCCTTTTTCGTAGGCCTGGCGCAGATACACATCAAGCTGCCACTCGCGCCACACCGCCAGCATGCTGCGAGTGTTGCCGCCGCCGACGTAGATGGCGTCGTGTTCCATCACAAATGACTCCAGATTACGCGGCGTGCGCGCGAACAGCGGCAGATGCGTGGGCTTGCAGTTGAATTGGCTGAAGCCCGCGTAAAAGCGCAACCGGCCCGCGTTGGCATCACCGTGCGCCGCACCGATGAAGCAGACTTTCGGCTTCTTCTTGCCGGTGAGGCCGAGGAAATACTCGATCAACAGCAGGTTATCGAGTGCTTCCGGGATAGCCGCGCCGCCGATGGCGAGGATTTGCTTTTTCATGGTTCGCTTGTTGCTTTACCTATTGTTCGATTTTCACACCCGCCTGCTTGATGACCTTGCCCCACTTCGCCACTTCGTCACGCAAGAATTGCTCGAAGTGCGCGGGTGTGCCGGCCACCGGATCGATGCCCATTTGCGTCAGGCGGTCGCGGATATCCTGGCGCTTGCCCGCGGTTTGCAGTTCGCCGCTGAGCTTGTCGACGGCAGTCTTGGGCGTGCCTGCGGGCGCGAGCCAACCGACCCAGGTGCCGCCGGTGACATTGACGCCGGTTTCGATCAGCGTGGGAATGTCGGGCGCGGAGGCGATGCGTTTGTCGGACGCCATGCCGAGCGCCTTGATGCGTCCCGCCTTCACGTGCGGCATCATCGATGACGGCGTATCCATCAGGATTTGAATCTCTCCGCCCGCGAGGGCCTGTGTGGCCGGAGCCGTGCCTTTGTAGGGCACGTGGTTTAACTTGATGCCGGTGGTGAGCATCAACAGTTCGGTGGTGAGGTGGGCGGCCGCGCCGATGCCGCTGGAGCCGAAGGCAATCGTGCCGGGCCTGGTTTTCGCCAGCGCCACCAGTTCCTTCGCATCCTTTGCCGCCAGGTTGTTGGTGGCGATCAGGATCAGCGGTGCCGTCACCAGCAGCGAAACCGGGGCGAAACTCTTGATCGAGTCATACGGCAGCTTCGGATACAGCGTCTGATTCGCCGCGTGCGCCGCAATCACCGAGGCGAGAGTGTAGCCGTCCGGCGTGGCTTTCGATGCGAGGTCCACGCCCAGAATGCTGTTGGCGCCCGGGCGGTTGTCCACCAATACGTTTTGATTGACGGCTTTGGAAACTTCCTGCGCGAAAATACGTGTGACAACATCGGTAATGCCGCCGGGCGTGTACGGCACGATCACGCGAATCGGGCGCGCGGGGTACGCCTGCTGTGCCACTGCGCTTTGCAGGGGCGCGAGCAGGCAGGGGGTGATTACCGAGAGGATAACGTAAGTATTTGTTTTAAACGACATTTTTATAACCTTTAAAAATGCTGATTCTACTCCACCCTTGCGCCGGTGGCTTTTACCACCTTGCTCCACTTGGCGACTTCTGAGCGCAAATGGTCGGCGAACAAGTCCGCGCTGCCGCCCACCGGCGTGACGCCGCTGTTGACGAAGCGCTGGCGCACATCGGGCATGCCGATGATTTTGTTGATCTCGCTGTTAAGCCGGTTGACGATTTCGCGCGGCGTGCTGGCCGGCGCCACCACGCCAAACCATACGCTGACCTCGAAGCCTTTGACGCCGGATTCATCCACCGTGGGCACTTCCGGCGCGAGTTCGGAACGCTTCATACTGGTGACTGCAATCGCCTTGACCTTGCCGCCTTTTACATGCGGCAGTACGTTGGGGGTGTTGTCGAAAATCATCATCACATGGCCGCCCACCAGATCTACCAGCGCGGGCGCGCTGCCTTTGTACGGCACATGTACGATTTGCGTGCCGGTCATCAGCTTGAACAGTTCCATCGACATATGGTTCGACGTGCCGCTGCCGGTGGAGGCGTAGTTCAGCTGGTTGGGCTTGGACTTGGCGAGAGCGATCAGTTCCTTGATCGAACTCACCGGCACCGAGGGATGCATCACCAGCATGTTCGGCGTTGCGCCCGCGTAAATGATGGCAGCGAAATCTTTCAGCGTGTCGTACGGCAGCTTCGCATACAGCGAGGCGTTAACGGCGAATGGCACCGCTACGCCCAGAATGGTGTAACCGTCGCCGGGCGATTTGGCGGCGATATCCGTGCCGATGGTGCTGCCCGCGCCGGGGCGGTTGTCGACGATGGCTTGCGCGAAGTTCGTCTCGACAAATTTCTGCGCGATGGTGCGGCCCAATGTGTCGTTGAAAGCGCCAGGCGGGAAGGGGACGATGATGCGGATTTGTTTGGCGGGGTAGGTTTGGGCCCATGCTTGTGTGGCTAGAGCTGAGCCCATAACCACCATCGTCATTCCGGCGAAGGCCGGAATCCAGTGCGTAAACACACGGCGCGAAGCGCCGGAAATTTGCGCTGCGCGCAAGCTACAACCTGAATTCTGGCCTTCGCCAGAACGACGGTAGCGGTAGACCAGCTTCAGTGGTTCAAACATAACTCGGCCCCTCAATTACAGGATGTTTCATCAAAAACTCCTCGTTTACTTCTACGCCAATTCCCGGCGCTTCCAGCGGTAGCACGCAGCCGTTCTTGTCAACAACATAAGGCGAGCTCACCAGTTCATCGCGGAACAGATTGTTGCGCGACACGTCACCTTCGAAGTAACCGCCGTTGTCAATTGACGCCAGCACATGCACGCATGCCGCCATGTTGATGCCCGTCATCGAGGTGTGCGGGTTGCACTGAATTTTGTAGGCCGAGGCCATATGAGCGATGCGCATGACCTCGGTGATGCCGCCGGTTTTGGACACATCTGGCTGAAATATCGTGATCACGTTGTCTTCGATCAGGCGGCTGAACTCAAAGCGCGTGTAATGGTTTTCGCCGGCGGCGAGTGGCACGTTGCCGTAGCGGCGCAGTTCGGCATAGGCGCGGTAATCCTGCGCGGGGAAGGGTTCTTCCAGCCAGCCCACGCCGTTGGCCTCCAGCCCCGGCATCGCGGCGCGCGAGGCGGTAATGTCGTAGCCGGTGTTGGCGTCGGTCAATATCACCAGTTCGTCACCGAAAGCCTTGCGCACGGCGGCTACGCGTTCGATATCGCGTTTGGGTGTATCGCCTATGCGCAGCTTCACCGCCTTGTAGCCCATGGCCAGCAGCGGCTGGATTTCGTCAAGCAGCTCAGACGGCGGTTGATATCCCAGCGACACACCGCCCGCGTAAGCGGGAATCGGCCGCGACATGCCGCCCAGCAGGCGGTACAGCGGCCAACCAACCGCCTTGCCGCGGATATCCCACAGCGCCTGATCGATGCCGCTCATCGCAAGGCACGTGCCAGCACCCATGCCGTGGCTCGCCAGTTGCTTGTCGTAGATTTTTTTCCATACACCCACGACATCGGCGGCGTTCATGCCCAGCGTCAGTTGCCGCAGCGTGGTGTTTACCAGCGCCGCCACCGCACCCGGCGCGCGTCCGTGATGTGATTCGCCCCAGCCCACCAGCCCGCCGGCGGTGGTGACTTTGACGATGATCGCGTCGCGCTTGACCGCGCGGCCTACGCCCAAACTAACGGAGTCTTCAGGTTTGACGGGAAATGAGGTGGGATAAGCCTTGATGTCGACGATTTTCAGATCGGGATTCGGCGGCAGCATGTGGTGTTTTCCAGCGTAGGCGGCAAAGTACGCTATTCTAATCGGTGAAGCCTGTTCACAGCGAAGTTTGGTCTGGCTCGCAGCGCATCGGCACAATGCAGTACGAACAGTACGAATAGTACGAATAGTACGATTAATACGTTAAGGGGAGAAAATTTATGCCCGGTAGAACGCATACCCGCAAACCCAAACTGCCGCCGACGCGGCCCATCAAGTCACGGCAGGATCTGGAGCGTGTGATGACGATCACGCAACGCATGCGTGCGCAGCCCAAACGCGATTCCGAGGCGGAGCTGCGATTGTTGGCGTTGCTGGCAGAAATGGACAAGTTTGAAGCGATGGACGACTCGGACGACGACGATGCCGACGCGTCGCTCTATGGCGGTCCGCGCCGGCGCTGGACAGACGACGGTGGTCGGGACGACCGATAGAAGTCTATTTTTGATCCCGCACTACTCCGGCTGAATGCCGGCTGCTTTCACCACGCCCGCCCACTTGCTGATTTCCGTCTTGATGAAGGCGCCGAAGGCCTCTGGCGTACCCGCAATCACCATACTGCCGTCACGCACAATATGTTCCACCAGTTCGGCGCGGCTCAACGTGTTCACGGCCTCCTTGTGCAGGCGCGCAACAAGCTCACGTGACGTATTCGCCGGCGCGAGCAACCCTGCCCATTGCATCGCTTCGTAATCCGGTACGCCCGCCTCGGCAATGGTCGGCGTTTCGGGCAGCGCTTTGAGCCGCGTGGCGCTGGACACGCCCAGACCGCGCAAGCGACCCGAGCGCACATGTGGCGCCACCAGCGAGAGGCTGGCTGACATCGTGGCCTCAATGCGCCCGCCCATCAAGTCGGTCAACCCGCTGTTACCCTTGTAGAGCACATTGGTGAGACGCACCATTGCCATCGCTGCAAACAACTCCATGCTGAGATGGGGTAATGTGCCGTGGCCTGCAGCAGCATACTGAATCTGCTCCGGACGCGCCTTGGCGAGCGCAATGAATTCCCGCACGTTTTTGGCCGGCAGCGACGGGTGCACTGCCAGTATTTGCGGGGTTGAAAGCACGTGCATGATAGGTGCGAAATCGCGTATGACGTCAAACGGCAGCTTTTTGTAAGTGGGCACGATGGTGGCGAGTGCGCCCGGCGCCATCAACAGGGTGTAGCCATCAGGCGCAGCCTTCGCGGCCAATTCGGTGCCGACAATGGTGCCGGCGCCCGCGCGGTTTTCCACCACCACGGATTGGTTCCAGCGCTTGGAGAAATCCTGCGCAAGCACGCGCGCGCTCAAGTCGGTACCTGCGCCCGGTGTGGTGGGCACGATGATACGCACGGGGCGCACGGGATAGTTCTCTTGGGCATGCGCGTGCAGCGATGCAACAGTCACGGTGACAAGTGCAAAAGTGATTCCGAAGATTGGTTTGCGCATGGGGCCTCCATTTCTCACAATGTATGCCGCGACGTGACGCACGGTCAACGGCTATCCAGTATTCTTGTGTTTCGTAACACGGGTTAGCCGCAGCCAGTCCCGGTGTCCAATGTCTGCCTCTGAGGAGCCAACCAACATGATCTTTCCACGCTCGTTGACGCTGCTGCTGATATTTGCTGCTTTCTCCGCCATGGCACACGCCGCCGACCCTGTATTTCCTCAGCGCCCGCTGCGCATCATAGTGCCGTTTACGGCTGGCAGCGCCACCGATGTCATCGCGCGCATCGTCATGCCGGCACTGACAGAAAAATGGAGCCGGCAGGCGGTGACCGACAACCGTCCCAGCGCAGGGGGCATCATCGCTCGCACCATCCTTGCCGAATCGCCGCCCGACGGCCATACGCTGATGGTCACCGGCTCCAACTACGCGGGCAGCATGGCGCTTTACGACAAATTGCCGTTTGACCCCGTGCGCGATATTACCGGCGTGGCGCAGCTGGGCAGCACGCCGCTGGTGCTGGTGGTCGCGCCCGGTCTCGGCCTGAAAACCGCCAAGGAGTTCATTGCCGCGGCGAAAGCCAAGCCCGGGCAATTCAACTTCGGCTCCACCGGCATCGGCAGCGGCCCGCACTATGGCGCGGCGCTTTTCAACTACACCGCGGGTATCAACGCCGTGCACGTGCCGTATCGCGGCTCGCCCGAATCGCTCACCGACCTCATGAGCGGGCGTCTGCAATACATCCTTACGCCCGTGCTGGCAGCCACCTCGCTTATCAGAAGCGGGCGCATCCTTGCGCTGGGTGTCACCACCAGCTACCGCGCACAGGCGTTTCCCGATGTGCCGTCGCTGGCTGACGCGCTGCCCGGCTTTGAATATCAAGGCTAGTACGGCGTGCTGGCGCCGTCAAAAACGCCGCGCAACATCGTGAATTTACTATCGAAGGAAATCGCGCAAACGCTGGCCCGCGCCGACATCCAGCAAGGCATCGCCAATCAGGGTGCCATCGCCAAATACGGCACGGCGGAGGCGTTCGACAAACTCGTGCACGAAGAAATCGCCACGCGCAGGAAGGTTTGGAAGGCGGCGGGGGTTAGGGTGGAGTGATTCGGTTACGTGTCCAAACAGGGATGCGTTAGGTTAGGTATTGGAATTTGGCACGGCGGTGTTAGCCGCATTCGTTGTATGTTTCCACAATACGAGTAATTTGATTAAAGCAGAAAACGGCGTTTACCAACACGTTACCATCCTCCTGCCACAGCCCAGGTGTGCGATTGGTGTCGTCTGGCAACACGGCTATGAAGTGACCAAGATGCTCGGGCAATACCCCTTGGTACATAGGCTCGTCGAATTCCTCGCGCGAACATGGAAAAGAATCTGTCAGATCGAAGCGTGCAGGTTGAAAACGATCAGGGTAGTTTACATAAGGCCATCCCTCTGCCAGGGGGCCTTTTATTTCAAGAATTTCCACGGAGTTATCAGAGATAACGCGATATTTCAAGAATCCGCCATCGTGTCGGAAAGGATGCAATAGAGGCAATCGTGTTAGTTCGGGAATGGTGAGTGATAGTCTCGAATCTCTTAGATCCAAATCGAGTATCAAGTGAAGCTGGACAGGCTCGCATGTTGGATTCACGATTTCAATCTCACGAGTATGCCCGAAGTAATGCTGGTACGACCCCTCGGCTCCGATCATGGCTTTGAAGAAATGGCCCTGACTGTGAAAGTAAGGAACCATGGGCGCGGGCCAGATCATGTGCTGCTGCCAAGAAAAATGTTCATAACACTAGATTCCTGATGGTTAAATCAGTATTCTGAATATTGACGGCTTGGATAGATGCAATCTACCAAAGTCTTCTGGTGCGGAAGCGTAATTCGCAACTACTCAATCTTATATCCGCTATCCTTAACCACCTTAGCCCACTTGTCTTTCTCCGCAGCCAGCCACTTGCCAAACTCCTGCGGGGTTTTCGCTTGCGGACGCGAGCCTTGCGAGGTGAGTTTTTCGTTGAAGTCGGGCAGGGCGACGATGCGCCTTACTTCGTTGTAGAGCTTGTTGATGATTTCCGGCGAGAGTTTCGCCGGACCGATGATGCCTTGCCACGAGCCGGCGTTGAAGCCTTCAAAGCCGGGCGTCTCGGCGATGGTGGGCACTTGCGGGAACATTGGTTCGCGTGCTTCGCTTGAGACGGCGATGAGTTTTAGCTTTCCGCTTTTCACGTGCACCCAGGTTTGCAGCACGCCCATCATCAGGAAATCGCCATCGCCGGTCATCACCGACAGTACTGAGCTTTGTCCGCCCTTGGTTGGGATGTACGTCCAGTTCACGCCGGCGCGCTGTTGCATTTGCAGCGTGGCCATGTGGATGTTGCTGCCAAGCCCCGTGGGCGCGTTGAGTTTGCCGGGGCTTTTCCTGGCAAGCGCGATCAGTTCGGGCACGCTTTTCACCGGCACGCTGGGATGCGCGCATAACAGGTAGGGCGAAAACGTCACGGTGGTGATCGGGACCAGATCGCGCAGGATGTCGAATGGCAGTTTGGTATACATGCTGGGGCTGATCGACAGATTGCCCACGTCCATGAGAGTTAGCGTGTAGCCGTCAGGCGACGAGCGCACCAGCATTTCCACGCCGATGTTGCCGTTGGCACCGGGGCGCGTGTCGGATATCACTTGCTGGCCCCATGACTCGGTGAGTTTCTGGCCGATCATGCGCGTGAGGATGTCCGAGGTGCCGCCGGCCGGGTAAGGCACGATGACGCGGATGGGTTTTGCCGGGTAGTTGGTTTGTGCGGCAGCAGTCTGCGCGAACGCGCTGGCAAAGGCCGCGATCGCGATCATCGCGAACAAGGGTCGATGCGGACACTCATGAGGCAGTTTATTGAGGGACATTATTTGCATGGTATTTCATCGTGTTGTTGGTGGGCCGTTAATCTCGTCGGGCCAAGGGGATTTTGGTCCGCGGCTTATCTTGTAAGGGATATATTGTAAGTATTTGTTTTTATTGATATTTTTATGATTCCAAATTCAGCCTCCACACTGGTGCAGCGGCAGAAACCTGTCTCGTGACGTGCCGTGCCTAATCGCTGCTGCTGCCCCCACCCCCGCCGTCAGCCCCACCGCCGCTATCGCTGCTGCCAAGGTCAATAGCGTCGCTGGCGCCGGAAATGTTGTTGCTGGTGGTGTGCTCATCGCGCGCGTGTTTTGAGCCGCTGAAGTTGCTGCTGGCTTGCGTATCCCATGAATCATTGTCGGGCGTGCAGGCGCGGCATGCCGATTCGCCATCAGCCAGCCGCAGGTGCGTGGCGCAAAAACGGCCGCCGCACTGCGCGCAGGTGCCGTCCGCCCAGCTCGTACAGGGCTTTTTCTATAACCACCAGCCGGTGGCTTGTTCGCATAGTGGCATGCGATTAGGTGTAGGGTTTCATCGGCGTTCTTAACGAGTAAAGTGTATGCGTGAAGCGGTGCGTTGTCGAACGCGCCACCTTGACCGGTTCCGATTATCTGCTTACGCTGGCGGCGAAGGATGCACGGAGCGTGCCGCGACTGATACGCTCAACACTCAACGCTCAAAGTTCATTGCACGGAAATTCACCCAAGGGGAAAAGCATGCGAACCAACACGCTCAAGCAAAAATTGAAAGACGGCAAACCGGTGTTCGGCGCGATGATTACGTTTCCATCGCCGACCATAGTGGAAATGCTGGGCTACATGGGGTACGACTGGGTGCTGATCGACAACGAGCACGGCTCGATCACGCTGGATTTGTCGGAGGACATGATCCGCGCCGCCGAGTTAACGGGTGTCGCGCCCATAGTGCGCCCGGTGGCCAATCGGCCGGATTCGATCTCGCCGTTTCTGGATCGCGGTGCATGGGGTGTGCAGGTGCCGCACGTCAACACGCGCGCCGAGGCCGAAGCTGCAGTGGCCGCCTGCAAATATTTTCCTGAAGGCACGCGCGGCATTTTCAGCCGTGGCCGTCCGGCAGAATACGGCATGAAGGAATCCACGCCGGCGTATGCCGCCAGTGCGAATGCCAACACGCTGGTGTGCCTGATGCTGGAAGAGGTCGAGGCCATCAACAACATCGACGAAATCGTCAAGGTGAAGGGCATCGACGTGCTGTTCATCGGCTCGGGCGACCTGTCGCAATCGATGGGCCATGTCGGCCAGCAAGGCCACCCGGAAGTGGTGGCGCTGATGGAAAAAGGCGTCAAGCGCATTCGCGACGCGGGCATCGTGGCGGGCGTGAGTTGCCCGGAAAACCTGGTGGCGAAATTCATGGGCCTCGGCGTGCAGTATTTTCATGGCAGTGTCGGCACCTTTGTGCAGAACGGCGGCGAAGCCTATCTCAAACACATGCGCCAATCGGCAGGCATGTAAATAATTTAATAAAATCAAATAGATATGAGTATGAGCGACAAGGACATACAGCAAGCCGGCCTGACCATCCGCAAGGAAATGTTCGGCGCGGAGGTGGTCGACAAGCGCATGACATCCGCCGGTGAATTCGGCGCGCCACTGCAAAGAATGATCAATCAGTACGCCTACGGCGAAATCTGGGGCCGCGAAGCGTTGCCGCGCAAGACGCGCAGCCTGTTGGTGCTCGCCATGATGTGCGCTGCCAACCGCCCGCACGAACTACGCATCCACCTGCGCGGCGCCATCACCAACGGCTGTACACGCGAAGAAATCCGTGAAGTGCTGCTACAGGTGGCGATTTACTGCGGCATTCCCGCGTCGCTGGATGCGCACACTATTGCCATGGAGGTGTTTGCGGAGCAGGCGTAGCGCAGGCACGGCAGATCCGGGCCGGGAAATTGACTCGGGGCCTGCAAACTGCAGAGCGCAGGCGCAAGCCTGCTGCATGTTCGAAGCGGCGCAGTAGCAGCTAGTTCACGGCTTGGCCAGGCGGGCCAATTCCCGTTTGGCGGCATCGTGCTCGATATACACAATCACCTGGGTGTCGCGCGCTTTTTCGAAATACGTTTTTGCTGTGGCGGCGTCTTTTTGCGTGAGATAGTACTGGCCGATATAGAAGTACGCCTCGCACAACGTCATGACACGTTCATCGCCGGTTTTGGATTCCGCGATTTTCAGCACGTCAGCGGGTGACAGTTTGCCGGTGAACAAGGCCAGCGCCGGACGCGGCCAGGCGCCTTGCGCGTTGGTATTGATTTCGGCTTGCAGTTTTTCCGGCAGCGGCTTGTCCAGCTGCCGAGCGGTCCATGCGTACCAGAGCATCGAGAATAGACGTGCCTCTGTGTCGCTATCAGTGAGGCTTTGTTCAAAGTCAGAAAGTGCGTCGTCAAGCTTGCCAAGGTAGAAGTGCGTCATGCCGCGCCGGTAGTAAGTCGCCGCCGGATCGGCGCCCAGCGTCAACGCGCGCGTGAAGTCGGCGACGCTTTTTTGCAGGTCGCCAAGCTTGAAATGCTGAATAGCCCGCTCGCGATAGTGGCCAGGGTTGCCATCATCAAGCGCAATGGCTTGTTCGGCGTCTTTCAATGACTCGGCCGTCTTGTCGAGATCACTGTAGGACGAACTGCGGTCCGCATAAGCCGCTGCAAGATCCTTGCCGCGCAGCTTGCCGCTGTCAATGGTGGCCGTATAACGCTTGATGCGTTCCTCCGTGCGTTGGGTGAGCCGCTGTCCCAAGCTGTCTGTCTTGGCGGCGGATGCGGAAGGTTTGGTCAGCAGGCGCTTGGGCACGACAATGACCCCGCCCATGGTTTGCAGCATCTTGCGCACGTCTGCGGCAAATCCGCTCAGATCATCGGGATTGACTCGGTTGGCCGTGGTTTGCAGGCGCATATCGTAGGCCGCATTGTTGCCGCGAAAGCGTTCGGACATGCTGAATTCAAAGGCCTTGTTGCGCACGCGATTGCTGCGCGGATCCAGCATGGCGCTGACCTCCGGCGGAAATTGCACATCCAGCGTGTACTGTCCCTGAAAAGGGAATGCGGCGATGCCCAGCGGCGCGTTGCGTTGCACCGAGGGCGGCACACCTACGATGCGCACAAGATTGGCGGGCAGAAAACGCAGAATCCATGCATCGCGTTCTTCGATTTCGAGATTGGCGATGTCGTAGCGCGTGGTGATCGTAAACTGATTTTGTGCGGGGTTGTCGTCGTACGCCGGCTGGCCGCTGGCCTTGGCGCCAGGATAGCGTTTGACGATATCGTCGTTCAGCCCGTGCGCCAGATCGTCGGGACGGGTCTTGGCCACCATGCGCAGGACTTCGGCGTTGACGCCGCGCTCGGTATGGCGGATGGTCAGCGTGCCGGGCTTGCTGAACGCTGTGATCGCAATGCGCTCGGCGACCTCGCTGTTATTCAGCTCGGCCACGTTTTCCGAGCGCAGCGTGGTCAAGCCGCTGGTGTTTTCTGCAGCGACCAGCATTTCGGCGTTTTCGTGAATCTGACCCATTTGCGCCAGCGCGCCTGCCTGACCGATGCGGGTAGGATCGACGAAATACGATTTGCCGTCGATGTCGATTCCCACAATCACGTGGTCGAAAAGGCCGGGCGTGGGCAGCACGTCGCCCGCTGGCGCGCCGCCGTCGAGCGGCACCAGCACGGGCTGCGCGGCGATGCCCAGTTCGCGCAGCATGGCGATGAGCAGCCACGACTTATCCTTGCAGTCGCCAAAGCGTTGCTTCATCAC
>SXGR01334822.1_pt1 | contig 14880 bp, 17 predicted proteins | sample 3174711 | NCBI WGS metagenome assembly SXGR01 (sample SAMN11356860, study PRJNA531348) | freshwater metagenome | isolation source: freshwater sample F1-60 | place: China: Fuxian Lake, Yuxi | collected 2017-12-25
TCCCACCGTCTCGGAATCGATACTGTCTTTCTTTTCTTCCATTACGTTCAGTCTCCTTGGATCTCAGTTAATAAGCAAACTTTGTGTCCAAGAAAATCGGGTCCCATATACTAATTAATATGATCCATTGGCGCCCCGGCGCGAGCGGGGTTTTTCGCCAACGGTGTTAGTTACTTTCCGGGAAAACCGGGCGTAGGGAAGGCAAGGCAATGGGTGAACAGGATTCTTTGATCGGACTGTCGGTGGTGATGCCGGCCTACAACGAGGAAGCGACGCTACGCGAGTCGGTGGAGGCCGTGTTGACACGCGTGGCCAGTCTGGGAGAGCTGATCATCGTCAACGATGGATCCCAGGATTCCACCGGGGTCATCGCCGATCAACTGGCCAAAGAGGATCCGCGCGTGGTGGTGATTCATCATCGGGTCAATCAAGGTAAGACGGCCGCGCTCAAGACCGCCTTTGCCACTTCGCGTGGCGCGATCGTAATCATTCAGGATGCCGACCTGGAGTACGATCCGGCCGAGATCGCCGGTGTCATCGAGCCGATTACGCACAACCACGCCGACGTCGTTTACGGTTCCCGCTTCATGTTCAGAAGGGCCTCCCGGGCCCACTGTTTTTATCACTTCCTGGCCAATAAGGCGCTGACCTTCCTTTCCAATATGTTCACTAACATCCACATGACCGACGTGGAGACCTGTTACAAAGCGTTCCGCGGCGAAATCATCCGTAACATGATCATCACGTCCACCGGTTTCGGGTTTGAGATCGAGGTGAGCGCCAAAGTGGCCAAGCTCAACTGCCGCATCTACGAGGTGCCGATCAGTTATTACGGCCGCAGCTACGCCGAAGGCAAGAAGCTCGGTTTCCGGGATGGCGTGGCCGCCGGCTGGTACATCTTCCGTTATAACTTGTTCTGCTCACTGAAAGCCTCCTACCGGGAAGTACCCGAGCTGGGACGCTACCACTTGCGCCCCAGCTCCTCAACTTAACTGACTAACGGGGTGCCCGCACCCGGATGGCCGAAACGGCCAGCGGAGCGCCGCCAGCTTCGCGATACTCAACTTTCCAGTAGAGCAGCGGATCGGCCGCGATGATTTCGGCCACGCAGCCACTGGCCATACAAGGAATCACCAGCGCGTTGCCCAGCGCCGGTGAGGCCCCGTAGAAAATGGCGGCCTGGCCCGGAGCCGACGCAAGCCAGGTGGGCGGCGACAACGCAATTTTGATAACCGGAGCCCCCGGCGCAGCGGCGGTTTCGAACCCGGTCACGGCCGAGTTAGCCCCGCACACGGCGCTGGCATGGATCGCCGTGCCCGGCGCCAAACCGGTAGCCACAACCTCACGCCGCGATGCGCCGGATGGGGAATCGATCGACGAAAGCAGCGCACCGCCGGGCCCGCCGGCGCGGAGTTCCACCGTACAGCTTTGATCGAAGGCCATCCCGCGCCGGCCGAATCGCAAGACGGCCGCGCTATGCGAAGCCTCGGCAAAGCTCAACCGGAAAGTGCTCTGGCCGTCGACAATGGGAACGATTGTCATGACGCGATCCACCGTAAAGTTGCCCAAGTCTCTGACGGTGAGCGTGAACACGCAAGGCACGATCGCGGTCAGTACGCCCGAGATCCGTCCAGCGCTACCTTCAAGGGTAAGGCCGGCGCACAACTGGCCGGCCGTCACCGACCACGTATAGGGAGCATTGCCACCAGTCGCCGCCAGGAAAGCCAGGTAGGAGTCGTCGATTCGCCCCACTGGCAGCGACGGCGTGATCATCTGTAGCGGCGGCGAACCCAGCGGCTCGACCACGATCGTGAACGACCGGCTATCGCTGATGGCGGCATCCTGAGCCCGGACGGTGAATGTGCAAGGGGTCAAGGCCGTGGGCGTACCGGTGATCGCCGCCGTCGCGCCGCCGGGTGTGAGCGACAGACCAGTACATAAGGAGCCTGCCGAGATCTCCCAGGTAATCGGGGCCACGCCGCTGACAGTCTCGAGCGTGGCTTGGTAAGGCCGATTCAGCACGGCGTGGGGAAGTTGGACGGTCGTGATGCCGAACGGCGGCGGACCCGGGATGATGGCGATCTCCCCGCTCAGGCTTGCGAACGAAAATGTGCCGCCGCCGGTGGAGGACACCTCTACTGGGCCGCCCACGATTGCGCCGCCGTTACGGCGAGCCATCCAGCTTCCAGCCGGCAGCCCGGCCACCAGATACTGCCCGGTACCGGCGTGCGTCGTGGTAAACGTCGGACCGGCCGCCGTCATGCCGGGCGTCGTAAACATGAGTACTTTCGCCGAAAGGGGGTCGGAAATCTGCACCCCGCGCCACGCTCCGGCCGCCAAACTGGGGACCTCCGGCATCACGGCGCCGGTATCGGCGGCTGGTTGGTGGACCACGAACCATTCGGCCGAAGTCACATTGGCGCAAGTCAACCCGCCGTCGCCGCTCGGGCACGTGTACCACCGGAAGCTGTAGCCGGCGCCGCCTGTGTAAGATCCATCGGAATCGTTGCCGCTGTCGGTCGCCATGCGAATTCCGGTGCCCACGCCATATACCGCGCTATTCAGACGCGCAGTCGAGTGCGTGAGCGAGGCGGTTTGTGTTGCACTCGAAAAAGACACGCACGGCGTCGAGGCAGGCAATCCGCACCGCGTTTGCGTGTACATATCCGTTGTGATGTTGTAATGCTCGTAGGAACGGACCGGCTGCGAGGCAGTCTGATTCACTACAACGCGATCGATCAGATAATCCTGGGTGCTGCCCGACTTCAAATGAACCGTGTCGCGATATACCGAAGCCACGTCGGCGATCGGCAGATAATTGCCCGTCAGGTTCAGACGCATGAACAAGTAGTCGTTATTGCCGCTGCTTTCCTGCGGAACACCATCCCCGAACGGATACCATTTCTGTGCCGATTGACCGTAGCCGACCTCGGATTCGGTGCCGGCGTGAAGGATCGGCGCGTTTGGCACGATATAGCCGTTGCGAGATCGTGAATTTCCCATGTTGGCGTAGGAGTCGCCGCCCAGCAGTGGCTTCCCGTTCAGCAAGAGTTGGTGATACCAGCCGATCTCGCCTTGGCAGTGGTCGCGGCAGCCGAAGCCCGACGCGTTCACGAGTAAGTAAGAACTGCCCACTGTCCAGTTCTTGCGCGAAACACCCATCGATCTAACATCCGGAAAATAATTACAGGTGGCCAGATCGAAATGGGCCAGACAGGCGCTCCGGCTGTTCTCCGTCATCAGCATGGTTGTGTTACTCGGCGCCAAGGGAACCGTTTGGTGGTCATAAGATACGTAGTGTGCCGGGGCCATATAGTTTAAGGAGTTGATGAACGCTTCGGAATAGCCGATTTCTGGCGACAGGAGAAACGATTGCGCCTGCCGCTCGACTGTCCCAGTCGGATTCTTGGCGATGGCCAACAGCACCCCGTGCAGGCGGTTCGGTTCCGGGAACTGATTCCCGGCTTCCTGGTTGGAGACATAGGGAACCAGTGGGCCGCCCGGAATCTTGGCCGCCAGGAGCCACTCGGCATGTTTGGTACGGATGTTGGAACCGGCCAACAGATCAGGTCCACCGCCGGCGAAGGAGTTTTTGGTCCACTCGGCCACTTCGAGCAGTGGCGTCACCACGCGCTGTAAGTGATAGGTGTTACTGGCAGTGGAAAAACCGGTCCAGAGCTGGAAGGCAAAAGGCAGACCCTGATCGACGATAATTTCGTAGGCTTGGCTGGCCAGCAGACACCCGCGCGGATCGTCCGAGCAGGTCACCATCCCGAGCGCATATTGGCCCATTATCACTACGCCGCGCTAGCCGCCAAATTGGCCGGTGCCGGTGCCGTGGTCAACACGCGGCACGGCGTCAGCAGTTCTTCGGGAAAGCGCTATGAAGAGCGATGGTTCCGGCGGGCGCTGCCCTGGACCGGCAAGGTGGTGTACGTCAGCGCCGACAGCCAACGCTATTACACCGAAGCCGGGATCGTGCCGGAGGCCAAGGGCGTCACCATCTTCAACGGCGTGCCCATGGCGAAGTATCTGGCAGCCCCGCGGCCCCGTCCCGGCGCGGGCGGCGGGCTTTGCCTGGTCACGCTCGGGCGTCTGGTGCCGGTGAAGGCGCACGCGACGCTGCTCGGCGCTTTTGCGATTTTGCGTTCGCGTCTTCGGGCGGCAGTTGAGTTGCATATTTATGGCGAGGGTGAACTGCGCGAGACGCTCGAAGCTGAAATTACGCGGCTCGGGCTGGCCGGCCATGCTTTTTTACGCGGCCAAACTGGAGACGTGGCCGCCGCGCTCGCCCAAGCCGACGCCTTCGTGTTTTCGTCCACCAGTGAAGGACAGCCGATGGTGATCCTGGAAGCGATGGCCTCGGGCCTACCGGTAATCTCGACGCGCGCCGGTGGCGTGCCCGAGGCGGCGCCGGAGGGTGAGGCCGCGTGGTTTTGCGAGCCAGGCGACGCGGGCCGGCTGGCGGCGCTGCTTGAGCAAGCCTTGGGGAGCGGCGAGGAACTCGCCTGCCGCGGCGCCCGCGCGCGGCAGCTGGCGGTTGAGCGATACTCCATTGAAGTTGCGCAAAGCCGCTATGAGGCGGTCTATCGCGCTTGTTTGGCCGCCAAACGCCGATGAAGCCAAAGATCGCGCTTGTCACTTCCTATTTTCCCTCGCGCGAGGAACCATACCGCGGCCAATCCACCTATCAGGCCCTGCGCCTGCTGGCCGACCGGGCCGATTGGTGCGGCTTTGTGCCGTATCTCCGCTATCCGGATTGGTACAACCCCAAACAGGCGCGCTACCGCCGCATGGATCTTCGGCACCAACCGCCGGACTTGGCCGCGCGTTACTTTGAATACACCACTCTGCCGCTGGTTGGCCGGCCCTTCAACGGCCTGCTTGTCCATCGCCAGGTGTGCGCCGCCGTCGAAGCCTTCCGGCCGGATTTGATTCTCAACTATTGGCTCTATCCGGACGGCTATGCCGCCGTCAAGCTGGCCCGAAGCCTGGACGTGCCGGTCATTGTTGGTAGCATCGGGTCGGATTTGCGCCGGATCGAAGACCGGTTCACGCGCGCCCGCACGCGTTGGACACTCGAGCAGGCCGACGCCGTTCTGACGGTGAGTGGTGAGCTGGCGCGGCAGGCCGTGGCGATGGGAGCCGATCCCAAACGCACCAAAACCATTCTTAACGGCTACGATCAAACGGTGTTCTATCCAGGCGACCGGGCGGCTGAGCGCGCGCGTCTTGGCGTGGCGCCCGATGCCGAATTGGTGCTGTATGTCGGCTCGCTGATTCCCACCAAAGGGCTGATTGAGCTGATGGAAGCCTTCATCGCTCTGGCGGCGGGGCGGCCGCGGCTTGAACTGGTGTGCGGGGGCGAGGGACCGTTGCGTCAGGAACTGCAGGGGCGCGCCGAAGCGGCCGGTCTTGCCGGCCGGTTTAGGTTGGCCGGCCAGCTCGCCGGTGCGGCGGTGCGCAATTGGCTGGTTGCCTCGGACGTGTTTTATTTGCCCAGTTACTCGGAAGGTTGCCCAAACGTGGTGGTGGAATCCCTGGCCTGTGGGCGCGCCGTGGTGGCTACCGATGTGGGCGGCATCCCTGAACTGGTGGATGAACGCACTGGCGTACTTGTGCCAGCGCGCCAGGCCCAGGCCCTCGCCGCGGGGCTGGAAGCGGCGCTGAGCCGGCGTTGGGAGCCTGAAACCGTGGCCGCCACCTGGCGGCGAAGCTGGCACAAGGTGGCCGAGGAGACGTGGGAGCTGTGCTAGGCGGTTTTGGCCGCCGGCCGGCGCAAGTCGTAGACACCGACGGGATAATTGGCGGTGACTTGAAGCCGGGCTGCCGATGCCCGAGCCGGAAGGCGGGTAACGTCCAATACCATGGCCAGGGTACTCGGAATCCGCAACGCAGCCGGTGTGAGCGCGATTGTTTGATCGAACGCTGTGGAGACACCAGGCGTCAGTGTTTGAAGCGAAGTCGCTCCGAAAGTGGTCACGCCGTTCTTCGCGCAAATCGCCCGGGCTCGAACCGATCCGAAGCCTGTAGGCAAATTTGTCACGCGCCAGGCGCCGGTTGCGCTTGGCAGGGCCGTTCGATTCAGCACGGAGACCGTGCAACTCTCGTCCAACTGGGCCTGTACCGAAAGCGCAGCCAGGAGGAGCACCGACATCACAGCCTGAAGGAGCTGAAGGCGCGGAAGTAGTAGCGGAGCCACCAAGCGCTTCGGCCTTAGATCCAGCGCCCGGCCAACGGTCTTAGTCCAGAAACACAAAGGGCGCCCCCAATTTTCGTGCTTCCGTCCGGAGCTTGCGGCGCTCCTCTGGATCCGGGAAATAGCGGTCGAAAGCGAGTTGCGCCTCCTTCGAATCGAAGAAAAACAACAACGAACTCAGGGCAAAGCCTTTTGCGAGATCGGTTGAGCCGCTTTCGCAAATACGCACAATTTCCGGAATCGAATCTTTGTCGTCTAAACCTGCCAAAGCCTGGGCCGATATTGATGCCACAATCATGTTCGTGAACCTCAACCCGCGCCGCAGTATTGGGATAAACCGGCGGTCTTGAGATCGGGCGATCCATAGAAACGTGGTCGGATCGCCCGAGAGCCCAGCTTGAACGGCTACTCTAACGTCCGCTTCCATTTTCCCTTCCTTCCATTTGTCGAATCTTTCCTTATACAGAACGCTGTTGACTTCGGCACGTTCCGAAGGCACCGGTACATCGTTATGCAGCGCCGCCTCACCAAGGCTTTCCAGAAAGGCGAAGTACTTCGGGTCTGGATCTTTCAGCCTCAACCAACTCGATGAGATGAGCCCACGAATCTCCTCGTTTGGCTCGAGCAGGAAGGCCCTTCTCAGTTCGGGGAGCGCTGACCGATCTCCCTTCGCCTGCAAGGCTATGATCGTGGCTTTGTCAAACGGAGGGCCGGCCAAGGTACTCTTGCCTACGAGAGAATCGGGAGGCCTACTAAGAACTGCCCTTGGCTGAGCCGCCATATAACCTGACGTTAGTATGAGGCTCGCGGAAATAAGTGAGGGTGAATGCATATGGAGTTGGGATATAACTAAGCTCCGCGCGGTCCGGCCAAATTAACTTATTACTATCTCTATGTCATCCTGGATGTCTTCAGCCGCTACGTCGTCGGCTGGATGCTGGCCCTGCAGGAAACGGCCGAACGGGCCAAAACGCTAATCGCCGCCACCTGTGCCAAGCAAAACATCCTGCCCGGCCCACTCGGCATCCACGCCGATTGCGGCTCGTCGATGCGCTCCAAACCCGTGGCTTTCTTACTGGCCGATCTCGGTGTAACTAAGACTCATAACCGCCCCTATACGTCCAACGACATTCCGTATTCGGAAAGCCAGTTCCGTACCCTCAAGTATCGCCCCGACTTTCCGGACCGATTCGGTTGTATCCAGGATGGCCGGGACTTCTGCCAGACCTTCTTCCCCTGGTACAACGAAGTGCATCGGCATTCCGGCATTGGCATGATGACACCAGCCACCGTCCACTACGGCTTGGCCACCGCAGGCACGCGAAAACCGTCAACGCGTTCTCGCCGCCGCCTTCGCCGCACATCCTGAACGGTTCGTTCGCAAATCGCCCACTCCACTCAAACTTCCCACGAAGGTCTGGATGAACAAGCCGATCAACTCAGACGAAAAAGCTCACTAAAATCTCCGCAAGAGTGTCTCAAAGTCGTTGACACGCACCGGGCACAGCGCCGAATGGCGAGACCGCGTTTTATAGCCGAATTATGGATTGGCTCAAACAGCTTGTCAAGGTCTTTTCCGCCTTTTCCAGGCTGTCTTCTGGCGTTCTCTCGTACCGGTGTCGATCATCGGAGCCATCGGAAAAAGGTTCCGTATGGTTGGCGTTGCGGATGTCCTTACTACGAGCCAGATCACTGACTCGGTAGATGCCCCTTGATTCGCCAATGCGCCGCATGGCCCGCTCTCACCGCCCAGCGAAGCTTCCGCTCCAACGGCTCTGGGGGCCTGGGCGACCCGCGTCCGCCGACGGAATGAAGTGGGATTGGTATCGGCAGAAGTTGGTGTCCGAATACCACGTCCGCTACGGCGGTTACGGCGGCGTCGGATATTACCTGGTGGCCGATTGCTACATCGCGTTGATGAGCCGCTTCACCACGTGTGGTTCTTGGGCGGGCCACTACATCCTGGACTTCCTGCGACGGGCGCTCGATTAGCGAGCAGGCGATGGACGCCCTCACGCCGTGTCAAACCGAGCACATCAACGGCTTCGGCAACTATGTGCTCGATTTCGGAAGGGCACCGGAGCCTATCGCAACAGAGTTTCGGAAGCCGACCGGTGCCTGAAAACCCCAGGTTGCCGTCGCCCGCTGTGAGCCAGGGCTGGCGCCACATTAAGCCCTGAGTGAGGATTTCGTCCGAATCGTTCTCATCGGTGGTAGAGTGGCGTTTGTCCGCTACCCTATATTGAAATGGCGCGTCGGGTTCCGCTCCTGAATTTGCAGGCTCTCCACGCCCCGTTCCGCGACGAAATTCTCGCGGAAATGGCACGGGTCTTCGACTCGCAGGCTTTCATCCTCGGCGAAGACGTGTCGCGGCTCGAGCGCTCGATCGCCACTTACTGCCACGCGCCGTTTGCGATTGGCTGCGCGTCCGGTACCGATGCGCTGATCCTCGCTTTGGCGGCCGCCGGGGTGGGGCGCGGCGATCAGGTCATCACCTCGCCGTTCACGTTCTTTTCCACTGCCAGCGCCATTCACCTGCTGGGCGCCAAACCGGTATTTGCCGACATTGACCCGGCCACCTTCAACCTGTGTCCCATGGCGCTTGAGGAGGCCGCAGAGCGCTGTGGCGGGCCCGTGAAGGCCGTGATTCCGGTCCATCTGTTTGGAGGCAGCTCCGATATGGATCCGATCCTGGGCTCCGCGGCCCGGCATGGCTGGAGGGTGATCGAAGACGGTGCGCAGGCCGTGGGCGCCGAGTATTGCGGTCGACGTGTGCTCGGCCTCGGTACGTTCGGCTGCCTGAGTTTTTTCCCGAGCAAAAACCTCGGAGGTTTGGGCGATGGAGGCATGGTGACGACCTCCGGACCCGAAGATGCGCAACTGCTGCGGATGCTGCGCGTGCATGGTTCTGCGCAAAAGTATTTTCACACGCACGTGGGCTATAACTCCCGGCTCGACACTCTGCAGGCGGCTGTACTAAACGTCAAGCTGCGGTTTCTCGATGCGGAGACCGCGGGCCGCCAACGCAACGCGGCGCGGTATGGCGAGTTACTGGCCGGGCTGCCGGTTCGCCCGCCCGTCCCGGCCGCCTATCAGACCCGCCACGTCTTCAACCAGTATGTGATCCGGTGCGCGCGGCGCGATGAACTCAAAGCGCACTTGGGGCGGGAAGGCGTGGGAGCCGAGATTTACTATCCACTGCCGCTGCATTTGCAGGAGTGTTTCCGGTATCTTGGCTACGGGCCTGGCGATTTTCCGGAAAGTGAAAAGGCGGCCGGTGAAGTGCTGGCGTTACCAATTCATTCAGCCTTAGCCGATGAAGATCTGGCCTACGTGGCCGGTGCAATAGCGCGGTTCTTTTGAGCCCGCGGCGCCATGGCTAGGAAGGCAGGAAAGATGTCACCGGCCCGTAACATTGTTTGATGAATTCCAGGGCCACGCCGTCGGCGTACTTTTCACCCCGCTCGTCAACAGGGACGATGATGCGCACGATCGCTGTGTCGCTGCGCTGGTAGCGAAGCGAATCCATGACCAGGTGCACTTTGGCGGCGAATTCGTTGGCCACGACGCGGTGGGGCGACTGGTACCAGTAGTAGACAATACTCTTGTTCTCGCCGCGCGAAACCACGTAGCGGTTGATGTTGATCGGCTCAGTGCGTCCGGGGACGATCACATCCGCATAGGTGAGCGATTCGCTCGTCCATCCGGCGCCCGGCAGGCAGATGCGCGGCGAGATTGAAGATCGCCTCAGGTTTGGGCGAAGCCGGCCAAACTGCGCTCAACTGACGATTATCGGAAATATCAGCCTCGGCAAAGCCGAAGCCAGTCAGCCCACGGCGCCGCTCGAGCCGCCAGTGCTTCAGGCGCTGGTCATAGGCGTCATTGAGATTGTCGATTCCCGTGACTGTGTGTCCTGCTTCAACGAGCATTTCGGTGACCCGTGCCGCGATAAACCCCGCGCAGCCGGTGACTAGGTAGTGAGCCATGCTTTTGCCGCCAGCCCTGGCTCGGAGAGCGGGACCGCTGTTGTAGATAGTGTGGTTAGCCGGCCAGAAATCTCAGGAGATCTTTACGCCGAGGCCACTTTTGTTGACTGGCAGTCTCCGGCGAGGGAGGACTATTCGGGTTCCGGTTGGCCTACGGCAGCGTAAAACCGGTCCAGGTCCCCGGCCACGGTCTGCGCGAGCGTGAATAACTTCCCCAGCAAATCCTCGCCGCTCTCGAAGGCAATCTCGAGGCGGCCCGGACTCAGCCGGATCCCCTCTGGCAGTGCATCCCACAAGTGCGCCTGCTGGCGGGCTGCGACGGGGATTTCCACCTGAAGGGCTGTCTGGGCCGTGCGGGTGTAGCGGAGCGTATCGGCCAAGTGCGCCTGCCGCCGGTGTTCGGCCTGGGTGGCCGCGGCGGCGCCGATCGACTCCAGCCGTTCTATCAACTCTTCGCGTCTTATCACCAGGCAGTGACCAGCCACATGCGGGCTGAGCCGATGCATGATGCGCAACGCCTGGCGCGGGCTCACTTGCAGCAGCTGCTCGAGGCCGGCCCGATCCACGGTGGGGCTACTGGAATCGCGAAGCTCTTCCAGCGCCGCACTCAGACGATGCGTCCACTCCGATTTCCGGGGCAAGCAGTGGCGAGTATAGCGTAGAGCCGCTACCGGCGGAAGAAATCCACGGTATCGGCGATGCCCTCGCGCAGCCCAAACGCAGGCGCCCAACCCACACTGATGCCCGCCCGCGTGGCGTCGAGGAAGATCTGCCGCACCTCGCCCTGCTTGGCCGGCCCATGCACCCTGGCGCCGGTAAAGCCGGTAGCCTCAGCCAACAAAGCAAAGACGGTGTTCACCGACGTGCCCTGGCCGCTGCCGAGGTTGAGGATTTCCCCGCCTCCGCGCTCCAGCGCCAACACCGACGCCCGCGCCACGTCGACGCCGTGCACGAAATCGCGTTCCTGGCCGCCGTCGCCGTGAATCATCGGCTGGTGGCCCGCCAGCATCAGAGCAGTGAAGATGGCAATCACGCCCGCTTCGCCGTGCGGATTCTGGCGCGGCCCATACACGTTGGGATAGCGCAACGTTGTGTAATCGATGCCAAAATTGGCCTGATAGAGAAACAGGTAGTGTTCGACGTGGTGTTTGCTGGCGCCGTAAGGGTCAAGCGGATTCACCGGATGCGACTCGGGCACCGGTACCTGCACCGGCTCGCCATAACAGGCGCCGCCGGTGGAAGCGTAGATAATCTTGCGTACCCCGTGCCGACGCGCCTGCTCCAGCACGTTCAGCGAACCACACACGTTCACATCCGCATATTCGACTGGTTTGTCGAACGACTCCCGCACGTTTGCCCGCGCGGCCTGGTGGTTGACCACCTCCGGCCGCTCCTCGGCAAATACCTTCCCCAGACCCTCGCCGTTCCGAATGTCGACGCGATGCAGCCGCACCCCAGCCGGCACATTACGTTCAAAGCCGGTTGAAAGGTCATCGACAACCGCCACTTCATGACCGGCAGCCAAATAAGCTTCGACTATGTGGGAGCCAATGAAGCCAGCTCCGCCTGTAACCAGAATTTTCATGCGGTTGGACCACTATAGCAAGCTCTTCACAGTTCCAACACACTGGCTGCCGCCCTCGCCCTGTGCCGGCCCCAAACCGACTTGCCTGGCGTAGTTACTAACTCACTAACTCCGCAGTAACGCAAGTACCTGTTGTGGAGCCGAGTTGGCTTGCGCCAGCGCTGCGATGCCAGCTTGTAACAGAATCTGTGCCTTTGAAAGATTGGCCGCCTCAGCGGCCAGATCGGCATCGCGCATGCGAGACTCCGAGGCCGCCAGATTGCTCACCTGCGTTTGCGCGAGGCTAATCGCAAAGTTGAATTGGTTCTGGCCGCGGCCTACCACCGCCTGCACCTGTCCGATATTGACCACCGATTTGGCCAGTTCGATGACGGCGGCCTCGGCCGTCGTCTGCGTGCCGATGTCGACCGTCGAACCTCCGGCCAGCACCGAACTGTTTTGCACAGTACCCTGCCCGCTGGTGATACCGGTGCCGCCGGCGTTGGATGCCGCCGACACGCGAAACTCCGACAAAGGGCTCAGGAAGCGGATCTTTTCGGCGCCCCCAGCCAACGGATCGCGCTCCTTGACGGCGACGATCTTGCTGAGATCCTCGCTGGCCGAAGTTTGAATCTGGCGATTGATGAAGGCGACGGCTTCGTCAATCGAGCGTGCATGCTGGCCCGAGGCGTCGGCGGCGAGCGTGATGGCCACCGACTGCGGAGAGCCACTGGTATCCTTGGCCGAGATGGTGATGGTTTGATCGTCTTTACCGGTGCGGATGGGAGAAAAGACCAGGAGGTTTGAAGCTGACGCGCCGCCGGCATTCAGGCTGGCCGTCGAAGTACTGGAGGTGGTGGACACTGAGGTAGTGGCCTGCTCGCCGTCACCGACGTAGACGTGGAGAGCCCGTACTCACTCCCGGCCGACACGCGAATGAATGTGCCGTTGTTGGAAGTCATCGTCACGCCGCCGCCGGCGGCCGTCGAGGCCACCAGGCTGGCTTGCTGGAGCGTTGAGTTGCCGGCAAATTGGGTGTTGAGCGTGGCCACTACTTCATCGGCCGAGCCGGTGGTGGTAAAGGTATGCGAGAGCGTCACGTAGGCTCCGCCGCCGACTGATACGGCCAGGGTGGCGGCGCCGGTGTTGGTGGTGACTGCGCCGGTCGTAATGGTGGTAACGTCAAAGCCGGAGCCGGACGTTGCCACCGAGTTATGCGCGCTGCCAAGGCCAAACACGTTACCCACATCGTTGACCGCCAGCACCTCGAACGTTTCCCCGCGCTTGGAGCTGAATTGGATGGGGGCACCGGCCGTTGCCGACGTCACCGTAATGCCGGCGGCAATCAGCGCCGAACTATTGGCCACCAAGCTCGACAAACTGGCCAGGGCTGCGTCCACTGTCGTCGAAGTAGTCACACCCAAGGTGAGATCAACCGGCGAATCGAGGGAGCCGCCCTGCAGGCGCACGACCACGTCGCGCTGCTCGACAAACGCGGTGCCGATCGTGCCCGCGGCCGCCGATCCGGTGACCACATGGTCCAGCGAGGTGCCGGTGTTGTTTGAGTGGTTGCCAAGTAAGGCATTAGAGAGACGGTCGCCGGCCCCCACCTGGAATGAACCGGTCGAGGACTGGAAGGCCAGCTTCTGGTTGCTGGCCGCATCGGTCACAATCACCGCGTGCACGGCCGAGTTCTTGAAAGCCGTGGCCGACGTGCTGCCGCCGGCCGCCGCCTGATCAATCGCGCTATTGATGGCCGTGACCAGTTTGTCCTGATCGTCGACCCCGTTGAGATTCACCGACACCCGCACCCGGTCGGAATCCGAAAATCCGGCGCCCCGGAAATAGAAATCGGTAAAGCCAGGGATCACCAGCGACTGCGTGTTGGTTGTGTTGGCTACAATCTCGTCCGCGTCAGCCGCCGTCGCTCCGCTCACCTGCAGACCCTTGAGGCCGAGCGAGCGCGCGTCCACCGTAGAGGTGCTCAGATCGACGGCCACCGACCCATTCGAAATCTGCGACGCCGAGGTGGCGCCGTGGCCGCCGCCAATGAAGACCGAGAGATTCTTGGCAAAGAGCCCGCCCACGTTTAAGCCGATCGCCTGCGACTGACGGTCAATTTCACTGACCACGCTCTGGAACTCGCTGTTGAGTACGGCGCGGTCCCCGGTGAAGGTGCCCGAGGCCGATTGCGCGGCCAGCGTGCGAGCCCGGTCCAGGAGCTGCGAAATGTTGTTGATGCCGCCATCGATGGTCTGCAGCGTCGATAGTCCATCGTTGGCATTGCGCACGCCCTGCGTGATGACGACGCGGTCCGACCGGAAACTATTGGCGATGGCCAACCCGGCGGCATCGTCGCCGGAACTGATGATGCGCAACCCGCTCGTCACCCGATTGATGGTCTTCTGCTGAAAGTCCGAGGTGAGCCGCAAATACTCCTGCGACTGCAAAGACGGGATATTAGTGTTGATCGTAAAAGCCATGCTCGTGCAAGCGACCTCGCCACTCATATCGAGCGGGGCGATACACTTTGCACGAGCGCAAAGCAGTTAATGCGCTTCTGAGCGGATTTCCCCCTCGCCTCTGAGGCGGGGCACTCATCCCTCTACGGCTTACGTCGGGCGCTTTCTTGCGCCGTTGAAACTCATATCGGCGAAATTTCGGCGGTGACTAGAATGTGTCGGTGGAGTTTGAAGCTGCTTTGGTCTCGTCGGGCCCGGCCGGCAGGCGGCTGGTGGCCGAGGTACGAGACCTACGGGAAGGTCCGCGGCGAATGGCATACCTCTATAGAGAGGTGGACAAAACGGGCCAAGACGGTGCCGGCCAAGGTGGCGCTGGCGAGTGGCCGAAGCGAGCACGAATGCGCGGCAGCCAGTGCCTGCACAACCTGATCGGATCAAGCCAGGGCCACCGGAGAATCAAACAGCGGTTGCGGCCAGCTCGCCTCACTCATATCGCGTCAGGCGGCCCACCGGCCCGGGGCGGCAAGAACTCGCCGCCCTGGCCAGCCATTTACCCTACTACCCAACGGTAAGTCACTCAAGCCCTTACTGCACGTGGCCGAGTTACAATTTCTTGCCACGCGGCAAGAAGTCGTCACAATGCCGGCCAGCGGGGCGATACGGCAGTCA
>SXGR01403042.1_pt1 | contig 14879 bp, 29 predicted proteins | sample 3174711 | NCBI WGS metagenome assembly SXGR01 (sample SAMN11356860, study PRJNA531348) | freshwater metagenome | isolation source: freshwater sample F1-60 | place: China: Fuxian Lake, Yuxi | collected 2017-12-25
AGTACCGCCGACAGGGCAGTCATTCAACGGCATTTATGAATGGACGCCGACTGTGGATACAAATATCCTGGGAGCAGGTGAGATCGCCGCCATTACGGAGGAACTCAACGAGTTCTTTATAAGGCCAGGTGGCGGTGCTTACATCATCGGCTTAACACTTATCAACAAGACAGACACAGCACCGGAGCTTGACTTTTACCTGTTCGAAACCAATGTTTCTCTTGGCACACTGAACTCTGTGCCGAGCATAACAGATGCCAACGCGCTCAAACTGGTGCAAAAGATCAATGTTGCCACGACTGCATGGGAAGACTTAGGCGGCTGTCAGGTGGCGTCTCTATCCACATCCGACTTTGGGGTCCGGTATTTGCAAGCGGCCTCTGGCAGTCGGGATGTGTTTGGAGCTATCGTGACGGGAACAATCATTACGTTTGGTTCCGCGAGCGACCTTGTGGTTAAACTGGCTTTAGAGTTCCGCTAAAACGAGGTGGCTCCATGAATCTTTTACTATTGGCAGGGGGTCCACGTAGCGAGACGGCTGAACAGGTGATCCGGCGGGTCGCTCTTGGGTGGTGGTCTGCACGGACCATCACGACCCTCTGGCAAGATGCGGCCAGAACAACGCAGGTGGCAAGCGACGGGGATGTGATCCATGTGGCGGACAGCCGAGTGGGGAGTTTCAATTTCGTCGCTGTTTCGGCATCGAACAGGGCCACGTACAAAACGAATCAGGTGAACGGACATCCCGCGATCCGGTGCGGTGATGGGGCGACTGTCACAGTCTTGATCGCTACCACAGGGGCGGTCACGAGGCCGTTCTACTGGCTGTTTATAGGCAAGGCCCACGGTTATACGGGGTTCCCATTTATCCTAAGCGCTCCGGGGGTCGAATCTGGCGGGACATATACAGGTATTCGTGGAGGGGACAACAAGTTCAGACTCCGGGACTCCACTGCTGATCTGGATGAATCGGGGACAAATTTTACGGTTGGCGATGTACGGTATATTGAGGCGAAGTTCGACGGGACGGGGTCATCTATTCGGATAAATGACACCACCACATCTGGAACTGGTGGAACGCCGATCACAACCTCCGTATTTAACTACGGGTCAAGTATCACTTATTCTAATCCCGGTGACTTCGACGCTACAGATATTGTCCTTCTTCCCGCTACAGTGTCTAATGCAGACCTTGCTATAATCAGAACACACTTAAAAACGACCATCGGAGGGCTGGCATGACCATCATCTTAATAGCCATTGCCGATATCGAAGCGGCCCACGCAGCAACAGACGGCCAGTATCTTTTTTTAAGCCCCGCAGGGAATACAGCCGATGGCGCAGTAACGCATCGGTTCGCAGTCTTCAGATCAACAGGCGAATGTGAAGCTGCTCTGACAGTCGCCGGCGTACCGTATGCCTCTGGTTCTCTCGCCTACGAAACTGCCCACAACGACAGGGCAAGCTGGTTGCTCGCCAATGGTCTTGTGATGTCTACGGAGCTATGACCAATGAACGGCTCCCTTGAATGGATTAAAGACCACGTTGACCTGTGGCTTACTGAGCCAGTCGGGGTACTGGTTGCGGCAGGGGCAGCCTTGGCCGTCCTCTGGAGAGCGGGGCGCAGTTGTATCGGGTGGGTCGCGAGGCTATCCTTAGCCGTGTATCGGTTCCCTGACTACCTATCGGGGATCCAGCACACGAGTAATGTTGCCAGTGCCAACACCGAAATCATTCTTAATAGACTGTCGGTTGCCACTTGGGAATCCGATGAAACAGGTGCTGCCATCTCCATGAACCAGACGTTCACGAAGTTGACAGGGTGGACTATTGCTGACATTCAAGGTAATGAATGGAAGAAGGTTATTCATCCTGATGACCTTCCGAATGTCGAGGCAGCCTGGGATAGGACGATCCGTGATCGCATATCGTTCGAGATGGAATATCGCTGGCGAACAGCATGGGGTCAGGACATCCGTGGTCGTGGAACCGCTCGCTGGCAGCGGAATGGGCGTGATTACTTGACGGGTGCGTTCGACCCTGTGGCGAATGCCATTACTGACATCCGGGATGAGATAGCCGATATGCGGACCGAGCAGAAGGCACTTGTCAAGCGGGTCAACACATTTGGGACCGAGGTTACGGAATGGTTCAGAAACCAGCGTGAGGAATCAAGCTCTGCCCATACGTACCTGATAGCAGAGATCGAGAAGTTGCGCCCTTTGTACGAGCGGATGAAGAACGGGGAAACCTGATACAATGGCAGATGAAGCACAGACGTTCCGTACCCTGCGGGATGAACTCCTGCGCTCCCAACAGGAGGCAGAACGTCTCCGCTGGCGCATCGACAAACTGCTCCAAGCGGCTATCATTGACGAAGGGGATTTTGTTTTCGTCCCGTTTCAGGCGTGGTACGATTTTGCGAGTGGCCCGATGAAAACCGCTTGACCTGTTGCACCTTTACCTGGAGGTAAATGAACGTGCTGAAGCCGATGTTGACATACTGGAAAAGCCTGCCCCCGGTAGAGCGGAAATTCTGGACACGGGCGTACCATGTTTTAGGAATGATCGCTTGCGTGATGATCCCGGCATATTTCGCTGGTATAGATTTGGGGGATGCCGCGAAGATGGCGGTGGTCCCGATCCTGAAAGATTGGCTGAGTCTGCACTCGCAATTACCGAGAGACCCTGCAGACTACCAAGTGAGAGAAGCGAGTGCTGAACAGTGAGACCGAAAGCGATAGGGACGTACGTAGACCTGAACAATCAGCCGGGGCGTGAACCGCAAAGAGTGTCGGGCATTAACTGGGATGAGTCTATGTTCGTGCCTCGTGGGGATCAGGGCATTACCCACGACAAACCGAATGATCAGCGTCAGCAAAGAGGTAACGGCCAGTGATCACCCTTTGGTGGAGGGGCTGTGTCGAAACTAACAAATCAAGAGGTTGTGGAGCTATTCCGTGGGGTTATCCGAGGAGAGGTCGCCGTATCGCTGGCTAATCCAATGGATAAATGGAACGCGGTGTACGCGGGGAATGTGGGGTTCCTGTTCGGCGATTGGTTTGTAGTGTTTTTTAACGACGCCGACGAGTTGGACTATACGGATCGTGTTGTGGACCCATCCAGTGACCAGTGGGATTTCGGCGACAGCGACGACCCTCTGGATATGCTAACCGACGCAGAGCGGGGTCGCCTTGAACAAGTACTGAAAGGTGCTGAATGACACGATACGCAGTACCTGCCCTCATAGCTCTCCTGCTCGGTTGGGTGTGGTGGTCAGACCGTACCGCATACCAGACCCTACAGGCAGAGCATGACGCACTGGCCGGCCGCAATCTGACGTTGACGCAGACGGCGACCGGACGGCTGGCCGAACTCCAGACCGAACGAGCATTGACGCGCCAGATTGGTGCTGACCTGTCCTCTGCACTGGCGAAGCTGAACGCGAAACCGAAAACGCTCATCCAGACCGTGATCGTCGCCCGACCGGAAACCACGACGGTGGCCCTACGTGACACGATCATAGGCTCGACCCCTCAATGGACGTTCAGCGACCGGATTGGCCCGTACAGGGCAAGCGGCAGCGTCTGGCCCGAAACCAAAAAGATGACCCTTGCCATCGAGCGTGACCCGATCAGCATGGCGGTCGTGGTGGCCCGTACCAAAGCGGGTAACTGGCTCGGTGTGGTCAACCTGCCGGACAGTACGCTGAAGGTTGGGACAATCGACGTGCAGGTGGTGCAACCGGATCAACCTGGGTGGCTGTCCCGTAACAGGGGCAAGATCGGTCTGGTGACTGGCGGTATTATCGGTGTGCTGCTGAAATCACTTTAGGAGGAAACGATGGTGTTCATATCCTTTGGTGTCTGGCGTTCGTCCTCCGGTGCTTTGTTTATCAGGGAGCGGATTTATTGGCATGGTTCCCGCTGGACGCCGTTTGTACGTGTATTTTGGCGTTATTGCCGAAACCCTCATGAGAGACAGGGGTAAACGATGGGATTTTATACCGTTCGATTTTATACGGGCGACTACCGCGAACGCCAAGTACAGGCGAACGCTGACAAGGCAGTCGGTTACGTGGAGCAACATTTCAACGCCGGGAACGGGAGTTATGCCCTGGTGGTAGTGGGGTCTAACGCCTCCAAGAAGTCTCAGGATTGGGGCAAAGACTACACGGCTAAGGTATCTGCCGAGTTCGACATCATGGATAAGGGCATCGCCATCGGTGGGCTTAACGGTCGGGGCGACGATAACATCAAGCACACAATCATGCCAGCGATCCTCCTGGAGCCGCTGTTCTGCGACAACCCTGACCACGCGCAGATCATCCGGTCGGGTGTGGGTCAGGACGCTCTGGCACGGATACTGGCAGACACGATCCGGCAAGCGTTCCCGAAGGGTGGATTGATTGCGTTCTCGGTAGGGCATAAAGGCAAACGCTCGTCCCCGAAGGATCGAGGAGCGAGCGTCATTGGCGGTGGCAGTGAGGCTGACTTTGCGGAGATGGTACTCCTGAAGGCTCAGGAGCTACTGGTTAAGGGTTGAAGCGTTTTGTCAAGTCTGACGTTGTAGTGTCTTATGGGTTTTGTTCCTGCTGTTAGTAGTGAACTTGGCTATCCTCTGACGCTGCTGTTCGAGAATGAGGATCAACGTCGCATCCACCGACAGTTCTAAATCGATAGACCAGTCGGACAGCCAGAGGGCTAAATCCTCCGGTATCTCGACGGCCAGAAGGCAAGTCGCACTCACTCTGACACCTCCGGTGGATCAGGCCAATACTGCCAATGTGTGGGGAATCCCTTACCCTCCCAAATAATGTACGGCCTTAGACTGTCCTGCACCTCAAGACACGACTGACCATCGCTCCGTTTCAACGTGTATGGTAATTTTTCTACGTATGGCTTGCCGTCGCCCATAGTGTCTCTGTCCCATCCCAAGATCACAGGTCTGCCTTCTTCTGGCAGGCTCCCTGGATCACTTGTTATGCGGTTCCATGTCGCCGAAGTGATCCCTAACGCGGTTTCTATCTCTATGGCCAGCTGAGATGACCCTCCCCGCGATTCATCCAATAGGCTCGGGCATTCACCCCAAACCAACGCTGACAATTCAGTGAGTGCCTTTGTCAGTAACTCACACTTCTCTTCGTTTGTCATCGTTCCAGTCCCTCCACCATCTGTATGCGTTCTCCGATCCATCTCAGCACCGGAACGGCTATGCTGTTGCCTATTGCTCTGTAGCGGGGTGTGTCAGCCGCCATCTTTTTGCGGTAGGGTATGAGCGTGTAGTCGTCAGGGAACCCCATGAGACGTTCCCACTCTCGCGGTGTTAATTGACGGACTGCTTCGCCATCAACCACTGCCTGAAAGACCATAGGGAGGTCATGAGCGGCAGTTATCGTGGGTGATAGCCCTATGCCTATCTCTGAGTTCTGCTGGCCTGACGCCATTACAATCGGCGTCGGGTCGTTTGAACACTCGAAGTCGATTCCAATTCCGCTATCATCCGTATGGCGCGATGGCAGAGTTCCGGTAAATGTTTCTGCCTCTTTGCTATTCTTCGCAGTATTCCCCGACAACGCCTGGGTGACAGGTTGTACTTTTCCGAAACATTCAATTCTAAGACACTTGATAAGGTCGATTGTTCGCACGGCTTCTCCGTAGAAATTATTCCACGAGTAAACCCCGTCCACCCTTGCAAAAAGGTCGCTATCTGCTGATCTCGCATAATTCGTAAACTCCTGTAGTGATATTAAAGCGGATGATGCCGCGCTCCAACAAAGAGGGGAGGATTGACTCCAATGTACAATGAGCTTTCCGATGATCAGCGCGGCCTGTGAACAAGAAAAGATTTCTTTCTGTGTTATCTGATTTGTCTCCGTTGATGTGATGCACGATCTCATCACTTCGTAGCTCTCTTCCAAGCATTTTTTCCATAATGACCCGGTGTTCAAAGATGGGGCTTCCTCTTTTAAACCCAGTGATTTTTCTTCCTGAGTGATAACCACATCCGACTCGCCATTTTGAAATGCCGATTTTTCTTGCCCTTGCGGAGACTTCTGATAAACCTCTTCCAAGTGTTTCAGCAGTAAATGATAAGAGCAGTTTTCTTCTCCAGTGATCCCTAATAACTTCATCCTCCGCTTCGATCCATCTCTTGAGAGGCCTTTGTACTCCGAGCTTTGCGGCGCGTTTCCGTACTGAAGTAACCCCTCTGTGCAGATACCGTGCAATATCTCCATGAGGCATTGTGCTATAGTTAGCGCGGATGTATTCGTCCTCTGATTTATCATATGGTCTCGGTGTTGCGCACATACGTAAACTCTCCGTCTTCTTTGGGGTATATTATGGTTTTGTGCATCAAGTATTTCAATATCAATAATATACCCCAAAGACTCTAAGCCGTCAAGAAAAGAAGTAAGCGTTTTCCCCTCATCTGATGATATAACCCCAGGAACATTCTCCCAAACAATCCACTTCGGTTTGTACTTCTCCGCTATTGCCAGGAAAGTTAATGTCAGTTGACCACGCGGGTCAGCCAGGCCTTCTCTAAGTCCTGATATGGAGAAGGCCTGGCAAGGGGTTCCTCCAATAAGAACGTCAACTGGTTCATTGGGCCATTCCTTAAATTTGGTCATGTCGCCCCAATTAGGGACGGCAGGGTAATGGTGCTGGAGAACAGCGGAGGGGAAAGCCGCCGTCTCAGAGAAAGCGACAGGCTCCCATCCTAACGGTTTCCAGGCTACGCTTGCGGCCTCTATGCCGGAGCAGACAGATAGATAGTTCACCACCACCCCATGAGTTTGACAGCGTGTACGACGGTCTGTATGGCCGATGCGCCTATGATCATGACTCCGAGGATCGTGAGCCACTTCGACAGGCGTGTGACGTGTACGACTTGCGTGTTGCCGGCGTCGTCTTTGTACCGGATGGCGACGGTTGCCCTGAGCCAGTTCGTCATGGTGTTTCCCTCTCTGTTCCCCACAGTGCTTCCTTCGCCTTCTCGAACGCTTCCAGTGCCTTTGCCAGCGTGTCTGCCATCTCGTCCCGCTGTTCCATGCTGTTAGGCCCGACCTGACAGGAGGCTATCACCTCCCGCAGGTTCTGTACGGCCTCCTCATACGCCGTCCGTGCTTCAGAATGGGAGGCCATCATGTTCCCCCTGTTCGTGTTTCGGTGCGGCCAAATGCGCCTTGATGGCGGTGATGAGGTTGTTCGCCTCCATCTTGTTCGGGACGCTCACGACGTCGTATCCCTTTTCGCCGAACTGCTTCTGGTCGGCGTTGTTCAGGTTGACCGTCGGGTTGTCCACCAAAAACGCGGCTTGCTCTACCAGTGTTATTGATAAGTCGGTGCGCTTCAGACACGCGAGCAGGAAACCGTACTGCGCTGGGCTACAGGGGTACATCTCCGACCCCTGCGTCACGGTTGTGCCTTTGGTAGCCCCGACGGCGGTCGGGGCTTTAGCGGGTGCGGACTTCGCGTCCGGCGTTGGCTCCGGCGTTGGCTCTGGAGTGACGGGTGTCGGGCAATCGTGGTGGAACACGAACCACTTGTCTCCGACCTTCTGGCTGTAGCCGGCTTCGACGGCGACTTCCTGCCCACATCGACCGCATGGCCCTTTGTATTTGTTTGGCTTGTTAGCGGCAGCGGGTGCTTCCGTAGAGACGGAACCGCTTTTTTTCATCCACAGGTCGAGACCGACACCGAACTGTTTGGCGCAAAGACGTATCGCGTCACCGACCGCGCCCTTGTAGGCATCCCCAAGCGACTCGTCGCCCTGTCCGATGCCATCACACCCTATGGCGTCATGTACGACCCCGCAGGCCCTCAGCCGACCGAACACCAGAACCTGCGCCATCTCACGCTCGAAGATGTCCTTCGTAATCTCGAACGTCCAATCCCCGCCGAACGCCTCATTCAGGCGGGAGATGATAGCGGGAACCTGGGCATAGGTCAGGTCAATGGACTTTTCCTTACCGTCTCGACCCGTCCACGTTTTTTTCAGGACTTGGATTTGGTCCCCGGTAAAGGGAACTCGGAGCTTGTCTTGCACGTCGTTGATGGTCATTACCATACCCTCCTGAGAATGACTGGTTGGTTCACAATCGCCCGGATCTCTTCCATGATCATGTCCGAGCGTACTTCGATGGCATCCGTAAGGTGTTTGCAGCAGCGTGTTGCGGGACAGCTACAGCCGGAGCGTGTTACTCGGTAGGGTGTTACTGTACCTTCCTTGCGGTACAGCAGTTCTTCGGGCGTCCCGGTCACCAGGTACTTGACGCCTTTGAGGGTTCTGATTGTCATATGACGACATCTTCGAGGCTGACGCCAGCAAGATTGGCATTTTTCAAGTTGGCCCCACGCAGATCGGCATTTTTCAGGTTGGCGTTGAACAGGATTGCCCCACGCAGATCGGCCCCACGCAGATCGGCCCCACGCAGATCGGCATAGGCGAAGTTGGCCTTGAAAAAATCACCGTTCTGCAGGTTGGCCTTACTGAGGTCTGCGATGTAGAAGTCTGTTCCCGCCAGACTTATCCCTTTTTTTACCGCCTTCTCGACGGTCTTTTTGAAAGACTTGCTTTTGCACTGAAACACTACCGTCCTGGTCCACCACTTAAGAATTTTCACAGGCTTCCCCTCTGCTGTCCGATCCACATACGACCACTTTAGAATCTTCATCTGTATGCTCCCTACGGGTTGGGCCTCATATGCTCCTGTATCCGTATGTACTCGGATACTATCGCCATAACCACCTGCCATCCTATCCACAGGCAACCCAACATGACAAGGACGACTAATACTGGAAGCCAGCGTGGTGGCTGGCAAGGGTCTTCGATCTGTTCCGGTCCAGACAGATCCGTCTGGCCGGACTCACGAGCGGCGCGTTCCAGTTCTTCGGGTGTCATCGTAGCACCCTGATCTGAGAGAGGGTCTGGGCATCGGTAGACCTCCTCTGGGAAATCCTCTACATGATACACGCGATCCAGTCCGAATGTGCCGTCTGCTCGTTTGGCGGGGTGGTTCGTGAACAACCCGAACCTGCAACCCTCCCATTGCGCCCTAAGCAGATGGGGAGCAGGGGCGACGACATAGGCGAATGTATCGTCATCCAACGACTTCAACAGCGAAGTCAACGAGGCAGGGTCGGCCTCGAACTGGATGGCCTGTTTTGAGAACATGACATCCTCCCCATGCAGGGTCTTGATAGCGACGATCTGCGCCGGGGAAAGGTCGTGGCGGGAAAGGAAGATCACAGTCATGATGGGCGCACCTCGAAGGACGGCCCATCGGCGAACAGTTTGATCGTGTTACCTTCCCGATCCATGCACTCTATGCGTTCCTGCCCTGCGAACCGGATCAGCCGGAAATATTGGTACATCGGGGATTCTACTATCCCCCCGTCCGTCTGTGCATAGCGCAGCTGGAACATAGCAGACCGAGCATCCACAACACCGAATGGTTCGGCGTCCAGCATGGCGGCTGCGTCCTTTCGGGTAATCTGAACCACTTCTTCAGTCGTACAAAACACCTTGACATCCTCTTCCATCTCTCATCCCCCCCCGCTGTGTTGTGTTGTTACTGGCTAACTGTAACACCTATCAATTTGCAGAATCAGCAAGAGAAAGTCAAGCTATTTTTTTGCTTTATCATTAAAAAGCTGTTGACTCGTTCGCATGGCCCGTGTATACTGTGGGGTAGGAGGAAACACCATGCACATGAGAGATTGGATGTACGAGCAAAAGAAAGCGTTGGGGACGTTGGGCGCGGTGGCCGTGCTGCTGGACGAACACCTGTCTACCGTCTCCCGCGTGTACAACGGCAAACAACAGGCGTTGCTGCCGCTACAGCTAAAAATACGGGAGGCCAGCGGTGGCCTGGTTCGAGACGTGCTGGATTTCGTGGTGGAGAAATAATGGACTGTGGGTTCAGTTTTCATCGCCGATATTAGGAGAAATCAATTGATAAGAGCAGACTATTTCCGATACAACCCACCTATGGCTAAACTCATAGGGCAGGGAGATGGCGTAGACAGAATGGAGGCATGGGTATACGCAAGACCTTTGCCGGATACATCATACCTGAAACGTCTAAAAGATGCGTGGCTGGTGTTGACTGGTAAATGTGATGCGCTCAAATGGGAGGATCAATAAGGGAGGAAGAACCTCTATGCCAGAGCGAAAACAACTGCGGTCGGCTGATGATATACGCCACCATCTTACGGAAATGTTGACAGAAGCTGCCGCAGAAACAGAACAGACTTTGCGTGAAGAATTGGCGGCTGACGGTTATGACCTTGCTACGGTTCAGAAAAGAGGAATGGCATTTATAGAGAGACTTCAATTATCCTATCGCTAAGGAGAAAATATGACCGCACTGATAGACGCAGAAAAGAAAACCATGCAAACTCTTACTATCGCATCGGCTAAAGCGTTTGAAGCGAAAGAGGCTTGGAGGAAAAGCACCACGGTACAAGAACTGTTAAAGGCGCGAAAGATGACGTTGAGAGCAGGACAGGCTTGCCAGAAAGCGGCTTGTGCAATTGCAGCGTCGATAGCCGTTATCGAAATGAAGCGTGTGGCGGATGCGGTAAGCAAAGCCAGTGAAGAGGTTAAACGAAAGAATGCCCATGAGGACTGAGCCGGGGCGGGGAGATCGTAGAGGACTGAACCGCATGGCTGAACAGTTACCCAATGCTTTGATGGCAGTTTTTCTTGACACAAGGATTCACTGTTGACATATTAAATATTCACGTCTGTGGCCCGTACAGCCGACAGGAAGTCGTAGTAGGGGGGTAGCTTATCCTACCTCCCTACCGCGCATCCCCAATAAACCATACTCGATAAGGAGATTGGTCATGGAAACCCCTCAAGTCCGTATCATATCTAAACCAATGCCGCTACTCTCGGAGAAAGATGTTGTTAGGTTCTTGAGCTTTATTGACAAGGATCAGCCCTCTGGTTGTTGGGAATGGAAAAGCTTCAAAAACGCAAAGGGATATGGGAGATTCAAAATTGCCAGAGCGGGTCAACAGCGGTCTTGTGTGGCTCACCGCGTGTCTTTTGCATTGTTCAAAACCATACCTGATCCGACACTAACAATAGACCATTTATGCCGAAATCGCGGTTGTGTCAATCCAGACCATCTGGAAGAGGTGAGCTTTAGAGTTAATCTCTATCGTGGGGAAAGTAACCAAGCTGTAAATGCTCGCAAGACAACTTGTATAAATGGACATGAATTTACCCCTGAAAACACATATATCAATCCTAACAAACCCCGCCGGAATCGTTCTTGTCGAACCTGTGGGAAATTATATCGTGCGGTATATTACGGCCGGAAAACAGGGTGATGCCTCGAACGTACGAGCGGTTAGGCTGCGAGCTACCCACTGACGTGACGGTCTTGTGTGATACGTGCCACGGGCTTTACCACAAATCACGGCGATTACCACGGAAGCCGAAGGCCCGGCAACCCAGGGACAAAAAGTCTGGCAGGTGGGTGTGACAGATTACAGGAAAAGCACTAATCGCCGTACCGTCTACCGTGCCGCATCCGCAAAGTTTGGAGCGGTGGCACAGCGGCTCAAAACGATGGAGGAGCTTGCTGAATTATTAACGATCCTGGCGAGGGTCGGAACCGACAGGGAGGACAGGGCTGCGCTGGTCGATGAGCTGGCCGATGCCATTATCGTATGCGAGCAGATGGTATACGAGCATGATGCCGGCATGGAGGAGGATGTGCTGAAACGAATGGGGGAGAAGGTAGCTCGACTAAGCGGAAGGGTGCAAGGTGGACAAGATTGAGTTCGGCGACAAAGGCCGCAGAGATGTTTATAAACGGGTCTGGGATTTCTGGGGTATGGATAACCAGAACCGACTGGCGATAGAGGAACTGAGCGGACTAACAGCAGTGTTAGCACAGGTGGGAACGGTCAGAGAAGATAGACCAGCTCTCGTCGATGAACTGGCCGATGCCATTATTATGTGTGAGCAGATGGTCTTGCTGTTCGACGACAGCCTGGAAATGGATGTGAAGCGACGGATAGGGGATAAGGTGGCCGTTCTGGAAAACTGGCTGGAGTCGTTGCGCTCTATTCGGAAGGACTGGAGCAGGCCCATAACTGGCACTCCACACGTAACATGGCCGAAGGGTGATAAATGAGTGAACTGTTCGGGATCCCGGTCCTCGTGAACGAGGCGTGTAAGCACAGCGTATGGGCGTTGACTCGGCAGCGGCAGGATGGCGGTAAAGAGTACACGTTATTCAACGTCCATGATCCGCGTGTCGAGGAGCAGGTTCGGGCGGTGCGACCGATCCGTCTGGAGATGTGCGAAGAGACGTTCAAACGATTGCTTGACTCTCTGGCGGTAGAGGTGTAGATTAGTAGTATCTGGCAGGATGGCCCCTTGCCAGTGTAATGGGTCGTCGGGGAGATGCCCTGTGAGCATCTCTCCGGCGGTCCCCCCCCATAACCACCGTCACAGGAGGTGTCGATGTATCTTCGTAAGCCTAAGACCCGCAATTATACCACCATCCATAACTCGATTATCCGCGACAAAGCACTCACTTGGCAAGCGAAGGGTATGCTCTGTTATATCCTGAGTTTGCCGGACAACAGCATTGTGTCCATAGACGCGCTCATATCGGGAGCCCCTGATGGTCATACGTGCGTTTCGAATACACTCAACGAGCTTGAAAAGGCTGGTTATATCCTGCGTAGGAAGAAGAATACCTTCGACGGCAAGAACCTGTCGAAAGAGGGCAAGGATATGGGACGGTTGGTCCATGAATGCCTCGTAACAGAGACAAAGGGGAGCTTTGAAGACAGTGAACCGGACACTGGACCCGTAAAGCCGGAAACCTGTGTTACGGGTTTACGGGTTTGCGAAGTATTAAATACTTTAGGTAGTGAACAAGAACTAAAAGACAACATCCCCTCTTTTATTCCCCCCAACTTGCAATTGGTCGTTAGTAGCGAGGAACAGGCAAAGGCTGATGTCGTCGCTCACGCGCCTCTTACGAACGAACAGCCGAAGCCAAAAGCACGGGAAGACCTTCCCGACCTTAACAACCCACGTTATGCCCATCACCGCCGTATAGCAGAGGATGCGTTCGACCGCTGTGGTCAGACGCCTTCGATCTACCACATCCGGCAACTCATGAGAACTCTGTCAGACTGCGAGGACTGTTGGACGATCGAAGACCAAGAGCGGCTACTGCCTAAAGTCATACAGGCGGCGTTCGACCGTTCCAAACCTATCGTCTCACTGTCCGGTTTCCTGCGCTATAGTGGCAGGGGTGGCGCGGCCAATCACCCGTTCGGTGCGGCGTTGTCTGCGGAACGTCCTGAGCCTAAACCACAGGCCGTACTCAGCACCGCTAATCGGGTGTCGGGCTGGCGGGGTGCGATGGCTGTGCCTGAGCCGCTCACCTTCAACCGGGAGGCATGGCTCGAGGAGAATCGGATAGCTCGCGCCAAGCACCTGAACACTCGGCACATAACCAGAGGGGTAACCATGTCGCCCGACGATAAAGAGGCGCACTCGTCGAGCATACGGCGACAGGCACAGAGGATGCTGGACGCTGTCAATGGGGAGACCATTCCATGACGTATTACAAGGTTTTGAATGCTGATCGTAGCTGTTACAACGGCGGTGATGGTATATGGAAGCCGGAGGGTGTACCCATGCCGGAGATCGTAGGCGACCTTGAACCTTACAAGAACGGCTACCACGTCTGCACAGCGAACCAACTCGTAGACTGGGTAGGCCCGGCTATATGGGAGGTCGATGTTGATACAACCGGGATGCTGACCACATCGGGCGAAATAGTTGTCGTCCGGCAGGCGACCCTGGTTCGCCGTACGGCATGGGACTTGCGCTCGATGGCGTTGTGGGCATTGGACTGCGCCGAACGAGTCCAGCACCTTGCCAAAGCGGATACGGTGGCACTCAACGCCGTTACGAGGCGGCACATAGCCGGAGAGGCCACGATAGAGGAAGTCGTCGCTGCCCAATATGCCTGTGAGCTGCGGAATCCCCGCAACCCCGGTTCCGCAGCCCATTACGCCAATTACTCCGCTGGTTCTGCCAGTGATGCGGCTTGTTTTCGGGATGCTGCCAATGACGCCGATTTCGCCAGCTTCGGAGGCTACGCCAATTACTTAGGCTTCTCAGCCCATCGGGCTTCCACTGAAGCTCGCAGCGCAGTATTTAAGACCAGGTATGAAGCCGTTTACGAAAGAACCGGAGCCTGCGAATCGTCCAATTACGAGGGTCGGGAAGCCGAAGATGCGGAGAAAACATGGCAAGCGAACCAACTACTCACCTACCTGTAGGGGCTACCATGCTAATTCGGCGTAGGCGTGACGGAAACGGCCCTATTTGACACGAACGGGTCGTCGGTAGGGTAAACGCACTGGCAAGGGGGAGATCGTGGCAAATAAGGCGATTGCTATGTATGAAATGGACCGATTCGAGATGGCAATATCCATGCCGAAAGGCTCGCAGATCATACACGTCGATACGATTATTAGGGGTTGGTTAGATTGTTTTCACCTGTGGGCGATAGTAGACACGGACGCGGAACAGGAAACACGGTATTTTCGCGTCATTAAAAACTGCGACCCCATAGACTTCCCGGTGACTCGGCATATTGGGTCGTTTACCGACGTAGGGAATCTGGTTATGTTCCACGTTTTCGAGGTGACACCATGACCCAAGAGGAACTAAAAGCGGAGGTCGAGAAACTGTGGCGACCGTGTAGCGGACCGGAGTTCCCAGAACCGTTTGCAGATGTGTTGATCCGGCTGCCGTTCAAGGCAGGCTATGTATACGACGTGTTCATGTGGGATGGCTGTCATTGGGCCGCGAGCGGCGAT
>SXGR01267687.1_pt1 | contig 14877 bp, 14 predicted proteins | sample 3174711 | NCBI WGS metagenome assembly SXGR01 (sample SAMN11356860, study PRJNA531348) | freshwater metagenome | isolation source: freshwater sample F1-60 | place: China: Fuxian Lake, Yuxi | collected 2017-12-25
CCCCCCCTCTCTCTCTCTCCTCGTGACTAAATTATCGAATTCGATAATTTACTTTTTCAAATATCCTCTTACTTTTTTTGGGTCTAAATTACCCCTTAAATGAACTATTATTTTATTTGGTTGCACAGGTGTATTAGTAGTAGTAGTAGTAGTGTACATGATACTTGAATCTGATATTAATTCATCGTCAAAAAGTACTTGAGTGCTTTCTATATCCGTATGTGCAACTGAATTATTAATAAAGTCGTTTATGTTATGTCTTTGATTTGGATAGATTCCTGTGAGATAAAACTTATCAATGTTTTCTTGTGAGATTTCAAATGTTAACCCATGTGATATACTCACTGGATGATGTGGCTTGTCCTTACCGAGTATTGTTCCTATCAGACCAAGAAATATGATTAAAAAGAGAACATTCAAAATTACCTTTCTCATTTTATTTTGTAGCTAATAAAAAAATATATCCAATAAAGTAAGAATGACTTTTCTAAACGGTAAAAAATTCCCAATCTACGGAATAGACACTCAAGAGTCTCGTAAAAATCGGATAGCGTGGATTCTTAAAACACATCCAAATTTTGTAAGTACAGAGCCAGAAGACCTTATTGATCTTTTACCAGATACAAATATCTTAAGCTACAATTTAATGGATTTGATAAAAGAAAGCGCACTTGAAGGAGATTTTCCTTCCTTTTATGAAAGCGTTAAAGATAAATACCAAATAGGATTAGATGTTCTTTTATACACATGGTTTCAACATCTTCCAAATTATAATGAATCTATTGATCTCCTAACTATTACGATTGAAGATGCTTTCCCCGGTGTTCACGTCAAAAAAATACTTGAGTATAAAGATCATGATCAGACAAGTACAATTCAATCTTTTCTCGAAGAGCAAGAACTTGTTGAAAAAAGGTTACAAGACTTTTCAAGTAATATCATACCAGTTGAAATGGGAGAGTTAGACGTTCAAAAAATCACATTCGAAGTTGTATTTCGAATTGACGTTGATTTAATTGAAATTTTTGATAGATTACACGTGTCAGCTGAATTGCCATATGTGAATAATGGTGGTGATAGGCATAAGATCTACAAAAATTTCAAAAATATCGGAGAAAACTGGGAATTCGGTCGAGCTGATATGGTAAGTTTTTATGTGCTAAATACCAAATTCCCTCCATTTAAATTTACTGAAAAGGCATATTCTGCAGGTGTTATTGCTCTTTCTGAAAAGCGCGGAGAAGCTATTATGGATATTGAAACAGTTGTAGGTGCAAAAAATAACTTAGATTCTCTTCTTGATCGTGTATTTTCCTCTCTCCGTATTGAAAAGAGTAATGTAATTGAAATTCGAGAACACAGTATTAATTCAACTGTTAACATTCCAAAACAGAGATTCAATAAATATGTCATGTCTGATATTATTGTTAATGATCCATTGGTTAGCACTTTGTGCTATATCGATGAATCTGCAAAGATCGGACGTATTCGAAGCGGTATATCTTTTTTTTATCATCCTGTTGGTGCAGATGGAAAGGTTACAATCTCTTTTACCGAAAGTCAAGTTGAATTAAAAGAATATCGTAAGAATCCTCGTTTATATCCTATGGACTCGAGATATATTCGAGTTCATATCAATCGTGTAAAAAATAAAGCAATTGCTCAACAGATTGTATCCTTTATTGGACGTATTTTTAAGATATATCTTGATAATAAAGATAGTATAGTTCAAACCTATACCAAATTTATTCCAGGGTTTGTCGAACTTGAAGATAAAAAGATGAGGCAATATACCCAAAGAGGTAGTCGTCTTCAAGATATTATTCCAGAAATATTCATACCAGGATATGCCCGAGCTTGTCAACGTCCGCCTACTATTGGAGACAATCTCGTTGCTTCATCTGTTGTTTCCGCCACCTCTCCGTATATTATTGAAAATCCAACTCCTCAACATACTCAGGCTATGCTTTTTCCCAAAACATCAGATGAAGGTCCTCAACACTGGTACGTTTGTCCTCCTGGAAAATATCCAGGGCTTCGTGTAAATTCTTTACCAAACGCAGAGAAGTTTCCCTATTTACCCTGTTGTTATCCTATGGATCAGACAGGAAAGAAAAATTATAAAAATTATTATCTCGAATATGATATTCAAGATACTCAAGATACGTTTACTCATATCCTAACTACTCCAAAATTTTTGAGTAAAGGTGAATTAGGTACCATTCCATCTAATCTCGATACCCTTTTTCAAAACTTAACTAAAGGTACAGTTAATTTTTATCGTACTGGATCTCCGCTTTCTCCAACATCTTTTATTGATGCAGTGAGTATAGCTATAGGAAAACAGATCGATAAAAGAAAGATAACATCAGAAATGTTTGCATGCTGTCGACAAAACGCTTATACTCTTACAGTTGAACAATTAAGAGACCAATTCGTCAACGGAGATCAATATTTAAATCCAAGCATTTACTATCGAGCACTTGAGGAATATTTGAAGTGCTATATTTATCTCTTTACACGAACTTCAACAAATCATGGAGCTGTTATACATCCTATTCATAAACATGCATTTTTACGGTTTAAACGTGAAAATCGTCCAGTGATATTAATTCTTGAACATATGGGTGCTGAGTCTGATGTTGCTCAATACCCGCAATGTGAAGCAATCATTACTATGAATGAAAATGTAAAAACCTCTCTCTTTAAAGGTGATTTTGCTGACGAAATTGACAGAGTTTATCGAAATACGATTGAATGGTATTCTGGAACGAATAAAATTAAGGAAACAGATTTGAACGATATGTTCAGTAATATAGTTTCTCAAGGTATTGATTCAATGGGAAAAACACGTATTCTAGAAATACGAAATGGCAATAGTACTGTTCATGTACTTACTGATCCTTTACCACCCCTTCCTGTACGAGAAAAAAATATAACTCCTAATAATGAGTTTCAAACAATTCAAGATTTTATCAAGAGTCAAAAGTTAACAACTCTATCTGTAACTCCTGATAAGTACACCGTTACTAAAAATGGATATACTTATTATTTGCCTTATCAAGTAACTCAGACAAGTACATTAGATATGTACAATCATAATCAACGAATTGCCCGATATCTTCAAGAATACGCATATTATATGTATAGTCAATATGCACTCGAAAAAGGTATGAATCCAAACAATATTAATACCTTTTTAAGGGAGAAGACAATTGTGAAAGAAAATTATGTTTACCCGAAGATAACACGTAAATTTAATTTGGAAGGTCCATATTTGTCAAATGGTCGGCTAATTGTTCATAATCTTGAAATGGCACAACGACTAGGATTTTCAATCGAATTAATGATTCGACGAAGTGAAAAGAGACTGGCGGAGTATCGCACATACGAACTTATTCAAGATTACTATTTAGATAAGAACGATTTTACACCTGATAATGATGCTGTTATTCTTATGACAGATGAAGCTTTACGAAACTGGATATCAGAAAATTCAGTTGAGTACACTTTACTTGAACTTCCATCAAAAGATGAGAATACATTTTATCTTTCGCTCAAAGGCAAAATAGTTTTGATACAAAAAGCCGAAACTTTTGAATCTGCAGTCAATATTGCACGGACATGGAATGAACAAGGATATAATACCCGATCAGTAGTTGAAGATGTTGATAGCAATTACAGTTATTATGTATTTGAAACCCCTAAAGAAATTACTCTTTACGGAACAAGTAAAAACAAAGTATTAGTGTGGAGAGAGGAAGATGAACTTTATTATGGCGCTATTTTAGTGTAAGTGGTTTTATTAAATCCTCTTGAGGATTTAATTATTCTTTTGTCGGCAGTACGTTCTCACGTTCTCACGTTCTCACGTTCCTGATCCTCTTATCCCCGTGAAACAAATGTTTGAAAAAGACTGGTAAGGTTTAGCTTTGGCATTGTCTTAATAGACACATTTGTTGGACGCATTCCACTAAGGGGTTCAAGAGATTCGACATCTGGAAAGCTTGAAATGTTCAAAGTGTCAGGACGCATATCTCGGAGAGCGTCAAGAGAATCAATCTCTGAGAAAAAATGGAGCGTCAAATTAGTAGGTCGCATGTCACGAAGGGGGTCGAAAGATTTAACTTCCGACAGATATTCGATAACCAAAGTCTCTGGACGCATTTCACTCAAGGGTTGCAGAGAAGAAACTTCAGTAATGTTCTTAAGAACCAAAGTCTCTGGACGCATTTCACTCAAGGGTTGCAGAGAAGAAACTTCTGGAAACTTCACCAAGGTCAAGCTTGTTGGACGAAGATCTTGAAGGGGGTTTAGAGTGAGAACACATGGGAACTCTTCAAGAGTGAGTGAGTGAAGACGAAGCTTCCCGATAGGTTCAAGAGAACTGACTCTGGGAAAGTCAATAAGAGTCAGTTCAGTTAGTCCAGTCATGTTCTTAAGGAAATCAAGAGAACGAATGTTCTGAAACTTCTTCAGACTCAACTTCTTCAGTTGAGTCAAGTTTTCAAGAGATTGAAGAGACGAGCCCTCAAAACCGTAAAGAGTTAGCTCTGAAAATTCCAAATCTCGAAGAGCTTCAAATGTTTTCACATTGTAGCAATACTGAAGTTCAATGTGCTTCAAACTTGAAGCATTCAAGGATGGAAGTACATTCAGCATCTTGACAGTAATGAAATCAATGCGAAGAAATTGGGTTCGCTTTCCAACGAGTGCCTTCAAAATACGGAGAGATGTTTCTTGCTCTGTGACGATGACACATTCAAGACCACCAGCGTCTTGAATGTCTTGAAGATTCGCATTCGTCCAATCGACGCATTCACTTGGACTGAAGGACATATTGAAAAGAGTTGAAGGAAAAGAGTTGAAGGAAAAGAGAAGGAAAAGAGAAGGAAAAGAGAAGGAAAAGAGAAGTACTATCGGTACCAATCAGAATAAAAAAAATCATTTTTTTATTCTCGAGAGGATTGTTATTCTTTTTCAAATCTCAAACTTCAAACCGTAACGATAATACCTTTCACTCGATTTACCCTTATAAGAATAAATGTACGCAGGACCATCGAGTCGATGAAGTTCACCATTTTGATACCATTTTTGTAGTAACTCATCATCTTCATCAGAAGATACCTCCGCGGGACCATCTTCACGATGAAGTTTTCCGTTCTGATACCATGCTTCTAGATTAGATTTATATGAAAGAATTTCTACTTTTTGGGTAAGGGCTGGTCCATCGTCTCGATGAATTTCTCCATTTTTATACCAAGTATCATACCAACTATCGCTATCTTCGTCAAAAGAGTGTTCGAGAATACGACGTAATTCTCCACGAATATACCATTTTTTTTCGGTTGTGCTACCATCTTCATTGTAAACAATAACAGCGGGTCCATTTTCTCGATGCAGTTTTTGATCTTGATAATACTCTTCAACATTTTTGTAACAATAATCGTTATCTTCCGCATCATCCCAGTTCCAAACTTCATCGTATAAGATCCTTGCAGGATAATCACCTTCGCGGTAAAGTTTTCCGTGCTGATACCACTCTTCAAGAACCTTGGAAGAACGCTTTTCATCACTCCTAAATTGAATGATTTTGTACTCTATCCGTGCTGGACCATTTTCACGATGGAGTCCTCCTTCATTATACCATTCTTTGAGTTCTACATTTGATACCCAATAACCTTCGTCTTCACTTTCGTCGCCATCGACAAAATACTCTCGGTCATATCGAACAATTGCAGGTTCTCCATTAACTGAGTGAAGTTTGCCATCTTTGAAGATTCGCTTATCATCACAATGCATTGGTTGATGAGTTGGAATAGAAGAAACACTCATTGTTGGATGAATTTAAAAAGGAAATTTTAGCTTTTATCAGGAATCATTTTTTAAAAATGATTTTCCTTCTTAAAGATAACGTAAATGTACTTTCAATGAGTACCAGAACTTCTCTTCCTTTCTCCTCTTCGAATAAGAATTATCACCAGATAATTCCGAATCTGTTTCTTGGAAACTATCATCTTGCGAATGATCTTGAACTCTTGAAAAAATTGGGCATTACACATATCCTCAATTGTTCAATTGAACATCCAAATTACTTCCCAAATGACTTTGTTTATCTTCATCTCCATATTCATGATGATCCTTCATTTAAAATTTCACAACATTTTCAACAAACACGGAAATTTATCGATAGTGCAAAGAAGATTTATGTTCATTGCCATGCGGGTATTTCACGTTCATCAACAATTGTTATTGATTATCTGATGAAAAAGTTTAACAGTGATTTGGAGACAATTTTGAGTTATGTTCAAAATATTCGAGAAGTCGTTCAACCAAATGAAGGCTTTTTACTTGAGCTTGAACGTGAATCACTTTGTTAAAAACTAATAGTTTAATTAAATGAACACTTATGAAAATTGTCATGAGATAATTCCAAATCTGTTTCTTGGTAATTATCTTATTGCTAATGACATTGAATTTTTAAAGTCATTAGGTATTACACATATCCTCAATTGTTCAATTGAACATCCAATGTATTTTCCAAATGAATTTGTTTATCTTCATCTTCCCATTCATGATATATTTTCTCAGAATATACTTCAATATCTTAATGAAACCTATGAATTTATTAATAAGTCAACACGAGTATACGTGCATTGTCATGCAGGTATTTCACGTTCGTCAAGTATTACGATTGCTTACTTGATGAAAAAATATTCAATAAATTTTCAAAAAGCTTTAAAGTATGTTCAAAGTATAAGAAAAATTGTTGAACCAAATGAAGGGTTTCAAATTCAACTCGAATGTTATGAGGATGAAGTGTTTCGAAGTATTTAAACCCCTTGGGGTTTAAATTTTAGATACTTAAAGTTCTTTCTCTTCAGGGGATATTTCCACATTTTCACGATGAATTTCACCATTCCGATACCACTCTTCATAATTATCAACTGAAAGAATTTTCCCGTCAACCTTTGAATATGTTTTCAAAATCGAAGTATAAGCGGGTCCATCTTCTCGATGTAGTTCGCCGTTTTCATTGTACCACTTTGTTTTTGAAAAAATGTTATAATACGTATTCTCATCGTCGTCTTCCTCGTCTTCCTCGTATTCCTCGTCGAAATATTTATCATCGAAATGATCGTAAGAACGAACCAATTTTCCTTCAATGTACCATTTTTGTTCAGAAATAACTCCGTCGATATAGTATTCAGTACGCGCGGGACCATCTTCACGATGAAGTTCACCGTGCTGATACCACTCTTCAAGAGTTAAAATACTTTTTTCAAAATAAGAATCTGGCGGTTTATACTTGGTACGCGCGGGACCATTTTCACGATGAAGTTTACCGTTATTGTACCACTCTTCAAGAGTTAAGGAACATTTCGTTTCAAGAGAATCTACTGGCGGTTTATACTTGGTACGCGCGGGACCATCTTCACGATGAAGTTTACCGTTTTGGTACCATTCAGCAAGTGTGACATATGATAACCAATATTTAGTTCCTTCGTATCCGTCTTCGCCGTCTTCACTTTCACTTTCAACAAACTGTACCCGTTCATATTCAACTACAGCAGGTTCTCCGTTAAACGAGTGAAGTTTACCATCTTTCAGAACTTGTTTATCTTCACAATGAGAGCCGTAAATAGTCTTGTTCATACTTGTGATAGGACAAAGCTTTTGAATAGTTTTGAATCAGTTTTGATAAAAGAGTTCAAAATTGAATCGCGAACGATTTAATTCTTCCCTTTGTATTCTTCCTATCCCTCTCTGTAACCATTATTCTTCATTCTCGTCATCGCCGTTCATCCCTTGATTGAAAAAGTTATGAACGATTAGACGATGAGATATGCCATATCGAAGTGCTCGACCGATAATCTGCCGTGTCAAAGGTTCGGTCATTGAATGCCACATAACGATATCAGTTGTTACTTGCAAGTTTAGTCCCGCTCCGTTTTCTCGGCTATTCAAAATAAGAACATTGGTTGTTCCATTGATGTACGCATCGATGACTGCCTTTCGATGAGATGTCGATCCATTGAGAAGAGAGTATGAGATGTTTCGAGCTTTCAGTGTGTTGCAGATATCAGCAAATTGGTTACCATATGACGCAAATACGAGAACTTTCTTCCCAATAGAAGCAATTTGAACAAGTAAACTAAACTTATCACCGTTGAGACGAACGGGTTGCTTTCTCTCTGAGTTATCAGATTCTCCAGATTCTTTGGATTCTCCGTGTACTTCCTGTGATCTCAGATGTGTCAAATGGGGATTTCCATTTCGACAGAATGGACAGCTTCGATTTGTCCTTACCCATGTGGCAATGCAGTGTCCACATGCAATGTTCTGACAACATCCAAGTAGCGTGGGAGCTTTCATCTCTTCGGAACAAAGCGTACAGTCATCCAGTTCAATAGCTGAAATTCGCTCTTCGATGTTTGACAATGAACGCCTTGCTTCGATCAAACGTGCTTCCCATTGAACACGCAAATCTTCTTGACGACGTTCAGAGTATTCTTCTACTTTCCGTTCTGCTTCACGAACCTTTGCAGTTGCTCGACGACGCATAACATCTGCAACATTCGAGTCATCTTCTGTTCCACCAAGATGTCGAATAGCATCTCGAATGTTGCCTGCATCGATCATTTCAATCAGTTCTTGATCCATTTGGTCTCCGAGATGCCGAATAACTGGAGCGGGATTGATGTTGTAGTAAACATTTTCGAAATCCACTGGTACTGGACGAAGACTCCTTAACTTCGGAGTCGTAGTTATGGTAATTGCGTTAATAAGGTGAACGTGATTTGCAGTGCTGAAAATCTTCTTCATGAAATGTTCCCGTCGAGTTCGGTAAAGAGTAGCATGGATTTCTGCAAAAGTTGCGCTGACAAACCAGAGAAATGATGCATTGATGTTTTGCATATCGGCAATGTACGATGAGTCCATCTCATCGTAAACAAACCTCTTGAAACAGAATTCTTTGTACTTTTCAGCGAGGTCATTGTACATGTTGATTGTACAAATAACAATGTCATACTTTTCGAGATGGTCAATCTCGGATCGACGAGTAACCATCTTGTACGTCAGATTTGTTGACCGTTGAATTTCACTCGCCCATTGATCAGTGATACTCAATGGTGTAACAATCAGAGTTGTATCCAAGCACAACAATGTTTCCGTACGAGTGATTTGAATCGAACCATCGGTACTCGAATAGCACCTAAACTTCTTCTCTATCCAAGGTTGCCCCCATTTCATCTTATTTCGACAAATAAGACCGAGAATGGCATGTGTTTTTCCAGTTCCCGGGGGATCTCCGAGAATTCCAACATTACTTTCGACAACTTCATTGTTCGAAAAGGAAACCTTCTTTTCTCGTTCAAACTGTTCCATGGAGAAAATGTTGGCACGCTGGTGAGGAAAAAGTTGCAAAGACATGTTTTCAGGCTGGGGAACCAGCTTGAAAGTAGTTTTCGGGAAATAACGAGCGTGCATGGGTAATTTTTTTGTATAAGAAGAATGGTTAGTTTGACCTCAAATTGAGAAAAATAATCAATTTTTAGCAACCTCGGTTGCTAAACTATTCACTCATTCACCATAGACTGGAGATACTTTATTGGAGATACTTTATTGGAGATACTTCTTCGAAATTTCTTCTTGAAGAAGATCTTCAATCTTCTTAAGATATTCTCCATTCTTCTTGTACCAAAAAGCAATTATCCTCGGAGTTTCGCTCAAGGATTCATTTTCAGATTCATTTTCAGATTCGCTCAGTGATTCGCTCAGTGATTCGAGTTCCTTTGAAATAACAATTAAATGAATCGAAGGCAATCTTTTATCATCTAATTCCCACAGATTAACTGTAATATCGCCCTTTGGAGTAGAAAAAGAAAATGGAGTTCTTAAATTAGGAGGCATATTACCAATCAAAACAACATTATATGTTCCAAAAAGCTTAGGTACACGTGTAAGTGGTGGAATTGAAAGAGACATTTCAGAGGGGCAGAGTGTTCAGGTTTAGAAGAGATTTCGAAAGTTTAGCTTAGATAATTATACCGAATTCAATTTTACGGATAAAATTGAATTCGGTTCTGTACTTTAGATATTATAAAATCTCTTAATCCTCTTAACCCTCTCACAATGTCTTCTATGTCTTCTCAGCCCCCTCCTTATTCTAACGGTAATCCGAACAGCAATGTGTCTATTGAAGACCTCCTTTCCGGATATGATGTGATTCTTGGACTGGATCAATCTGGTTCAATGGCGGGACCAGTTTCCAAGAAGCGTTTCGGAACAACTCGTTGGCAAGACCTTCGCGAAGCTGTTACATCAATGGCAAGTGCAATTGATACCATCGATAAGGATGGGTCGACAGTTATCTTTTTTAACTCTGAAGTGAGTATGTTTGATCATCAAACAAGTCAAGATATTCAAGAATTGTTTAAGGAACGGAAGCCTTCAGGACTTACAAATTTGACGTCAGCTTTGACTGAAGCATTTAAGTACTTTAAGCGCAAGTATTCGAAGGATAAGAAGTACAAGTCTTTGATGATTTTCATTACTGATGGAGTTCCTTTTACAGGAAACAACAACGTCAATGAGATGGATATTGTTGCGTCTCTCATCGCCGATTTTACACTCTATCTCGAAAGGGAAGGTATTACTGATGATCAAGTTGGAATTACCTTCATTCAAGTTGGAGATGATGCTGGAGCAACTCAATTCCTGAAGTTTCTCGATGATAATCTTACAGTTCCTTCAGGCATGGGAGGAAAGGGAGCTCCTTTTGATATTGTTGATACGATCAACTTTGAGGATGTTGAAAGAACAGGAGGAATTGTTCAAGCATTTTTGAATGCTTTTAACGATTAAAGGACGATTAAAGGAGGAGGGACATGAGAATAATACTTATCAAAGTATTATTTTCACTGATATTTTAGAGTTCTATATATCAGTTATTTCATAACCCCAGAACATTAATCTAGAAATTTCAATGCCTATATAGTCAAAGATAAATTCTGATTTGAAAAGAGAATTTCTTAAATATCCACCAATTGTATACTCTTGGTTTACAATTGGTAAGTAAGTATTATAGATGTTAATAACTGAAAATTTTTTTCCTTCTTGAATTGGCTGAGGAAATCTTGCCTGAAGATACGGAGAGTTAGTATCATCGTCAATAAACCTATCAATAATCCCATAGACAATCGGAAATGGCGAAGGTGGAGGATTCAACCAGACAGAATTTGTGGTTGCTACAAATTGGAAAATATCCCAGAAATTGATACCAGAAGGAGCTGGAGAGACGTTAATTTGAACTTCTTGAATATATAAGTTGTACTTTGGAAAGAGAGTATGTACGCTATTTACTGTGAATTCACCTTTTAATGTGTTGTTATTTCCATCAAATATTTGAATTTGACTACCTTCAGAAGGAACCGAAAAGAGACATATCAGAGACAAATTTGTATCATTAACATAAGTGACAAACCCTCTTAGTGTTCTTCCAGAAAGTTCTCCTGTTAATATAGGTCTTCGATTTATTAAGTTATACGTTTGAGACATCTTCTGGTTGTAGTTTTCGTAAGAAATGAGCTTTTCATAGTTTTCTCTGATATTTTGTATTCGAGACATTTATTTACAAAATAATATTCACACTTTTCGTAAACTTTAATAATAATAATCCTTAGATTATTATTGAAACCATTTCTTTTCGCTCCTTCCACCCCTTTCGGTACTCTCTTTAATGAGAATTACTACACTTGCTATCGATTTTTCACATTCACATTTACATTCAAGAATTTCACTCTGAACACGTTGAAGAAGTCGTTCACGAAGACTTTCCGACCCTCGGTAATTACTTGATTGAATTCGAAGTACTGACCTTTCTAATCCTAAACGATTCCAAGCAATTTGAGAAAGTTTTGTAAAATTTTCCTTTTCGACTGGATTTTTAACTGAATGAACAGTTACTCGAATTTGAGAAAGAATTTCTTCAAGGTCTTCGAGAACTTCGAGAACTTCGAGGGTATTCTTTTCATTCTTGTGATTCACACTCTTGTGACTCTCTTCCCTTCTATCCAATCTCTCAAGTATCTCGATAAGTTCTTGGAAGTACCAATCAAACATCGAATGAGTACTAAGTATTAAATTACTAAGTATTAAATTACTAAGTATTAAATTACTAAGTAATTAAACTTTCAAATCATTTTTAAAGATTAGAATCTTTTCTAAATGAGTTCTTTGATAATGGAAGATAGAAACATTAATGATATCTATTTTGGATTATTCATAAAAAAATCTCTGGAGATAATTTCAATACGTTACTGCACAAACTTGACTGATAAATCACTAATTGAGATATCACGTCGTTGCTCAGATTTAAAAATACTTGATATAAGTTCATGTAATAAATTTACTGAAGAAGCAATAAAGAAAGTATTGCATAGATGCCCCATTCAAAGTCTAAATGTTAATTGGTGTATGATTACTGATTCGCTCCTATCTGAAATAGCTCGAAGCTGTCCACGTCTTGAGAGTCTAAATGTAGGCTGGTGTAATAAAATTACCGATGAATCACTACTCGAAGTAGCTCGGCAATGTCCTTTTCTTGAAATTCTTGAAGTTGATTGGTGTGATAAACTTACTGAAACATCATTACTCGAAGTAGCTCAAAGATGTAAAAAACTTAAAACTCTGAATATTAGTGGTTGTCATATTACGAATTTAATACCGATTGTGAAGGCGTGTCATTGCCTTGAAAATCTTGATATAAGTGCTTGTGAGAATCTGAATACTGAAGTTATACTCCAATTAACGAATAACTATCCATCTTTGAAAATAAAGAACGAATATTGGTACTCTTAAACTAGATAGCAGAAAGTTACTTGATAAAAAATGAATTATTATGAAAAAAGTAAGAGAAAAATTACTTTCTTTTCCCTTTCTTTTCCCTTTCTTTTTCATAATGTACATCGTTCAATCATTTCTTGATTTTACTGAAGCAAAGTCTTATTTTGAATCTCTTTCAAATAAGAATGAATGTACTGAATTGTTCTTGAATATCACATCAAGAAGTGACGAGCACACTCGGTTGAGTGTCAACTTGAGTGTCAACTTGAGTGTCAACTTGAGTGTCAACTTGAGTGTCCTTGAATACTTGCGTATTTTTGAATATTTTCCAAACGTTCAATATCTCATCATCAAAAATTCAGCATTCATTACAGAAAAATCTTTTATCCCTTTTAGCGAGAAGATCATTCGTATTCATCTTGATGATATGCCAAATTTGAAACTGAGTCATCCATCAATCGAAATTGTCAAAGACGGTTTGAATGAACAAGGAGAAAATGTATATGAACGCATCATCCAAAATCTACCAGAAGACCAACGTTCTTCTTACCGTCCTTGTTACAAATATTACGATCGAGATGGATATGATCAAGACGGATATGATCGTTGCGGGCATGATCGTGATGGATATGATCGACATGGATTTGATAAATTCGGATATGACAAGAATGGATACGATCGACTCGGGTTTAGTAAAAATGGATATGATCGACGTGGATACGATCGACTCGGGTTTAGTAAATTTGGATTTAACAAATACGGATTTGACCGACATGGATATAGTATCCATGGTTATGACAAATACGGTTATGATCGGGAAGGTTATGACAAGAACAAATTTGATCGACGTGGTTATAACCGCGCTGGTTACAACGCACAAGGATATGATAGGAATGGTGTTTACGGAGGAGAATTTGATGAATACGGTTATAACTCTAAAGGATATAACATCCGTGGTTATAACTCCGAAGGTTATGACATCTATGGTTATGACGAATACGGTTATGACATCGATGGTTGTGATTCCCATGGGGACACTGAGTCAGATAAAAGGTATTATTAGAGTTTGGAAGAAGAATATTTAATACCCTCTCGAGGTATTAAATTACTTACATTGGCTCGCCGTTAACAAACATGTTTCTCAAGTGAATCCATTGAATAAAATCCTTCATTACATTTATGACAAATGAAATCTCCGTCAGGATTTAAAAATAAAATTTCAGGGATAACATCCATTTTAAAATTGTCATAAAATAAATAAACTACATTTAACTTTTCAGGAAGAGGATTCTTTAAGGTGTTCCTCAAATAGCAAGCAAGATACTTCAAACGTTCAGAAGAGATACTTTGACTCTTTACTGCTCCTTTGTATGAATCTGGATTATACCGAACAAATAACAAAGAATCATTAGTTCCTCGATCGTGATAAATTTGCCTCATTCGTGTCATTTCACATTCACATTGATAACCTCGGTGTTGATTTTCATCAACTTCAAGGATAATAGTTCCCAACCCCGATGGATGAGATATTTGAAAGTCTGGACGAAACAGTGAACAGCCATCCGTAATTCGCCTATCGTGATGTTCATATTTAATTTCTTCTTCATCAAGAAGATTTTTTACTTGAAGTTCTTTACGATGAACATGCGAAAGTTTTCCAGTTTCTTGATACTTTTGACAGTTCGGGCACAGTGTAAGAAGATAATGAATTTTAACACAACAATACTCACACTCTTTTTGATTTTCAGGACTATTTTTAAGCGGGTATCGAACATGTGATGAATTTTTATGAACTGTGCAAAACTCTGGAGGGTACGAAGGGACTCCGTAAGAAGGTCGTTTTCCACATCCTGCGAAGGTACAACGAGGATGTTTTACATCAACCTCATCAGCTTCTTTATGGGCAACGCAATGACGAGCTTTACAACCTTCTTTTGCGTAGGAAGGTTGTTTTCCACATCCTGCGAAGATACAACGAGCACTTACAACATCAACCTCATCAGCTTCTTTATGGGCAACGCAATGACG
>SXGR01103119.1_pt1 | contig 14871 bp, 10 predicted proteins | sample 3174711 | NCBI WGS metagenome assembly SXGR01 (sample SAMN11356860, study PRJNA531348) | freshwater metagenome | isolation source: freshwater sample F1-60 | place: China: Fuxian Lake, Yuxi | collected 2017-12-25
ATCTCCTCAAATGCCGAAAATTCGCGGCCTTTCGATTCACGGCAATGTAGCTCAGTTGGTTAGAGCACGGCATTCATAATGCTGGGGTCGGCAGTTCAAATCTGCCCATTGCTACCAATCAACCCAAGACTCGGAAGCGATCGACTTCCGAGTGGCTTCCGGGTTATTTGCCCGGTTGCACAAGCTCACGTACAGTCATTGCCTGGTAACTACTTCGGTCGAACTATGAGGAATTTGCCCAAAGCCAGAATATTCAGATCGCTGTTGCATCTGCAATATGGATGCTGGGCAGGGCCAGCCAGACCGTTCGGGGCTGAGTAGCGCCTCGACTCTTACAAAAGATTTCCCAGGCATTTCCCAGTATCAACAGGAAAGTGACGAGCACATCGCTTGATGCCCCTTGTCTAATTCCCGACCACAATACCCAAGGGCCTGCTCCGACGCTTGATTGGCAATTCTGCTGAGCGCTTAACCAGCGCTGCACATCACTGGATTGATTCTCGAGAATATCCAGCTCCATGGTGATGTCACCGGCGGGCGTATCGGCGTCTCGCAGCAAACGAACTACTTCAAGTTTGAATTCCCCGCTATAGGCCTTGTCTGGAATGCTCTACTTTACATTCGGATGCGACTTTGACGACTTTATTACTGAATAGAGCTATCCTTTGAACCGCGGCAGGTTCTAATTGAGCCATGTTCTTTATCCCTCCGCTCCTGAGGAGTTATAGTGACACTTGAATTGTCGCGGATCGGATCATGACAAAACAGGCAAGCAACTCCAATAAACCTACCACACCCAGTCGCCGGGCTTTCCTGCAACGGATCGGCGAAATCGGCGGCGTTGGTGCTGTGTATCAGGCCATGGTAACCATGGGTCTGCTGGTGCCTGGTGATGCGAGCGCGCTGGTCAACCGGGAGCGCTGGCAACAAGGGGCGATGCGGCTGGCTTCGGCTGACAAACCAACCGTGGCCGTGATTGGAGGCGGCATCGCTGGTCTGATCGCAGCTTATGAACTGAAAAAAGCCGGGTTCCCTTTCTTCCTGATCGATGCTAGAGACCGGCCCGGTGGCCGCAGCCACACTGTGCGCAGTGGTTCACGGGTAGTCGAGACCGACAGCACCCAGAACTGCAGCTTCGACAGTGGTGAGGAACTTTATTTCAATGCCGGTCCCGCCCGGATCTCCCATCACCACAAAAACCTGCTGGCCTATTGTCGTGAATTGAATGTGGCACTGGAACCTTTCATTAACGACAATCGCGCCGCCTATATGCACAGCGACTCGGCCTTTGTCGGCCAGCGGCAACAGGCGAAAGCGGTTATTGCGACCATGCGGGGCACCATAGCAGAGTTGTTAGCCAAGGCAATCAATCAGGGTGCCCTGAACAACGATATCAGTATTGGAGAGCGCACTGCGGTGCTCGCGGTATTGCAGGACTACGGAGATCTCAACGTCAATTACCGCTACACAGGATCGACCCGCGGTGGCATAGCAGCGGGCAGCGGCGGCCTGACGCCGGTACTCCCCGGTGCACCCCTGAACTGGCGCGAGATCTTCAGTCATCCCGACATGCCTTATATTGCCAACTTCGTCGAAGGCTGGAACCAGGCGGGCACGATGCTGCAACCGGCGGGAGGGATGGATCGCATCGCGTTCGCCCTCGCGGAGCAAGTGGCCGCGTCGGCGTTTTATAACGTGGAAGTAACTGCCCTGAGACGCACTACGACGGGAGTGCGCATAGAGGGCCGCACGCTACAAATAGCTGGTGCTGCCGAGGCGGATTATGCCATCGTCACCATCCCGCCCAGCGTGTTGCGTTCCATACCCAATGATTTCAGCACCGCGTCGCGGTCAGCCATCGCCTCCACCCAGTATGCCAATCCCACCAAAATCGCCTTTCAATCGGCCAGGTTTTGGGAGACAGAAGAGAGTATTTTTGGCGGCATCAGCTGGACAGACCCAGCCATATTGCAGATGTGGTATCCATCCAGTGGCCTTGGTCAGCAGCAGGGTATTCTGGTGGGTTCCTATTTGTTCGGTGGCAATAGCGCAAGCGACTTTGCCAGCCTGTCACCACAGGCTCGCATTAACCTGGCATTGTCCTCTGGCCAGAAACTGCATCCGCAGTTGCGCGCTGCGGCAAGCCGAGGCATCTCGGTGGCCTGGGCCAAGGTGCCCCTTACTCTGGGTGGTTGGGCCAACTCCAATCCTGCTTCCCAGTTATTGTTACCAGATGGCCCGTTCCTGTTCGCCGGGGATCACCTCACTTACTTGCGGGGCTGGCAGGAAGGCGCGGTAATCTCAGCGCTGCACGCGCTGGGTAATCTAGGCGAATTAACCGTGAAGTGAGGGTCCTGCAATCCGATAAACGCCAGAGAGTGCCTGGTTTTTATACTTTCCGCTCCTTACGCGGCTTTAACTCCTTTTAATTGCTGTTTTTTATCTCTTTCTCTTGCTCGTTGCGGGCCTCCACATTGGGTGCTATGTTCGAGCATTCGGAACTTGTATAGAATTTGACCCAAACAGCAATATACCCGCCCAATAATTAAAAAGATTCTGGAGGTCCCTGTGAAAAGAGTGACTGTATTTGGCCTGGCAATCGCAGGCATGCTCAGCGCAACTGCCACTGCCCAAACTTTTGTTTCAGATTTTGTGGATGGACCGATTACTGATCGTCCGGTCCGCATTCTCCAGACCAATTCCGCTGGCGATGACGTTCACGTGTTTGACGCCGCGACTATGGAGCAGGTTGGCCATATCGAAAATCTGCCGCATAACCACGGCGCGACTGTGCATGCTGATGGTACGTATTACTATTTTACCAATGAGCACGATAATACTGTGGATGTCGTCGATACGCGCACTTACGAAATCATCAAGCGCATTCCCCTCGCAAGTGGTCCCAACAATCTGTCTTCCAGCGCGATTGCCAGAAAGGTGTATGTCGCAATCATCAATCAGCCTTTGATACAAGTGATTAACATGGACACCAATGAAGTTATTGCCGATATCGAAACGGGGGGCGGTGTTCACAATACCTTTGTCACGCCAGACGGTCGCTATGCCGTAGGTGGAATGATAGGTGCCAGTGAGATTATCGCCATTGACACAGCAACCGATGAAGTAGTTTGGGAAATGTCTATTCCCTATTCAGAAGGGCCATTTGTCGGTGGTGTACGACCGCTTGCTTTTTCCACCAATGAAGACGGCTCCACGCGATCCATGCTGGTGAATGTGGGAGGCTTTCACGGATTCTGGGAGTTTGATTGGGATACCCAGGAATTGATGCACAAGATTAGTCCGCCCGAGGGATCCTGGGACCGCATGGATCAAACTGCGGATGGCATCCAGAGTTCGCCAAGTCACGGCGTTGTCGTGTTACCCAATCAAACCCAGGTTTGGCATTCCAGTCGCGCTACCTCACACATCTATGGTTACACTTTCCCGGACTACAAGTATCTCGGCCGGATATACATCGGCAACCCAGCCTGGATTACCACAACCCCGGACAGCAAATATCTCTGGATAGGTGTATCCAGTCATAACGAAACTGCTGTGGTGGACGTCGAAAAGATGGAAGTCGTCAAGCGCTTCCCGGTGGGACAGGCCCCCAAGCGAATTTACACGGCTATCATGCCAGCTGACTGGGCTGGAGAAGCGCGATGAAGAACTCCAATGCATGGCGTTTACTGCTGCCCCTGATTGCGGTGACTGTTGCAGGTTGTGGTGAACAGGCAACTGAACAATCCAGCGAACAGGAGTCCGCACCCGCCGCAGTGCAAACCGCTGCAAACACCGAAGTAAGCGACACCTTGAAGGGTCTGGATTACGAACTCTACAAGGAAACCGTCGAGCCAATATTTATCCGTTATCGTGGCGGCTTCGTCGGCTCGGACACTGCCTGTGTCGCCTGTCATACTGTACAGGCCAATGCCCCTCTCGGGCTGGAGCCGCTGACCAAAGAAAATGGTGAAGTGTTCTGGACCGAAGCACAGTCACGCACGAATTTTGCGAATGTCGCCATGCTGGTGAATCCCGCAGCGCCAGAGACCAGTCGTTTGCTGCAGGCTCCATTGGCACCGCTGGCTGGCGGTATGAGTCATTCAGGCGGCATTTTCTGGGCCTCAAAGGATGACGCTGAATATCAAACAATCGCCTCCTGGATTGCAACTGGTGATCCGAATTCACCAGTCGATCCTCTAGTCGAAGTTGATTTCGAATTTTTCCGCGCTTGCGTACAACCGATATTCGTCAATCCAATTGAAAATGCCATGCCATGTATCGAATGTCATAGCGGAGAATTCGCTATTCCCCCTCCAGAAAACAGTTACTGGTCGGTGGAAGCTTCACAACTGGAATTCACAGCACTGCTCAACTATGTTGATCCCGGTCGGCCTGAATACACCCGCTTTCTGCACAAGCCGTTGCACCCAAATGCGGGAGGCGACTTGATGCACAATGGAGGCAGGCGCTGGTTTTCGAAAGAAGATCCGGAACGTCAGGCTCTTGAGGCCTGGGTAAGGGGCGAGGCAACTGGTGATCAGTGTCCTGCACCCCTGCAATTCGACTATCCGCCCAGACCATGACCCCATGCAATCAAGGATTAAGCAATTAGTTCTTTGCATCTTGTTAATATTGCTCGCTGGGTGTGCCGAACCAGTACCGGAAACGTCGATGGATGGAATTTTTACGGCACAGCAAGCCGAGCGCGGCGCTGCTATATTCGAAACCCTCTGCTCACGTTGTCATAGTGTTCAGGAATTTTCCGGAAGCGCGTTTGATGCAATCTGGGCCGGAGTACCTGCAGCTGCATTGTATGTGCGAATAGCCAATACTATGCCGCTGGATCAACCAGGCAGTCTCGGGCTGGACCAGGTCACCGCGCTGATGTCGCATATCTTCAATGCCAACGGTATGCCTGCCGGAGACACACCGCTGGCAGGTGATATGGATTTCATGCTCGGCATTACCTTAGCCCGACCAGTTCAGTAGCGAGCCTGCCTCAAACCACTTTTACCAACAAGAGAGATGAGTCATGACCTCAAAAACCATGACTGCCAAAGCGTCGATTCGGATACACAAACCCGCTGCTGAGGTAATGGCTGCAATCACCTCCGCTGAAAAGATGAGCAAGTTCTGGTTTGCACGTTCCGATGATGGCCTTAAGCAAGGAGAAGCTGTCACTTTTACCATGGGCAGTGGCGACACTGCTTTTTCGTTTGCGGTAATGATTAAGGAATTAGTCTTTCCGAGAAAGCTTGTATTCGAGTGGGCAGGCCCGGATGGTCATGCTACTCAGGTTTGCTGGACCTGCGAAGAAACTAAAAATGGCGACACTATCCTGGCCATTGAAGAGTCAGGGTTTGCCGGCAATGATCAAAGCATAATCGCCAGAGTCATCGATTCAACAGGCGGATTTAATCAGGTTATTGTTGCTGCTAAAGCCTGTATCGAACACGATGTGGCAATTAACTTGGTAAACGATCGCGCCTAAATCATTACATTCCTGGTTTGGTGTGGACACTCATTCACCCAAACACAGACTGACTCCACTGTTGAACACCCTCAACTCACTGCTCACCAGATCCAAAAACCGTAACTCCGTCGCTACCAACTGCAGTGGCCGCTCAAAGTCATCCGTCGATTGCTGCTGCAATACCGGATAGTACTTGTCATTCAATACAGGCCAACCCAGCGCCTGCATATGCACGCGCAACTGATGCGTCTTCCCGGTGACTGGAGTTAGCTCAAAGAGCGCCATGTCATCGTGATGCCCGATGCAGCGAATCACCGAGTAGCTATTCGGCTCGCCATCGACGACATGCATGCGAAATCGAATCGACGAACGCTCCATACGATTTTTGATATGCCACTCTCGACCAATCAGGTTTTCTTCACCAGCGACCTTCGCGATGGCCTGGTAGGTTTTGTGTATTTGCTTGTTCTTGAACAACTCATGATAGTAATGTCGGGATTCCGGATTAACCGAGAACAACACCAATCCTGCTGTCGCCCGGTCAAGTCGATGCAGGGCTTGCAAGTTATCCAAACCCGTCTTGCTGCGCAAACGGTTTTGCAGGCATTCAGCCACCCAGATGCCGCCCGGTGTGACCGCCAGGAAATGGGGCTTGTATGCCAAGAGGATATGCGCATCCTGGAATAGAATATTCTCTTCGAAAGGAATAACTGGTTCGCTATCCACCTCGCGATAATAGTAAACGCGCTGCTGGGCTTGAAAGGCGCACGTCGGGGTAATTAAAGTGCCGTCATGCCAATGCACCTTGCCTGCGTCCATGCGCTGGCGCCAGACGACAGGTTCAATGTCGGGGAATCTCGCGATGAAATATTCCAGCACCGTGGCTACGCCGGGATTTACTTGCGGCAGGCTGAGCTGTGAGGGGTATCTGGAGATGCTCATGAGCTAGACTTTGCTACCTGCTTGCCATAAGTCAATCTGCGCCACATCCACTCGATGGATCCTAACTGGTAGCGCCGAAACCACCGAGAGCAGATCACCGAGTGACTCAGGAAGTGCGTCAGCGCCATGCTGTCCACAACGGTCAACCTGCGTTGCAGGGCACCGAATGCACCGCTCTTGCACATCAGCATGATGAGGTCTGGATAGCCCATTGCCATGCCGATGCTGCCGATGTGATAACCCCAGGACACGACGGGCAATGACACGAGCAAGTCAAAATCGAGGCGCATTGCCCCTGCCAGTTCCCTCAAGTTGACGCGAAGACGCAGCGCAAATTCACCCAACATCAGAAGCTGGTAACAGGTCATGGAACCGCTCGCTTCCAGGACCTGCAACTTGAACAGTGCCATACCAGTGAGCATCATGGCAAATGCATCCCGGATCAACAATGCTGGCAACACGAACAAGGTCATATGCCCCTTGATTTCAAGATTCACACCAATAGGGTTCTACCCCGATCATGCGGCTACTTCAGCGAAGCCTGATCGATGGGCGGAATGAGTGATTATGTCTAAATGAATTAATTAAAGTGCAGGGCTCAAACAGGGTGCTGCAGGGCAGATTTTACACCTTGATGTCAGTTGTGCGTTCAGACTACTTGCAGCATGTCTCCTGTATCTTCAGGTGAATTCGCCGTACCCTCCTCGGCTGCTCTGACAGTCACTCGGAAAGGAGCGTCGACCCTGTTAAATAGTGGCCGTAAGGCCTGTATAAAATGCTTGCAGACCACAGCTGATTTAAGGCCTGGCGACACTGGACAACGGCCGACTTTGGAGATACCTTTCACTCCTTTTATACACTGGTGTGGCGGCTTCTTTCGGCCGCTTCCAGCTGATTCAAACTCTAAATGTGGTGTATCTTATGACAAAAGTTTGGAATATTGCCCTCTGGGTGGGTATATCAACTCTGGGCGCAGTGGGCTTCGGTGCTATTGGCCTCTCTCGAGGCGAGTCAATAAGCGCAGCCTGGCTAGTGGTTGCCGGCGTGTGCACTTACCTCGTCGCTTACCGTTTCTACTCACGCTACCTCGCTTATACAGTATTTGGCCTTGATCGCACTCGGGCAACGCCAGCCGAGCGACTTGCCAACGGTCGTGACTATGTACCGACTAACAAGTGGGTAGCTGCGGGCCAGCATTTTTCCGCCATTTCTGGTGCAGGTCCGCTGGTAGGTCCTACTCTCGCCGCACAGTTCGGCTATCTGCCAGGGACTATCTGGCTCATCGCGGGTGTCGTGTTGGGCGGTGCCGTGCAGGACATGATTATTCTCTGCGCATCTGTCCGCCGTGACGGCAAGTCGCTCGGTCAGATGGCGAAGGAAGAGGTGAATCCGATTGCAGGGATGGCGGCCATGATTGCCATTTTTGCGATTATGATCATCCTGTTGGCGGTGCTCGCGCTGGTCGTCGTCAACGCGTTACGAGACAGCCCATGGGGTCTATTCACCATTGTTGCCACCATACCAATTGCGCTGCTCATGGGCGTGTGGATGAACAACATCCGGCCTGGCAAGGTTATTGAGGCGACAGTGATCGGCATTGTGCTGCTGGGTCTTGCTCTGGTTGCTGGCGAAGGGGTGGCACAGCATCCGACCTTGGGACCGGCATTTACCTGGTCTGCCACTGAGCTGGCCTGGGGCGTTATTGCGTACGGCTTCATTGCCTCAGTTATCCCCGTATGGTTGCTCCTCACACCACGTGGCTACCTGTCATCAGTTCTGAAGATCGGCACGATTGTTGTGCTGGGCGCTGCCATTCTCATCCTGTTGCCACCGCTCCAGCTGCCAGCAGTCACCCAATTTATTGACGGCACTGGCCCGGTCTTCGCGGGCAAGATGTTCCCGTTCGCGTTCATCACAATCGCCTGCGGTGCGATGTCAGGATTCCATGCACTGATCTCAAGCGGCACCACACCCAAGATCGTTCGGCTCGAGTCAGACATTCCTCTCATTGCTTACGGAGCGATGCTTGCTGAGTCGCTGGTCGGATTGATGGCCCTTATCGCCGCAGCAACACTCGAGCCTGGCATTTACTTTGCAATGAACGTAGGTCCGGCACTTCTGGGTAATACCGCCGAAAGCGCAGCGGTAGCGATCCAGCAGTGGGGCTTCATGTTGCGCCCGGAGCAGATGACCGAGCTAGCGGCCCAGATGGGTGAAGCCTCGTTGCTGTCACGCACCGGAGGCGCACCCAGCCTGGCAGTGGGCATGGCAAGCATTCTAGGCGGAGTCTTTACCGGTGGTGGGCTTGCACTCTGGTATCATTTCGCGATTCTGTTCGAAGCGGTGTTCATCCTGACGACTATCGATGCCGGTACACGAGTTGGTCGCTTCATGCTACAGGAATTGTTCGGCATCCTGTACAAGCCACTCGGCCGCCAGTCCTGGTATCCAAGCGTGATCTTTACCTCAGCGCTGGTCGTGCTGGCCTGGGGTTACTTCCTCTACCAGGGCGTCATCGATCCTCTCGGTGGCATCAACTCGCTGTGGCCGCTCTTTGGAATCTCCAATCAATTGCTTGCCTCGGTGGCTCTGTGCATCGCGACTACAATTCTCATCAAGATGGGCAAGGCGCGTCATTCCTGGGTGACACTCCTGCCGCTCGTGTGGCTCGCCTCTGCGACACTGACTGCCGCATACCAAAAGGTATTTTCACCACTCCCTGGTCTCGGCTTCCTTTCACATGCCCGCTCTCTGGCTGATTCCACAGACCCGAATGCTGCAAGCATGATCTTCAATGACAACGTCAATGCTGCGCTGGCACTGTTCTTTATGCTCGTTGTGTTGGTTGTCATCGCGGCATCGGCGCGTGAGTGGTACATGATTCTGTCCAAGCGGCAGGAACCGAAAGTCCACGAGTCTCCTTATGTCGTCTCAAAGCTGAATCTGGCGACGGAGTAAGTTAGCTAGTTTCACTTGATGCTAAGTATGCGCAAAAGACAGGCCAGTCACTTGATGAACTGGCCTGTCCTCGTTTCGGTCTGCTAATTTCTGGCGTGCATGATCATACTCGTCATTCCCGCATGCTTGATCAAACTCGCCACACCTGTGCGCGATATACCTGCGCTGAAGACCTTCAATTCCCCGGTGCTCGTGCTGGCGAATGGCGGCTAAAAGGTATTGTTCGTTCCCACCAACAGACGCATAACCTGAGTCATCTGTTTGACCGGACCATTGGTTCGAGGCGGTTACGCCCAGAACCTGGTCTCGTCTGTGTGGCTAAGGATACTGTGGAAACCGGTGCGTCACACCTGAAGGCAATCAGCGATGCGGTGCATCAGCAGGTGCCGGTAATTTCAGGCGACGAAATGGACAAGCACCTGCCGTGGCTCCTAGAACGCATAGTTCAGTGAAAGTTGTGCAGTTTGCGGCTGCGTATTGAACCCATCGATTATCTGATAGTCCTTGTCGAGTAGATTGCCGATGCGCAAGCGCAAGTCGAAGTCTGCGTTGAAGCGATAGCCTGCAACGAAATTCACAACGCCGTAACCAGCAACCGTCGATCCGCCAAAATTCACTGGGTCGATATCCGAGTGCTCATTCTGCGTCAGTAGATTCAGCGCCAGATCGAGCGCTCCGAACTCGCGAGAGAAATTCAGGGAGAATGTTTGCTCCGGGCGTCTTAACAATTCGGCACCGGTGCTGAGATTTTCATGATCCAACACAGTCAATGCAGCGCTCACGCGCCAGCCGGCCAGAATGGAGCTTACGGTTGCCTCCATCCCATCGATACGCGCTTTCTGGATGTTCGCCAATGAACTAAACGTGGCATCGGTGGAGATCAGGTCATCGATATCGTTTCTGAACACGTTGACTTGCCAGGTGGCTCCCAGAGCATCTGCCAGCAAGCTCAGCTCAATATTCTCAGAGGTCTCCGGCTCTAGATCTGGATTCGAGAAGAAAAAGAAGGAGGGAAAATCGACATAGAGATCGATCAGGTTAGGCGCCTTGAAAGCCGTACCATAACTAATCCAGCCGCGCACAGACTCGGTTAATTCCCGACCGACTGCCAGACTTCCGGTGCTGTGGTTGCCGAAGCGTTCGTTGTAATCGTTGCGCATCGACATGTTGAAATCCCAGGCCCCGCTTTCGCGTAGGTAGAGCGCATAGATTCCCTCGTTATCCCGCTTTGTGTCTGTCTGCAGTGCGCCTAATGTGGCGTAACGCAGTTCCTGCTCCTGATGATCGATACCGAATGAGATCAGGTTGTTCGCATCGAACGTGTAGTTGTGCTGCCAATTAAGTTTTTTGTTTTCGCTGTTGCTATTGGTAGTGCCGAAGGCGCCGTTGTCCAGATTTTCCTCGTCGAACCGCTCAAGTATCAAACTGGAACTCCAATTCTCACTCAGTACAGCCGTCGCGGTTAGGCTTAATTGCTGACTATCGGTATTCACCACACCGTCGTCGTAGTCCGACTCAGCATCAAAACTGGAATAGCTGGAGGACACACTAAAGCGGTCGCTGAACTGATGCGCGAATGACAGCGCAAAAGAGTCGTTCGCATAACCATCATCATCCGAATTGCCGCGCTCGCTGTTGTCGATGCCATCGGTTTCGAATTGCGAGGCACTCAGCGCCAACGAGGTATTCCCAACTCGACCCTTCAAGCCGATATTCGCGTCGCTGCTATTCTCAGTTCCCGCCATCAACTTGAGGCCACCGGCAAAATCTTCCTGCGCATCGGGCCTGGTAATTATGTTGATCACGCCACCGATGGCCTCGGAGCCATACACGCTTGAACGCGGACCACGCACGATCTCCACACGCTCGATCTGGTCCAGCGGGATGAATTCAAGTCGTCCTGACGGGCCACTGTTCGTAGTCATCTGCACGCCATCGACCAGAATCAGCGTATGGTCCGACTCGGTACCGCGCATGAACAGACTGGTCTGCGAACCCAGACCACCCGAAGGCGCGAACTGGATACCAGGCAATCCAGCAAGCAAGCCCGCCAGATCTTGTGACGACGACTTGCGAATGGCTTCCTTGTCTATGACCGTGGTGGCGGCAAGCACGTTGCTGAGGGATTGTGGCAGCCGATTGGCTGCGACGATGATTTCCTCTGGCGCATTTGCGCCGGTAGTCTGCGCCTGAGCGACAGACGCGCTCAGACAAATACCCACCAACAGTGGTGAATTTTTCAATAGTTTCATTAGTGAGTCCTCGATGAAAATTACATTTCATGAGGGAGAGACAAAAGTAGCAGGTAGGATGCCTTGGCAAGAAACCGACTACCGATGAGCCCTCCGCTGCATCGTTAATGTCATTGCGAGCAATGACGTAGTCTGTTTCAGGCCGGTATCGGGCTCATCTGCTCGAATTGAAATCTTGAGCAGACTTACCGTTGCGGGGGCAGCGTCGGCTTCTCACCGAACTTCCCGTTTAACCAATGTGGGATTGCTTCCAGAATTGGCACCTGACGCAGGTGCCGCAACCATAGTCAATGCCATAGGATGAGTCAAGCTGTAACTCCAGAAACCGCGCTCTTTGCTGCATTGTGGGCAATGAATCTGGTTGCGGATTAACACTTCCAAACTACGCATTTCCAAACCAGACACTGGAGCAAAAAATAAAGGAGTGTTCGTCATGACACAACTGGGCAAAATTTCGTTGACGAGCTATCGATAGATCTTCGTTTCAGGTTGCGTCGAAACAGGTGTCGTCTCCTAACAATCGTTATTCCTGTTTTTTCCGATTTGGACTTGCAGATACCTTGCTCTCTTATCCGTGTCAGCTCGTGTCGCCAATCCTCCCGATTGCCTGCCTTGGCATTTCACAAAGACTTCATCCATAAAAAATACGTCGCCTCTGCCATTTCCTGAGTTTGAATACCCAGGCAGATGACTTTGCCGCAATTAATTTTTATCAATATCGGGATGGCGATCGTGATGACATGATGTCGCTGGCACGCAGCCGGGAGATCCAGGCTCGACGGCGGGAATGGCAGGCACCTGATCGGCGCTTCTGAATTGTAGTTAATTGTAATTTTTGCGCTGGCCGGAGTCCATGGAATTGGATTAACTCTCTGATAGTGCTGGAAAATTTCTCGCTTGTCGGGTTTGTGAAACTTACCCTGGATCATTTTGTCACTGCCGGGATACACCCAAAGATTGTATATTAGCGCCTGCCAGTCAGCCGTTGTGGTTCAGGCTACAATCCAGAACACAGTTCAAACCACAAAACCCCTTGTCAGATCGGAGAACATGGATGCCATTTGCTCACCCGCATGCGTTTACCCGCTGGAGTCGTAGATTGCTTGTTACGGCATTTCTGTTCGCCTCTTCACCGGCGTTCCCAGCCGACGACAATACCGTGCTGGAGCAGCACTACCCTGAATTGCAGCAATTGCTGCTGGCACATGACGTGGTGCAGGCTCGCGTCTACGAAGAAATCTCGCTGACCAGCGCCTCTCCCTCCTCTGCTATTGGCCAGCGTTTGCTTCTGGAAACCCTGCAGAAACTTGAAGAAACCAAGAGCTCACATTATCACTCGGCAGGCAATCACCAGGCCATGCTGGGACCACATCGAGTGACTGAGAGTCGGGCGACTCCCGGACTGCTCAGCGTGATTCGGGATGAGCATGATGCCGCGAAAGTGCGCACGGCACTTTCCGACAATCGCAATTTGCCGCCTGCTGCTGTGGATACCTTGCAACGCGGCCGCGAGTTTGTGGAGCAACTGCTGGAGATCTATCTGAATCCGGTTTACGAAGACAAGAAAACTGCCGTAACTGCGGCGGTGCAGGATTATCAGGGTGATGCAACGCATTCGATGGCGGCCGTGCCCAAGTCGGACGAGTTGCTGTCCGAGCATCCCTATGCCTATGCCTATAAGGCAGGCTTTCCACAACTCAGCGGACTTACCTGGGCATCACAGTGGTTGAAGATCGCATTACTCGAAGTGCTGGTCACGGCTGTCGATGAGGAATCCAGGGATGCGGATATCAAGACTCTGCTTGAGATGTATGACGAAAAAATCACCCGCATGCATGGCAGCTTCGTCGCCCTGCCCAGCGATATTCCAACCAACCCGGTCATCGCTCCCAGCTTTTACTCCTTGCATCCTGATGCTGCCTATATCCTGGATAATCTCGAACTGCTGAAGGTCGTCATCGGCGACATTCTCGCTTATCCCGGGGTCGAGGACAGAATGGACACGATCAACCAGACCGTAGTCGCCTACACGGACAAGCAAACCAACCTGTCAGACGAAACTGACTACCTGCTCTATGTCCTGCGCGGCGGGATTTACAACGCCGGTGGTCCGGCGCGCAGTCGCATGCAGATTCCGGATCGCAACTGGACGAGGGATCAGGTGGAAAATCCCCATGTCAGTTCCAATCCCATGCCGCAATGAGTTCCAGTATCCAGCCAACATAGAAGCCCTCTTATGAAACGATCGACCCGACTTGCCAACGCCCTGCTTTTTGCCATAGCCGCCCTGCCTGTTATTCAAGGCCAGGCAGCAGTTGAGCGCATCGGCGATTTTGCCCTGCTGGATGAACAGGGCAGCTTTCACCAGCTTAGTCGCTATCAGCACCGCGACGCCGTGGTCGTGCTCGCCTATGAGCAGGATTGCAGTGGCGCGAACAATGCCTTGCAAGCACTGGCCGCTTTGCAGGACGAGTACGGTGATAGTGTTGCCTTTCTGGCCCTTGACGTCAGTGGTGCTGCGCGTAGCGAGCGACAGCAATGGCAACTGCCATTTCCGGTGCTTGGTGATGAGCTGACGCTGGTGTCCGAGAGTCTCGGTATCGCGGCAGCCGGGGAAGTGCTGGTGTTCAATCCAGCACGCATGTCTCTGTTCTATCGGGGTGGCGCCGAAGCTGCGCTCGACGCGACTCTGGCAGCAGTGCTCGATGATTCCATTACTGACACCGTGACATCTGCCGTGTCAGGATGCCAGATTGATTATGCAGATCTCGCACGGCACAAGGAGACCCCACCGGACTACACCACTGAAGTCGCACCCATCATCGTAAAAAACTGTGCCATTTGCCATCGCAGCGGCGGGACTGGACCATTCCCCTTCGACGAATATGTCTCTCTGTTGGGTTGGTCGCCCATGGTAGAAGAAGTCGTGCTGAATAAACGCATGCCACCCATGCAGGTGGATCCGGAAATCGGACATTCGCCTGTTGCACATTACTTTTCTGCAGAAGACCGCCAAACTTTGCTGCACTGGATCAAGGCCGGGGCGCCGCGCGGCGACGGAGAGCTTGATCCTCTTGAGGAGTTGGCCGCAACAGAATTTACCTGGCAATTGGGAGAGCCTGATTTTATTGTGCAACCCCCGACCAATATCGTCCCCGCAGTGGGTATCGAGGAATACAGATACCAAATCGCTACGCTGCCGTTTACTGAAGACAAATGGGTGCGGGCATTCCAGTATTCACC
>SXGR01538205.1_pt1 | contig 14863 bp, 11 predicted proteins | sample 3174711 | NCBI WGS metagenome assembly SXGR01 (sample SAMN11356860, study PRJNA531348) | freshwater metagenome | isolation source: freshwater sample F1-60 | place: China: Fuxian Lake, Yuxi | collected 2017-12-25
CTCGTGCCCCCTCGAACCCAGATCCGCAACCCCCAGCCAAGCCATCGACTTCAAACCGCACCGATCGGGTGCCACCGCTCAGCTCGTCAGCGAAGCACCAGACCACCTATCCCTTCGCCTGGTGAATAGATCGGGTTAGCGGGCGTCTCCGCTTATAGACCCAATCCCCAATCCCGCCCGTGGAAGCAACGTGGAAGCAGGAGGGCACGCGGTCCTGCGAGGAGCTGCGCAAGTGGGCGGCTACAGGGCTAAAAACTCACTCTTCCTCGAAAGCATTCGCATTTCTGAGAAGCTGCCTCGTGCGACGCGCTATCTCGCTGATGTCCTTGCTCCATGTCTCCCGCAGGCAGCCCAAGTATAGCTGTCGGCTAGGCACTTTGGGCTTCGACTTCAACTTTATGATTGCGCCTTCCGCGAACTCTGGCTCCAGAAGGGCCGGCGTGACCATCGCGATGCCGAGTCCGGCGGCGACAAGCTCCTCCATGGTCCGGATAGAATTACACACGTTCAGTTGTTCGGGTTTGACGTTTGCCGTACGGAACCAATTTTCGATCACGTCATAGGTCGTCGATCCCTTCGGGTGTGTAAAGATCCGCTCGTTACGCAGTTCTTTTGGCCCCACAGTTCGGCCGGCCAGGGGATGACTCGCGCTCGCGATCCACGACAATTCGAACATGCCGACGCGCTCCATGACGATCTGGTCGCTCGGCCGCGGGTCCGTTACGACGACGACATCCAGCTCGCGCTCGTTCAGCCGTCGCGACAGCCACGTGCCGACGTCGACCGCTAACTCTACCCGCAGGTCGGGATAGCGTCCGGAAAGATACGAGAGCAACTGCGGTAGAGCGATGCGCGCGACCGTCTCGACCACACCTAAGCGCAGCAGGCCTCGCAGCCCCCCGCCAAGCAATGCGATCTGTCTCATGTTCGCCGCCAGCGTCATCATCTGTTCCGCCTGGGGGAGGATGGTCATCCCCGCCGGCGTCAGCCGAGCGCGGTTCTGCGAGCGCAAGAACAATCGAGTGTCGAGCTCGGATTCAAGCTCGCGCATCCGCGTCGAGATTGCCGGCTGGGTGAGATTCAAGTGGCGCGCGGCAGCATGGAAGCTGCCGAGGCGGGCGATCCAGTAGAATGTCTCCAGCTGCGGAAGTGACAGACGCATGATAAAAAATCTTTATCACTTGAAGCTTTTACTTTCAATCATCTGATCCCCAAAGGAATCGCCTAGAGTTCAGCCTGAGGCAATCGGGAATAGGGGGAAACCATGCGTGCATTGAGACTGGCTTCGATCGTCACTGCCGCGCTGCTGACGCTTCCCGCAGCCGCACAAGAACTCCAGCAAAAGCACTTCAAGGTCATCGGCGGCTGGAGCAACGTTACTCCCACAAACGTTGTCGAAAAACCTTTCTGGACTGAAAAGCTTCCAGCGGCATCAAACAAGCGCATCTCCGCCGACTTCTCGAGTCTCGACGTCGTCGGACTGAAGGGAACGGAGACGCTGCGACTTCTCAAGCTACAGGTCGCCGACGTCATCAGTGGCCCCGTCAGCTTTGTCGGCGGCGACTTCAAGCTTTATGACGGACTCGATCTCGCCGGACTGATCCTCGATCTCGATACCATGCGGAAGGCGGTGGAAGCCTATCGGCCCATAATGAACAAGAATATGGAGGAGAACTTTGGCGCCAAGCTCATTGCCGTCTGGCCTTCTCCTCCGCAAGTCCTCTTCTGCCGCGACAAGATCTCCGGAATCCAGGATCTTAAGGGTAAGAAGATCCGAAGCTTTAATCAGACACTGGCGGACTTCGTCGAAGGCGTCGGAGCAACGGCGGTCAGCCTCTCCTTTGCCGAAGTCGTTCCGGCCCTCCAGCACGGAACCGTCGACTGCGGCATCACCGGTAGCGGCCCCGGCAACAGTGCGAAGTGGTGGGAGGTCACAAGCTATCTCTATCCGCTGGTATTGGGTTGGGCGCCCTACTTTTCCGCCATCAACGTCGCGACCTGGAACAGAATGGATAAGAAGACCCAAGACTTCCTCGCCGCTCAGGTTCAGAAGATGGAAACCGACATGTGGGCTCATATCGCCGAGGTCTCGCAGGAGGGCGTCAACTGCAATACCGGCAAGGGCGAGTGCCGGACGGGCATCAAGGCTAATATGAACCTGGTCGATGTCTCCAACGCCGACCGCGAACAGCTCAAGAAGCTTTTGGCGGACTCCGTGCTCCCTAAGTTCGCGCAGCGGTGTGGCGACGCCTGCACCAAGGATTGGAACGCGTCGGTCGGTAAGGTCCTCGGCGTGACCGCCCAGGCGAAATAGGGCGATGGCGATCGACGTCGTCCAGGGAGACGGCCCGACACTGCGAGGTGTCCGGGTCGTCTCCAAAGCCATGCTTGTCGTCGGCGGATTGGTGATGCTGGCGGCGACGGGGCTGATCGTCCTGGAAGTTGCCCTCCGCCAGATCTTCAACACCAGCCTTGGCGCCACCGACGAGTTTGCGGGCTACGCCCTGGCCATTAGCAGCAGCTGGAGTTTTGCCGCCGCACTGATCGACAAGGCGCATGTCCGCATCGACTCACTCTATCTGTGCTTTCCGCACCGGATCCGGGTTTGGCTGGACATCGTTTCACTCTCCTGCTTGCTCGGCCTGATGCTCGTCCTTCTGCGCTACGTGTGGATCATGCTCGAAAGCAGCGCTCGGTTCGGCAGCACCTCGCAGAGCACGATGGCGACGCCTCTGGTCATTCCGCAGGCGCTTTGGGTTGTCGGTCTCGGGTGGTTCGTCGTAGCGACCACGGTGCTCCTCGCCAGTGCCCTTCGCGCCCTTTCGAAAGGTGACTTGGATCGTGTCTCGGCACTCGCCGGTCCGGTGACGCCGAAGGAAGAAGTCGATAGCGAAATACGAGACGTCGCCCGTCGGCAATAGCGTTTCAATCGGGGGCTTGTCATGGGTGTCGTCTCGTTTGCATTAGCTCTCCTGCTGCTTTTCCTCGCCTTCGGAATCCCCGTCGCGGTTTCCCTCGGCCTGCTCGGCATCGGGCTGGTCGAGGTTTTCAGTCCCCTGCCGCTCACCCGCGCCTTCGGCGAGATCGCCTGGACCTCGTCGACCGGATTTCTCGTCGTCAGCGTCCCCATTTTCATCATGCTTGGCGAAATCTTGCTGAGATCCGGCATTGCGGATCGGATGTATGCGGCCGTCTCGACTTGGCTGTCCTGGCTCCCCGGGGGGCTCATGCACGCCAATATTGGAAGCTGCTCGCTGTTCGCTGCGATGTCGGGGTCCAGTGTCGCGACCGCGGCGACGATCGGCACGGCGGCGATGCCGCAATTGGCCATCCATCGCTACAACGAGAAGCTGTTCTTCGGCTCACTTGCCGCGGGTGGGACGCTTGGGATCCTGATCCCGCCTTCGATCAACTTCATCGTCTATGGACTGATCACGAACACTTCGATCCCCAAACTGTATCTCGCAGGGATCATTCCCGGGATCATTCTGACGCTGCTGTTCATGCTGGTGATCGGCATCGCCTGCATGCTGAAGCCGGAGCGGGGCGGCACGCCGATCAAGGCGAGTTGGTCACAACGGGTCGCGACGCTTCCCGACCTTCTGCCCCCGCTCTTCATCTTCGCCATCGTCGTGGGATCGATCTATGCCGGCTGGGCGACGGCGACCGAATCCGCAGCCCTGGGTGTTGCCGGGGCGCTGATTCTCGCAGCGATCCATCGCCGGCTGACATGGGGGATGCTCAGTGCGGCGCTCGAAGGCACGATGCGGACAACAGCGATGATCATGCTGATCATCATCTCAGCCTTCTTCCTCAACTTCGCCATGACGGCGGTCGGGCTCACGCAATCCGTCGTCGGGCTCGTCGAGCGGCTTCATCTCGGTCCGACCGGCCTGATCCTCGCTGTCATCGTGCTCTACCTCGTGCTCGGCTGCTTCATGGATACGATGTCGATGATGATCGCGACGATCCCGGTCGTCGCTCCCATCGTCTTCGCCGCCGGCTTCGATCCGATCTGGTTCGGTGTGATCATGGTGGTTCTGGTGGAGGCGGCGATGATCACGCCGCCGGTTGGCATCAATCTCTATGTCATTCAAGGGCTTCGCGGGGAGGGAGAGATCTCCGATATCGCCCTCGGCATCATTCCCTTTCTTCTCATGATGATCGTCCTACTTGGCGTTCTTATCGTCTTCCCAGGCGTTGCACTCTGGCTTCCATCCGTCGGGTTCTGAGGCGCGTGAGTCGAGCGATGTCTGCTCTCAGTTTTTGCCGTTCCGCGCCGAACTGGCTGGCCGAGCCCTGCACCGGCCGATGACGCTGAGTTCCAGGCGGCCCGCCGAACCGGGCGATCCTATCGACAGCATTGAAACCCCGTCGCTCCTGGTCGACCTGGACCTCATCGACGAGAACATTCGCCGTATGGCGGTCGGGGCGGGGTCGGCAGGAGTCGCTCTGCGCCCTCACGCTAAGAGTCATAAATGCGCGGCGATCGCGCGGCGGCAGATCGCGGCGGGCGCGATCGGGATCTGCTGTCAAAAGGTGAGCGAGGCAGAGGCGATGGTCGCCGGCGGCATCCGCGACATCTATGTCTCCAACGAAGTCATCGCATCTCGCAAGCTCATGCGGCTCGCATATCTCGCAAGGCACGCTCGGATCTCGCTGGCTTTCGACAGCTCCGAAGGCGTGACGGAAGCATCCCGTTGCGCAAGCGCTGCCGGTGTCGTCCTGGAGGGCCTGGTGGAGCTCGACCTGGGCGATGGCCGCTCGGGCGTCGCCCCCGGAGATGCCGCGCTCAACCTCGCAAGAGCGATTGCATCCGCCGATGGCCTGCGCTTCGTCGGACTTCAATGCTACAAGGCGATGGCTCAGCACGCCGCCACGACTGCCGATCGTCGCCGGATTTCGCTTTCTGCCGCCGCCATTGTGGCGGAGACGGTCCGGCTGTTGGCAGACTCCGGACTTGCCTGCACGATCGTCACCGGCGGCGGTACGGGCAGTTGGAGTCATGAAGCGGGCTCGGGTGTCTATACCGAGGTCCAGCCTGGCTCCTACGTGTTCATGGATGCCTATTACGGCAGGATTGCCGGCCACGATGGGACCCCGTTCAACGAGTTCGAGCACTCTCTTACTCTACTCGCTACGGTCACGAGCACGCCCGCGTCGGGCCGCGCCATGGTCGATGCCGGATCGAAGGCCCTGGAGATCGGCTATGGCGGGTTGCCCATGGTGGTCGATCGTCCGGGCACCGAATACTACGAGGCCGACGACGAGCACGGGCGCATCCGCTGGTCGGAAGGCGCTCGTCCGCTTCTTATCGGCGACCGTATCCGGCTGATCCCGGGAAACTGCGATCCCACGGTCAACCTTCACGACTGGTTGGTTGGCGTTCGGGGCGGCCGCGTCGAGCTCGTGTGGCCGATCGACGCCCGCGGCCCGGGTTACTGACGTAAGCATAGGCAGCGCTCATGACGAACGACACACCCAAGGTCGACGCGGTTGAATTGGAGCTGTTCCGAAATGCGATGATGTCCGTCGCCGACGAGATGGCACTGACGATTATCCGAACGGCGTACTCCTCGGTCCTGAAGGACAACATGGACTTCTCGACCGCCTTAACCGACGGCGCCGGCCAGGTCGTTGCGCAAGGTCTGACCATCGCCGGCCATCTGGGATCGACGCCTGCTGCGATGGCCGCGATCATCGACCGCTATGAAGGGCAGATCGGCGAGGGGGATGCGTTCATCATGAACGATCCCTACGAAGGTGGCATGCATCTACCCGACATCTTCGTCATCCGCCCCATCTTCTCGGGCGGGCGTCGCGTGGCCTTCGCCGCCACTGTCTGCCATCACGTCGATGTCGGAGGCAGGGTTGCTGGATCCAATGCGGCCGATTCGACCGAAATTTTCCAGGAGGGATTGCGGATTCCTCCCATCAAGCTGATCGACGCCGGGAAGCGCAACCTCACGCTCGACATGATGATCGAAAGGAACGTCCGCCTACCTGGCCGTCTCCTCGGCGATCTCGGCGCACAGCTCGCTGCATGTCATACGGCGGAAACGGAGCTGGCGGCGATCTCGGAACGGTTCGGACCGAGCCGGCTCGAAGAGCTGATGGCCGCGATCATCAAACACGCGGAGCGCCTTGCGCGATCGGCAATCAGCAAGCTGCCGGACGGGGAATTCGGCTTCCGAGATGTCATCGATGACGACGGCATCGACCGAGGAATGGAAATCCCGCTCGTCGTGACGATCCGCAAGAAGGGTGAGGCCTTGTCCGTGGACTGGACCGGCAGCTCGCCTCAAGTGAGGGGTGCCATCAACTCCACCCTCTCCTACACGAGCGCGGCCGCCTACTGCGCCGTTCTCTCCATCCTTGACGCGGAAATACCCTGCAATGAAGGCTTCTTTCGCTGCATCGAAATCATCGCCCCTCCGGGTACCATCACGAACGTCGTCCAGCCGGGGGCCTGCGCGGCGCGCGGGTTGACCGGCTTCCGGATGCTCGACTGCTTGTTCGGCGCGCTTGCCAAGATGGTGCCGGAAAAGGTGTACGCGGCGTCCGACGGAGGCGTGACGGGAATATCCTTCGGCGGCTGGCGCGAAGACCGCTCGCCGTTCATCTATGTCGAGTTCGTCTCCGCGTCCTGGGGCGGTCGGCCTTTCGCTGATGGGATCGACGGTGTTTCAAGTCCGCTGTCGAATCTCAGCCTGCCTTCGGCAGAAGTGATCGAGGCCGATCAGCCGATCGAGATTCTAGGCTGTGAATTCCTCACCGACCGAGGAGGTGCCGGCTTTTACCGAGGCGGCACCGCGATCGCTCGCACATTCCGCTTTCTGGAAAAGGAGGCGACGCTTCAGGTCCGCGCCGATCGCCGGGACACGCGCCCCTATGGGCTCGCTGGAGGCGGTGAAGGAGCACCATCGGCCAATATTCTGATCCGTGACGGTCGATCGGAGTTGTTGCCATCCAAGGTGACGATGCAAGTCCGACGTGGCGATGTTTTCCGGCACGAAACGGCTGGCGCAGGGGGATGGGGCGATCCTTTCCAACGAGATCCCGAGGCAGTCCGGGTTGACGTGGCCGGCGGGTTCGTCAGCGCACAGGCGGCGGAAAGGGACTACGGCGTCGTCGTCGATACTTCTGGCAATAGGGTGGACTCGGTCGCAACCGCCGCCGTGCGCGGCAGGGAACGCGGCGCAGCCAAGACTTCGGGAGCAGCGCGATGAATGGCTTTCGGGTCGGTATCGATGTCGGAGGCACATTCACCGACATCGTATTTCTCGCCGCGGACGGTGTCCTGCACACGAAGAAGATTTCCTCCAGCGTCGATGACTACGCGCGTTCGATCGTCGAGGGCGTCGAGGCGGTGATGCAGGAACAGGGTGTGACCAGCGATCGGATCGAGGCCATCCTCCACGGAACGACAGTAGCGTCCAATGCGCTCTTGGAGCGAAAGGGCGCAAAAACCGGCCTGATCACGACGCGAGGTTTTCGCGACGTTCTTGAGATCCGGAACCTCAGGATTCCTCGTCTCTACAACATCGGCTGGCGCAAGCCGCCGCCGCTCGTCGAGCGCCGGCTTCGAGTTGAGGTGGCTGAACGGATCAATGCGGCGGGGCAGGTGCTTCAGCCACTCGACGAGGTGGACGTCCGCGATGCCGTTCGCCAGCTCGTCGGCGAGGGGGTGGAAGCCATCGCAATCGTACTGCTCAACTCCTATGCCAACCCGGCTCACGAGAACATGGTTGCGAGGATCTTGGGCGATCTCTGTCCCGGGCTGCCATTCTGCACCAGCAGCGCGGTACTGCCGGAGATCCGCGAGTACGAGCGCACGTCGACCACGACAATCAATACTTATGTGAAGCCGGTCGTAAGTCGCTACCTGCAACGGTTAAAGTGTGGTCTTACGCAGCTCGCAATCAAGTCACCACTCTGGCTCATGCAGTCGAACGGCGGACTTTTGAGCGCCGAGACCGCCGCCGAAATGCCCATGCACATCATCGAGTCGGGGCCCGCCGGTGGCGTCATCGGCGCCCAGGCGATTGCCCGCACACTCGGCATCCCGGACATCATCAGCTTCGACATGGGCGGTACGACGGCGAAGGCGTCCCTGATCGAGAATGGGCAGGTGACGCGCGCGCAGGAGTATCACGTTGGCGGCGGAATTCTGACTAGTTCGCGGTTGCTTGCTGGAGATGGCTATCTTTTGAAGGTGCCGGCAGTCGACCTGGCTGAAGTCGGCGCCGGAGGCGGATCAATCGTTCAGATCGATGACGGTGGTGGTCTCAAGGTTGGGCCGCGCAGCGCCGGCGCGACGCCGGGACCCCTGTGCTACGACATCGGGGGCGAGGAGCCGACGATCACCGATGCGAACCTGATCCTCGGATATATCAATCCGGATCACCTGGTCGGCGGTGAGGTCAAACTGAACGCGAGCCGCGCACATCGCATCTTCGAGGAGAAAATCAGCAAGCCTCTTGGAGTTGATCTCCTGACGGCAGCCTATGGCGCCCACCGCATTGTAGTCGCCAACATGATCCGGGCAGTGCGATCGGTCTCGACTGAACGCGGACGTGATCCACGGCGATATGCCTTGTTCGCGTTCGGAGGAAACGGGCCACTCTTCGCCTCCCTGATGGCTAGGGAGCTGAGCGTCAGACATGTGATCGTGCCGCCGGCGGCTGGACTATTCTCTTCGTTCGGTTTTCTCTATGCAGATGTCGAAAGCCATTTTTCGAAGACCCTGAGAGCATTGTTGTCGGTCGTGGATCCAGTGGCTGTCGAGGCCGCCTTCATTGAAATAGAAGCGACCGCGGCCTCCAGGCTAGCAGATGCTGCGAGTGCGCCCGGAACGATCGAACGGCAGGTCACGCTCCGTTATCGCGGGCAGTCGCTAGAGCTGCCGCTTCCGGTTGGGGCAGGACGGATCGACAGCGCGCGTATTGCTGCGCTCGCTCGCGAATTCGAAGTCGAACATGAACGAACTTTCGGCCACGCCGCGCAGGCGGGAGAGCCGGTCGAGTTGGTGACCGTGCGTGTCATGGTCCGCCTCGCGTCCGAGGGACAACGGGTTCCGGTAAAGCTCGCGCCGAGCCGCTCGCTTCAATCAATCGGCCGGGCGAAACGCGATTGCTTCTTCGGGGCATCGATCGGCTGGATGCCGACAAGGATCGTTCAACGCGCCGAGCTCGCCGAGCGCCAGGATGGCCCGCTGATCGTCGAGGAGTATGACAGCACCTGCGTGATCCCTCCCGGGACCTCGGCGTGGCTGGACACGGCGGACAATATTCACATGGAAGTCTCTCTCGTGTAGGAGGCGGCAATGGCCAAGGCGATCTATGGTCCGTGGCACGATCTGGACTTCGATTCAGATGGGAAGCGAGTCGGACACCTGCACCTTCCGGTTACGACGAGCAGGTCGGGTTACGGCAACCTGATGGTGCCCATCATCGTCATCCGTTGCGGTCCAGGGCCGGTCGCGCTGCTGATGGGCGGGAACCATGGAGACGAGTTCGAAGGCCAGGTAGCGATGTCGCGGATAGCAACCCTGCTCGAGCCCGAGCATGTCTCAGGCGGCGTCATCGTAATGCCGGTTGCGAACCTGCCGGCAGCGATAGCGAGCAATCGGGTCTCGCCGGTCGACAGCGGCAATCTGAACGCGGCGTTCCCGGGGCGCATCGACGGAACCCCGACGTCCCAGATCGCGCATTTCATCGAAACCGAGCTTTTGCCAAGAGTGGCATTGTGGGTGGACATTCACTCAGGCGGTACGTCTCTGATTTATGCGCCCACTGCCGCTATTCATCAGTCCGAAGATCCCGCGCTCGACCGGGCCACTCTCGACCTCCTGCGGGCCTTTGGCGCGCCGAGCAACGTCGTGTTCAAGCTGCAGCACGAATACGCGGCATCGACCGCGGCCCAGCGGCACGGCGTTCCGTATATCTACGGGGAGTTCGGCGGAGCGGCGACCATCGACCCGGCAGGATTGCAGATCGCCCAGGACGGAACGCTGCGGGTACTCGCCCGACTGGGGGTGCTGCGCGCCGACAGCGGCCTCGTACCCGAAGCCAGGGAGGCTGGGCCTCTACTCGAGACCGCGACCGGCGTCGACTTTCGCGATACGCGCCGCAACTACGCGTTCACGCCTGTAACCGGGGTCTTCGAACGAGCGGTCGTACTGGGAGAACGGGTCATGGCCGGAGGACTTGTCGGCCATGTTCATCCGGTCGAGTTGCCGCTAAGCAAGCCGATCCCGGTGAAATTTTCGATGGGCGGCGTCGTGATCGCGCTACGTCATCTTGCACGGGTCGAGCCCGGCGATTGCCTCGCGCAGATCGCGATCGATCGTGGCTGGGGGATCACGTGAGTCGCCGCCTGGTCGATCGCCTAGCCTCGAAGCTCGGCGAAGGGCGACGCGCAGGCACCTACAAGGAGCTGCGGCCGATCTCGGGACCGATCGGCAGCCGAATTATCCAGGCCGATGGTCTTGAGGCGTTTCTGCTTTGCTCGAACGACTACCTAGGGCTCGCTTGTCATCCGGCCGTACGCGAGGGCGCGCACTGGGCTATCGACACGTTCGGGGCAAGCACGAGTTCGGCCAGATTCATCTGCGGCACGATGACCCTCCACCGCGACCTGGAGAGAGAGATTGCCGATTTTCTTCATGTCGACGCGGCGCTGACCTATTCTTCCTGTTGGGCGGCGAATACCGGATTGCTGCCAGCAATCACCGGAGCCGGTGATGTGATCATCTCCGATGAGCTCAATCATGCCAGCATCATTGATGGGTGCCGCATGACCGCGCGAGATGTCGTGCGCGAGGTCTATCGCCACAGCGACATGACCGACCTGCAGCGCATTCTGCGGGCTCATGCCGGTGCGCCGGCGCGGATCATCGTCAGCGACGGCGTGTTCTCCATGGAGGGAGACGTCGCGTCGCTTCCCGAGATCCTGGATCTCGCGCGGCGGCATGACGCCATCGTGATCCTCGATGATTCCCATGGCATGGGCGTCATCGGTAAGACTGGGAGGGGATTGCCGGAAGTGTTCGGCGTCGAAGGGCAGGTAGATATACTGACCGGGACCCTGGGCAAAGCACTCGGCGCCGGAACCGGAGGATTTGTCGCGGGCCCGCAGACCGTCATCGACACACTAACCCAGGTCTCTCGGCCGCACCTTTTCTCCAATTCCCTCACGCCAGCCGTTGCCGGCGGCGGCCTGGCGGCGCTTCGGCTACTTCGGGAGGATCCTCGCATGGTCGTGGACCTTGGAGAAAAGGTCCGCTATTTCCGCGCCGGTCTTCTAGCACGAGGCATCCGCGCCCTCGATGGCGGGGCGGCCATAGTCGCCGTCATTGTCGGTGCAACCGCGGACGCGATCCGTCTCTCCGGTGCTCTGCGCGATGACGGCCTTCTCGCCGTCGGGTTCGGGTTCCCGGTCGTTCCCGAGGGAACCGCCCGGATCCGCTTCCAGATCTCCGCTAGTCACAGCCTCGCCGATCTGGACGCCTGTCTGGATATCATCGTCCGGCATCTGCCGAAGGCTTCCTGAAAGGACGACAGCATGTTCGGTCGCCGCCCGACGGTTTCTTCGGTCCAAGGCATCGTTGCCGCCAGCAATCCGTCGGCGGCGCAGGCCGGGGCGCGGCTCCTTCGGGAAGGCGGTAATGCTTTCGACGCCGCCGTCGCCGTCGCTGCCGCCTTGAACGTGGTCGAGCCGTACATGTCCGGGCTCGCCGGCATGGGCATGGCGACGGCTTATGTCGCGCGTGAGAAGCGCGTCCGCACGCTCGACTTCGTCACGCGCGTTCCCTCGCAGTTGCCGGTCGAGCGGTTCAAGCAGCGGGAAGACCTGCATCGCGGCGCGCTCGCCTGCGGAACCCCAGGCAATCTTGCCGGCTGGCACGAGCTTGTTAGCACCTATGGCCGGAAGTCGTTGAGCGATGTCCTGCAGCCGGCGATCGAGCTGGCCCGGGATGGCGCCGTCCTGAGCGGTTACAACCGCAACATGATCAACGAGGTCGCGCCAGACATCGGGAAGCACAAGGCGCTCTACAAGGAGTGGGCGGACACGTACACCTTCGGCGCCGGCACCGTTCGCCCGGGGCAGCTGCTGAGGCAGGAGAAGCTCGCGAAGACCTACGAGGCGATCGCCGCGCATGGACCCGACTACCTCTACCGCGGCCCGCTGGGCAAAGCCCTCATCGCACACATCGGGAAGCTGGGTGGCTGCTTGACCCAAGGCGACTTCGACGCGGTCGCCCCGGAATGGCTGGAGCCGGTCTCCGCGAGCTACCGGGGCATCACCGTCTACACGCTACCGCCGCCCTGCGAGGGCTTCCAGTACCTCCTGACCTTGCGGATCCTAGACGGATTGAACCTGGAGATCCTCGAGCGGAACGGCATCGAGCACCTGGACACGGTCTATCGCGCCATTCGTCTTGCGGCGGGGGCGCGGATCCAGTTCAACCGGCCGAGCGCCAAGAGACTGAAGGAACTCCTCTCCGAGAGCTTCGTCTCGAAGTTTCGAAAGCGTGTCGAGGATCGCAAGCCCGTCGACGGACCGACGGAGCAGTGGATCGAGCCGAAGCCGGCAGATCCCAGGAAGGAGTACACGACCTCTTTCTCCGTCGCGGACAAGGAAGGAAACCTCGTCTGCATCACGCAGAGTCTCGGCGCCATCTTCGGCAGCGGCATCGTCGTTCCAGGAACCGGCGTCTGCCTCAACAATTTCCTCTACTGGGGCGAGATCAACCCGAAGGCGACGAACTACATGCGCCCCGGCGGGCCGCTCGCGCTTCCGATGGCGCCGTCGATCGGCCTGCGTGGCAAGCAACCCGTGCTCGCGCTCGGTACGCCCGGCAGCTATGGCATCTGCCAGACTCAGGCCCAGGTCATGGTGCAGCTGCTGGACTTCGGCCAGCCCATCCAGGATGCGATCGAGGCGCCCCGAGCGCGCCTCTGGGACGGCCGGCGCGTTCAGATCGAGGGGCGGGTTCGCGGTGAAGTCGTCGAGGCGCTGAGGACCCGCGGCCATGATGTCGAGCAGCTGGCCGACTGGGTGAATGCGGTCGGCTCCATGCAGGGCATCACGATCGATCTCGAGTCCGGCGCCATGACGGGAGGCTGCGACCCTCGCCGCGATGGCTATGTCGCCATTCCATAGTGCGAAAATAGACCTCCAACAGAGGAAAGCGGCGCTGGAATGCATTTCCTGAATGTCCGCTTACTGCGGATATCGTTGAAAAAGTCGGTCGCTAACGTGCTCCCTCAACCCCACCGCCACCGGCCGAGTCAACACCGCCAGCGTCATCCCCCGCACTCGCGGGCTTGCCGTAGGGCGTTTTGGCTCATACAGAGCGCCTTCGCACCGCAGTCGGCGGTCAGCCTTGGTGGGGAAGCCAAAAACTATCCAATCTGAGGTTTCGATATCGGTCATCCGGCGAGTGTCGGCTAGGACGGGCGCGAGGTGGGCGACTGCAGGAGCAAGGAGCACTGGTATGGGTTCGCGGGCGATCTTCGAGGTTGCCGTCATCGGCCTCGGCGCGATGGGCAGTGCTACGCTCTATCAGCTCGCACGGCGCGGCGTGCGCGCGGTGGGGATCGACCGCTTCCATCCACCGCATGATGCCGGCTCCAGCCACGGTGAGACGCGCATCACTCGGCGCGCCAACGGCGAAGGGGACGCTTACGGACCGCCGGCGATCCGGTCGCACGCGCTGTGGAGGGAGATCGAGGCGGATGCCGGGGCCGCGCTGCTGACCGAGTGCGGCGCGCTGATCATCGCGCCGCGCGGCGATGCGGTGGTGCGCCGGGCGAGAACCCAGTTCCTGCAGCGAACGCAGGACCTCGCAGCCCGCTTCGGCATCGCCCATGAGATCCTCGACGCGGCGGAGATCCACCGCCGCTATCCGCAGTTCCTGGTGCGCGACGAGGAGATCGCGTATTTCGAGCCCGGCGGCGGTTATGTCTACCCGGAGCGCTGCATCTCTGCCCAGCTCGACCGCGCCCAGGCGCGCGGCGCGGAAATCCGGCCGGGCACCCGCGTCCACGCGATCGGCCAGGCGGGCGATCATGTCCACATTGCGACGGAGGGCGGAGACCTGCTCGCGGGTTATGCCGTGGTCTCCGCGGGTGCCTGGGCCGGGCCGCTCCTGGGACCGCCCTTCGACCGGCTGCTCAAGCCGATCTGCCAGACGCTGCACTGGTTCGCCGTGGCCGGGGCAGGCGTCGAAAGATGGCGCCAGGGGCCGGTGTTCTCGTGGTCACACGGGCCCGATGAGGACGATTTTTTCTATGGCTTTCCCTGCCTGCCCTGGGGCGACGCAGTCAAGACCTCGGGCGACCGGTACCATGCGGCGGTGGATCCCGATCACCTCGACCGCGTGTTGGCGGCAGGTGATCCGGGGGCTATGCATGCCCGGCATGTCGCCGCCCGGCTTGCCGATGTGACTGCGCGCGCCGTGCGGTCGGCGACCTGCCTCTACACCGTGACCCCGGATTCCCACTTCCTGATCGACCGCCATCCCCGGCAGGAGCGGATCCTGGTCGTGTCACCCTGCTCGGGCCATGGCTTCAAGCATTCCCCGGCGATCGGCGAGGCGGTGGCCGAGCTCATCCTCCAGGGGCGCAGCACGATCGACCTCTCGGCCTTCTCGCTCGCCCGTTTCCCGCAGGCAGCCGCGCCGGCATTGTCACGTTGAGGAATCGATATCGCAACAAAGCCGTCAGCGACGTTCATCTCAAGCCGCGGCGGTGACCTCGTGCCACGTGTCCATGGCCGCCGTACGGAAGGCGCGGTGGGTTCGGGCGGATGTCAGGTGGCTGTAAGCGCCGGAGTGAAAATCCCTCAGTGAAGCGGC
>SXGR01009402.1_pt1 | contig 14855 bp, 7 predicted proteins | sample 3174711 | NCBI WGS metagenome assembly SXGR01 (sample SAMN11356860, study PRJNA531348) | freshwater metagenome | isolation source: freshwater sample F1-60 | place: China: Fuxian Lake, Yuxi | collected 2017-12-25
CGCACATGCTGCACGTAGACGTCGACGAGATTGGTGCCGGGATCGAAGTGGTAGTGCCACACGTGCTCGCAGATTTGCGTGCGGGTGAAGGCCCGTCCCGGTGAGCGCAGGAGAAACGAGAGCAGCGCGAACTCGCGCGCCGTGAACTTCACCGCCGCGCTGCCCACGCGCACTTCTCGCGTGAGCAGGTTCACCGTGACCTCGCCGTTGTGCAGCAGGCTCAGGCCGACGCCGCTCGCGCGCCGGATGACGGCGTGCAGCCGCGCGATCAGCTCCTCGACGTAGAAGGGCTTGGGCAGGTAGTCGTCGGCCCCGAGGTTCAGTCCGTCGAGCCGCTCGTCGAGCGCGCTGCGCGCGGTGAGGAGCACGACTGGCGTCGCGATGCTCTTCGCGCGGAGCTGGCGCAAAATACTCAGGCCGTCGCGGCCCGGCAGCATGATGTCGAGCACGAGCGCGTCGTAGCTGCGCGTGGTCGCGAGCGCGAAGCCGTCGTCGCCGTTGGCCGCATGGTCGACGACAAAGCCGCGCGCGCGCAGGCCCTTGAGCGCGAGGCTCGCGAGCTTGGGATCGTCTTCGACGAGGAGGATCTTCACGCGAGAGGATCGCCCGCTTAAAGCGCGGCGAGGTCAAGCGGGGAAAGATGAAGCTATCTTAATCCGAAATCACGGGGTCGCGTAATTTGTTTCGGCTTTCATTCAGGCCATGAAACACGCGCTCTTGTTTTGGGTCGGCCTGCTTTCCCTGATCGCACCCGGGGTCCGGGCGCACGTGATCGGCGACGCGGCGCACGATGAGCAGGCGCGGCTGTTTGCGCGGGAGTTCGCGCCGGTGCGCGTCGCGCTCCACCGCCACACGGCGGCGGAACGGATCGAGGGCGGAGGCGGTGGGGCGCTTTCGCCGATGGCGGAGATGTTCGCGCGGTTCGCGTCGGCCGTGCGCGTGCGTCAGGTCGGCGACGTGCTGCTGGTCGAGTCCAACGGCATGCCCGCGCACAACATGATGGTCGGCATCACTGCGTGGCAGCAGCAGGTGCCTATTCCGCAGCGTTACACCGGCGACAACGCGTGGCGCATCCCGCTGCACCCGGTGGTCGCGAAGAACCCGCTTTCCGCCAAGTCGCACTTTTTCAAGGGAGCCATCGCACTCGCGGCGAACGGCATCCCGATCTTCAATCCGATCAAGACCAACGGCCGCACGGACACGTTTCTCGCCGGCGAGCTGGACCAATGGGGCGGGCATTGCGGCCGCGCCGACGACTACCACTACCACATCGCGCCGCTGCACCTGCAGGCGGTGCTCGGCGAGCGGCTGCCGGTGGCCTACGCGCTCGACGGCTACGCGATCTACGGGCTGACCGAGCCGGACGGCTCGGCCCCGGGAAAGCTGGACGAGTTCAACGGCCACGAGACGCCCGGGCTCGGCTACCACTATCACGCGAGCAAGACCTACCCCTACATCAACGGCGGGTTTCGCGGCGAGGTCGTCGAGCGCGACGGCCAGGTCGATCCGCAGCCGCGCACCAATGGCGTGCGCGAGGCGCTGCCGCCGTTGCCCGGCGCGACGATCACTGGATTTACCGCGACGACGGACAAGAGCTACAGCCTGAAATACGAAGTGCGGCGCGAGACGCGCTTCGTGAACTACACGCTCAACGACAACGGCTCGGTGAAGTTCGATTTCGTCGACGGCCAGGGAGCCGTGAAGTCCGAAACGTATTCGGGACGGCAGCGTGGCGGTGGAGGTGGCGGTGGTGCCGGTGGAGGTGGCGATCGGCCCCGCGGTGGCGGGCAAAACGGCCAGGGCAAAGCCGGGGCCCGGACGGGGGAGCGACGCGACGGCGGACGGACTGACGAAGGCAAAGCGAGTGCGCCCACGACTCCGCCGCTGATGATCACGCCCCGACATACGGGGAATCTCGTCCTCACGAGCCCGGTGGTCGCCGACGGCGACGCGTTGCCCGACGAGTTCACGGGCAACGGAGCCGGCGCGACGTTGCCGCTCGCTTGGTCAGGCGCGCCCGAGGGCACGCGGAGTCTTGCGCTGGTGATGGACCACATCGACCGCGACGGCCTCTTGAAGACCTATTGGGTGCTGCATGGCATTCCGCCGACGGTGACGAGTCTGCCCAAGAACGCGGAGGGCATCGGCCAGCTCGGCGCCACCTGGAAGCGCGATCAGGGCTATGTGCCGCCGCATTCCAGCGGCGGCGCGAAGCAGACCTACACGCTCCATCTCTACGCGCTCTCCGCGGCGCCGCAACTCGACGCGGGTTCCGGCGCGGTCACACGCGATCTCCTGCTGGCGAAAATCAAGGACAGCATCCTCGACAGCGCGGACCTGCGCGTCACCTACCAGCGCCCAAACGGCGAAGCGACCGGCGACGGCGGCGAGAAAAAGGCCAAGCGGCCGCGCGACCAACCGGCGAAGCAGAAATCTCCGCGATGAGGGTCGCCTGCATATGAGAGGGAGTGCCGTCATTTTTCTCTGGCTCGCGCTGGCCGCGAGTGGCGCCGCCGGAGGGCCGAATTTCCTCCTCATTTTCGTGGACGATCAGGGATGGAGCGGGACGTTGGTGCCGATGGTCGCGGGCAACGAGCAGAGCCGCACGCCGGCCTTCCGGATGCCGAACCTCGACCGGTTGGCCACGCAAGGCGTGGTTTTTTCCCAAGCCTACGCCGCGCACCCCAAGTGCGAGTGCTCGCGCGCGGCGCTCTTGATGGGGCGCTCGACCACGAGCCTCAACGCCGTGGACAAGCGCGCCCGCAACTGGAGCGCGCCACCGACCGACTCGCTGGCGAACACCTTGAAGCGCGCGAACCCAGCCTACCGCGCCGCGCACTTCGGAAAGTGGCAGTGGCCGACGCCGCCGGAGGCGTTCGGCTACGATGCGAGCGACGGAGTCACGCAGAATGAGGACGGCGACTCCCCCGACCCGGATGATCCGAAACGCTCCTTCAGCCTGACTCGCCGTGCGCAGATCTTCATGGAGCAGCAAGTGAAGGCCGGTCGTCCGTTTTTTCTCCAGCTTTCCTACTACGCTCCGCACAGCCGACCACAGGCGCTGGCCGCGACCCTGAAAAAATACGAGGGCTCGGGCGGCGGCGCATTGGTCGCGGCGATGACCGAGGACCTCGATACCTGCATCGGCGGAGTCCTCCGGAAACTCGAGGACCTCGGAATCGCGCAGGACACCTATGTGATCTACACGTCCGACAACGGCGGCCGGTCCCCGGCCCTGAAAGGCGGCAAGACCCTGTGCGACGAAGGCGGTCTCCGCGTGCCGCTCATCGTCCGCGGCCCGGGCATTCGCGGCGGGGCCTACTGCAACGAGCCCGCGATCGGCTACGACATTTTCCCGACGGTGCTCGATTTCGCCGCGCCCGGCTTTCCGTTGCCGCGGGGGACCGAAGGCGGAAGCTGGAAACCTGTCCTGCTCGGCGGCAGCGCGGACACCGTGACGCGACCGATCGACCGCTTGGTGTGGCACCACGACGTGGAGATCGCTCATCCGCAGACGGCGCTGCGCAAAGGTAACCTCAAGCTCGTCCACTACTGGGACACGAAGCAGGCCTTCCTCTACGACCTTTCCGTTGATCTTGGGGAGAAAAACAACCTCGCCCCAGAACGCCCCGAGGTCGCCGCGCAGTTGCTCGCGGAGCTCAAGGCCCATGTGCGCGCCGGACTGGGCGAGCAAAAGTTTGCCGCATTGGAGAGCGGCAAGGGCGGCGACGATGCGCGGCCCGGCGGCGAGAAAGGCAAAGGCGCGAAAAAAGGAAAGAAGCAGTAGGCCGCGCGGCTCCCTCGTTTTCTCACAGGCCAACGTTGGACTAAGCCACCATGAAACGCTCATCGTTCATCTCCCGATTCGTCAAATTCGCCTTCGTCCTGCCGTTCGCGGCTACTCTGCTCGTGAGTGGCGCCGCTCAGGACGCTTCGCCCGCGGGAAAGAAGAAAGGCGGCGGCAAGAAAGGCGGCGCCGACGCCAAGGGTCTCGTCAAGCCCGCGATGACCGACACGATCAAGATCAACGTCTACGCCGACAACTGGTTCGTGCTCTTCATCAACGGCCGCCTTGTCGCCGTGGACTCGATCCCATTCACCCCGCACAACGTCATCTCCGTCGATTTCCTCCCGGAATATCCAATGACGATCGCGGTGATGGCGAAGGACAACGCCGATCCGAAGACCGGCCTCGAATACGGCAACCAGATCGGCGACGGCGGCTTCATCATCAAGTTCGGCGACGGCACCGTCTCGAATGCGACGTGGAAGGCGAAGTCGTTCCTCCGCGGCCCGCTCGGCGGTGACACGAAGAACCCGAAGGTCGAGCACACGCCGATCCCGGCCAACTGGTTCGCGACGGACTTCGACGACAGCGCGTGGCCCGCCGCCGTGGAATACACCGAGGAGCGCGTGAGCCCGAAGCAGCCATTCTACGAGGCGGACTTCAAAGGCGCGAAGTTCATTTGGACCGCCGATCTCGACCTCGACAACACGGTCGTCTTCCGCACGCGCGTCGAGAAGCCCGGCTGGCAGCCGCGTTGGAACACCAAGCCCGACCTCGACGTAAGCGGCGCGCCGTTGAAATGACCTTATGAGACTGATCTCCACCGTTTCCTTCCCACGATCGCTGGTGGCGCTGCTCGCCATCCTGGCGGCCGGCCCGCTGGCGGCCGTCGATTTCAGCGCGCCGATCGAGCGGCTCGCCACCGGATTTCAGAATTCCGAGGGACCCGTGTGGGTCGCCGCGCGCGGTGAACTGCTTTTCAGCGACGTCAACGGCAACACCATCCACCGCTGGCGGGCGGGGCAGCTCTCGACCTTTCGCTCCCCGAGCAACAACGCTAACGGGCTCGCGCTCGATCCGGCGGGCCGCCTGCTCAGTTGCGAGCGCGGCACGCGTCGCGTCGCCCGCACCGAGGCCGACGGCACCGTGACCGTGCTCGCGGAGCGCTACGAGGGGCGGCGGCTCAACGCCCCGAACGACCTGGTGGTCAGGCGCGACGGCTCCGTGTATTTCACCGATCCGACATTCGGGGCGACGCCGGGCTCGCTGGAACTGGATTTCCAGGGCGTGTATCGGATTTCCGCGGATGGCCGCACGCTGACGCTCGTGATCCGCGACCTCGCGCTGCCCAACGGCCTCGCGTTCTCGCCCGACGAGCGCCAGTTCTACGTCAACGACAACCAGACCGGGATCATCCGCGTCTACGACGTTGCCGCCGACGGGGCGCTCAGCAACGGCCGCATCTTCACCGATCAGGCGCCCGGGGGCGACGGCATGAAGGTGGACGTGGAGGGCAACGTCTATTGCACGACCACGACCGGCGTGCGGGTCTTCGATCGCGCCGGGCGGTTGCTGGGCACATTTGTCACCCCCGAGCGCCCCGCCAACTGCGCCTTCGGCGACAGCGACGGTAAAACGCTCTACCTGACGTGCCGCACCGGGCTGTATCGGGTGCGGCTGGACACTGCGGGACCGACGGGGCTGCCGCCGGGCGGATCGGGACTTGCGGTCGCGCCGACCGGCGGTGGACGGCTCATCAATCTCGCGGTGCGGTCCGTAGCCGGCGCCGGGGGCGAGCCCCTGATCATGGGATTTGCGGTGGGGCCGGGCCCGGCGCCGTCGCTGCTCCTGCGCGGGGTCGGGCCGACGTTGTCGGGTTTCGGCGTGGGCGGCGTGCTCGCGGATCCGGTGCTGACGGTTTTCGGTCCGAACACCACTGTCCTCGCCGGCAACGACGACTGGGGCAGCCTGGGCAACGGCACCCAGATTTCCGCGGCAGCCAGCCAGGCCGGCGCGTTCCCTCTCCCTGCATCGAGTCGGGATGCGGTGGTGCTCTCGAATCTCGGAGGAGCCGCCTACACCGTGCAACTGGCCGGAAAGGGCGGCGCGGCGGGCGCGGCCTTGATCGAGGCCTACGACTTGTCCCCGGCCGGTGGCGCCGCGCCGCTGGTCAATCTGTCCGCGCGGGCGAGAGCCGGCACTGGTTCCGAGGCCTTGATCGCGGGATTCGTGGTCGGTGGCACCGCTCCGCAACGGCTGCTGGTCCGCGCCGTCGGACCCACTCTCGCCGGCTTCGGTGTGACCGGCGTCCTCGCGGATCCGGCGCTCACGGTTTTTCGGGATACGGCGGAACTCGCCGCCAGCGACAACTGGTGGACCGCGCCCACCGCCGCGCAAGCGATGGCCGCAGCGGTGGCCACTGGAGCGTTTCCGCTCGGGTTTCAGAGTCGCGATGCGGCCCTGCTCGTGACGCTCGCGCCCGGCGCCTATTCCGCCGTCGTCTCCGGCGTGGGCGGGAGCACGGGCGCGGCGCTGGTCGAACTCTACGCCGTCCCGACGACGCCGGCGGTGCTCGCCGAGGGCACGTGGGGCCTTCGCGCCGACTTGCTCGAGCCCAACTCCGAGATGTCCGTCGCGGAGCTGGACGGAAAAATCTACGTGATCGGCGGCTATCCGTCGACCCGCGTGAGTGTGCGCACGGTGCAAGTCTACGACATCGCGACGGACACGTGGCGCTTGACGACGCCGCTGCCCGTCGCGCTGAACCACACCATGTCCGTGTCGGTCGGCGGCAGGCTCTACGTGATCGGCGGCCAATCCTCGGCGGGCGGCGCCGGGCCTTTCGTGGACACGGTTTACGCCTACGATCCCGTCACCGCCGCATGGAGCATGCGGGCGCCGATGCCCACGCAGCGCGGTGGCGGAGCCGCTGCCGTCGTGGCCGGAAAAATCTATGTGGCCGGCGGCCGGCCCCCGCGGGGCAGCGACTTCGCGGTGTATGATCCGGTCGCGGACTCGTGGCGGACCCTGCCCGATTTACCGACCCAGCGAAACCACGTGGGCGCGGCGGCGATCGACGGAAAAGTCTACGTCGTCGGTGGGCGGCTGGAAGCGGGATTCCAGAGCGAGCAGACGGATCGCGTGGAGGTTTACGACCCGGTGACCAACGCCTGGTCGACGCGCGCGCCGATGCTGCGGCCGCGTGGCGGCGTGAATGCAGTCGCGGCCAACGGCTACCTGCACGTGTTCGGCGGGGAGGGAAACGCCGGGGCGCCCTCGGGCGTTTATCCGGATCACGACGTCTATGATCCCGTCGCCAACCGCTGGATTCGCCTCGGCCCGATCCCCGTGCCGGTGCACGGCGTGACCGGCGCCTCTTTCGTCAACGGCGTGATCCACCTGACCGGTGGCGGCATCGCCGACGGAGGCGAAAACGGCTCGACGCTGCATCAGGTCTTCCGCCCGGCGGCTTCGTATCGGTAGATCGCCGAAAGCCGGGCGACAGGCGGATGTCTGAAGGCTCGGCCCGAAGCACCAACATTAACGAGTTCTAATTTCGATCCTCAGGCAGGGTTAACCCGATGTGGCTATCGTCCGGACATGGGAACCCGGTCCGTCCTGTCACTCGTGTTGTGCCTGTCCACGGTCGATGTCGTTGAGTCGGCTGATGCCGGCTCAGCGCGGTTGCTCAACATCGCGACGCGTGCCGCGGTGGGTGGCACGGCGGGCGCGCCGATTCCGGGATTTGTGCTGAGCGGCGCCGGAGCGAAACCGATCGTCGTGCGCGCTGTGGGGCCGACGCTCGCGGGCTTCGGCGTCACCGGCACGCTCGCGGATCCGCGGCTCACGCTCGTCGGCGGGACGGCCACGCTCGCGACGAACGACAACTGGATCGCCACCGACGGTGCGACCATGACCAACGCGGGGGCGTTTGCCCTGACCGCCGGCAGTCGCGACGCGGCGTTGGTGATGACGCTCGGGCCTGGCGCCTACACGGCGCCGATCGGCGCGGTGGACAACGGCAGCGGCGTTGCGCTCGTCGAGGTCTACGACGCCGCGCCCGGCTCCGGCGCGACCATCATCAACGCCTCGACCCGTGCCTTCGTGGGCACCGGCGCCAACGTTTTGATCCCGGGCTTTGTGGTGGGCGGGACGGGCACGATTCGTCTGCTCATCCGCGCGGTGGGCCCGACGCTCGGTTCGTTTGGCGTGAGCGACGTGCTCGCCGATCCGACGGTGACGCTCTTCAGCGGCACCACCGCCCTCGCCACCAATGACAATTGGTCCGCCGCCGCCAACGCCACCGAGATCGCGGGCGCGGCCTCGGCGGTGGGCGCGTTCGTGTTGCCCGCGGGCAGCCGCGACGCAGCGCTCGTCGCAACGCTCGCGCCGGGATCGTATTCGGCCGTGGTGAGCGGAGTCGCCAACACCACGGGCACAGCGCTCGTCGAACTCTACGTGCTGCCGGCGCCGCCTCCGGCGGTTGGCTTTGCGGTGACCGATTTGGTCGCGTCCCCACTTGCACCGAACTACGCGGACAAAGTCTTCATCACCGCGCGCGCCCAGCCTGAGCCCGGCGGCTCGATCAGCGGGCTCCGGTTGACCTACTCGGTCGGTGCGGCCGCCACGCCGGCCGCGCTGCCGATGCTCGACGACGGCGCGCACGGCGACGGCGCGGCGGGCGACGGTGTGTTTGGCGCGGCGATACCGGTTCAGGCGGCCGGGGCCGCCGTGAGCTACACCGTGACCGCGACCGCCGGCACGGGCGCCACGACGTCCTCGACGCCGGCCTCGTATGTCGTCGCGAGCACGCTGTGGGATTACAAGGTGAGCGACACCGGCGCACCGCTCGGTTTCACCGCGCCGGAATTTCTCGGCATTCCGACCGACCGCAGCGTCACGCTGAACCTCGAGGCCAACAAGGCCGTCGAACTCTACGTCGAATACGGCCCGGCTACCGGGATCCATACGGCGCAGACGCCCGCGGTGACGTATCCCGCCGGTGGAGTAATCGAGATGAAGATTCAGGCGCCGGCCGGTGCCGCGGTATTGCAGGCCGGTCGCCGCTATTTCTACCGCGTGCGCTATCGCGCGCCGGGCGAGGCGGCGTTTCGCGCGCGCGGCGAGCGCAGCTTTGTCACGGCGCGGCCGCGCGGCACGCCGTTCACGTTCACGATCACCGCCGACCCGCATCTCGACGAGGTGACGAGCCAGGCGCTGTTCACCCTCGCGATGAAGAACATCGCCGCGGACACTCCCGACCTCCACGTCGATCTCGGCGACATCTTCATGTCGGACAAGATGGCCACCATCCTCCCCGGCCTCGCGATCAACTACGGGCTGATCGAGTTCCGTGCGGTCACGCTGCGCAACAACTTCGCCGAGTTCGTCCACTCGGTGCCGTTCATGTTCACGCTCGGCAATCACGAGGCCGAGTATCGCTACGTCTACGATGCCGACCGCTCCACCACGAAGGACCAGAACGTCGCGAGCTGGAATCTCCTCGCGCGGAAAAACTACTTCCCGACGCCGGTGCCCGACGGTGCGTTCTACACCGGCAGCGCGGAGACGCGCCTCGTGGCCGGCAAGAACGAGCTGCTCGAAAACTACTACGCGTGGGAATGGGGTGACGCCCTTTTCGTCGTGCTCGATCCCTACAACAACACCCTCGCGAACCCGAATTCCAATCCACCCGACAACTGGCGCTGGTCGCTCGGCAAGGCGCAATACGACTGGCTCAAGGCCACGCTCCAAGGCAGCCGCGCGAAATACAAGTTCCTCTTCCTGCACCATCTCGTCGGCGGCGTTGCGTCCGCGCGGGGCGGAGTGGAGGCGGCGCACCGCTACGAATGGGGCGGTAAAAACGCCGACGACACCGAGGGTTTCGCAGCCAAGCGCCCGGGCTGGGATCTGCCCATCCACCCCTTGCTCGTCGCGACCAAGGTGAGCGCCGTCTTCCACGGTCACGACCACTTCTATGGCTACCAGACACTCGACGGCGTGGTTTACCAAGAGTGCCCGCAGCCCGGCACGGCCAACTTTTCCACCGGCAGCGCGCGCGACGGCCAATACACGCAGGGCACGATTCTCCCGAACTCGGGCCATCTGCGCGTCACGGTCTCGCCGGAAAACACCAAGGTCGAATACGTGCGCGCCGCGCTGCCCAACCAGGAGACCGCCACGCTGCGTAACCGCACGATCTCGCACACCTACACAATCGCGCCCGCGAACTGACTCCGCATGAAGCTGCGCTTCCTCCTTCTCCTCCCGCTGGCCGCCGTCGCGGCGCGCGCCGCGGATTTCCCCGGCACGATCGTGCTCGGGCGCCCGACCAACGCGTCGATCGCCGCCAACCTGCTCTCCCCGACGGCACAGTCGGCCTACCTCGAATACGGCACGGAGCGTGGCACCTACCGCGCGCAGAGCGAGGTGCTCACGCTCGCCGCCAATACGCCGCAAACCGTCTCGCTCGCCGGCCTGGCGGGCAACACCCGCCACTACTACCGCATCCGCTTCCGCGCCCAGACGGCGACCGACTACGACGCGAGCCCGGAGTTTTCGTTCATGACGCAGCGGGCGCCCGGCAGCACGTTTGTCTTTGGTGTGCAGGGCGACTCGCACCCGGAGCGGGCCAACACGCAGTTCAACGCTGCGTTCTACACCCGCACGATGAACACCGTTGCGGCCGACAACCCCGACTTCTACCTCACGAGCGGCGACGACTTCAGCGTCGACACGATCAACCAGGCCAACCCGCGCGCCGTCACGCAGCCCCAGGTCGTCGCTCGCTACAACATCCAGCGCCCCTACCTCGGCATCATCGGCCGCACCGCCCCGGTGTTTCTCGTCAACGGCAACCACGAGCAGGCCGCGCGCTACCTCCTCGACGGCACGCCCAACAACGTCGCCGTCTGGGCGCAAAACGCGCGCAACCTCTACTACGCGCAGCCCGCGCCCGACGGTTTCTACTCGGGCAACTCCGAGACCATCGAGCACATCGGCCTGCTGCGAAACTACTACGCGTGGGAGTGGGGCGACGCGCTCTTTGTTACCATCGACCCCTACTGGGGCTCGCCCGTCGTCGTGGACAACGATTTCTACGGCGGCCCCAAAACCCCGAACCAGTGGGACATCACCCACGGCCGCGCCCAATACGACTGGCTCAAGGCGACGCTCGAGCGCAGCCGCGCGAAATACAAATTCATCTTCGCCCACCACGTCATGGGCACCGGCCGCGGCGGCATCGACGGCGCCCTGCGCTACGAGTGGGGCGGGCAGAACAATAACGGCACGCCGGGCTTTGCCCAGAACCGCGCCGGCTGGGCGCTGCCGATCCACCAGCTCTTCGTCGCCAACAAGGTCACGATCTTCTTCCAGGGCCACGATCACATCTGGGTGCGGCAGCAGCTCGACGGCGTCACCTACCAGGCGCTCGGCTCGCCCGCGAATCCCAACTACTCGCTCTTCAACTCCGACGCCTACGCCACCGGCGAGCGGTTTCCCGACAGCGGCTACACGCGCGTGACCGTCGCGCCGACCGGCGTGAAGGTGGACTACGTGCGCACCTACCTCCCGGCGGACGAGCGCCCGGGGACGGAGCGCGTCAACGGCACCGTGGCGTTTTCCTACACCGTCGGAACCGCGGCCGAACAAAGCAACGTGCCCGTGATCTCATCGCAGCCGCGCTCGCAGGCGGTTTCCGCCGGCACGGCGGCGACGTTTGCGGTGGGCGCCACGAGCGCGCTGCCGCTCATCTATCAATGGCAGCGCAATGGCGTCGCAATTCCCGGCGCCACCACCGCCGTGCTCGGCATCGCGCGTGCCCAGGCCGCCGATGCCGGAAACTACACCGTTGTCGTTTCCACGTCCGCGGGCTCGGTCACGTCCGCCGTCGCCGCGCTCACCATCGGCGCGAGTCGGCTCGGTAACATGTCGGTGCGCTCCACCGCCGGCACAGGCAGCGAGACTTTGATCGTCGGCTGCGTCGTCGGACAGGGCGAGCCGGCTCCGCTGCTGCTCCGCGGCATCGGCCCGGCGCTGACGGCCTTCGGGGTGGCAGGCGTGCTGGCCGATCCGGTGCTCACCGTCGTCGATGCCAATAACTCCACGGTCGCCACCAACGACAACTGGTCCGCGGGCACCAATTCCAACCAGACCGTCGCGCTCACGACACGCGTCGGGGCCTTTGCGCTCGGGGCCAACGCCCTCGACGCCGCGCTCGTCGCCAACCTGAACCCCGGCAGCTACTCGGCGTTGATCACCGGCAAGACCGCGGCGCCCGGCGTCGCGCTCATGGAGGCCTACGACGCCTCGACTACGACCACCTCGGCGCGACTGCTCAACTTGTCCGCACGCACACGCGTCGGCACGGGCGCCGAGATTCTCATCGTCGGCTTTGCCGTGCAGGGCGATGCGCCGAAGCAAGTGCTCATCCGCGCGATTGGCCCGAGCCTGACCCAGTTCGGCGTCACCGGCGTGCTGGCCGACCCTCAGCTTGCGCTTTTCCGGCAGGGCGCCAACGCCATCATCCAGCAAAACGACAACTGGCTCGCCTCGACGAACGCGGCGCAGATCGGCCTCGTCTCCTCGCAGGTGGGCGCGTTTGCGCTGCCGCCCAACTCCCGCGACGCCGTGCTCCTCGTGACCCTCGAGCCCGGCACCTACTCCGCGCAGGTGAGCGGCGTCGGCAACACCACCGGCGTCGCGCTCGTGGAAATCTACGACGTGCCATGAGGCGTGCGCTTTTGTTTCTCGCGCTGCTCCCGGCACCGCTGGCCGCGCAGACGCCCGCGCTCGTCAAGCCCACGATCGCGAACACGATCACGCTCAACGCCTACGCGGACAACTGGTGCGCGATCGTCATCAACGGCAAACTCGTCGCCGCCGACTCGATCGACTTTCTCCCGCACAATCAGATCTCCGTCAAAATCCTCCCCGAGTATCCGCTGACCATCGCGGTGCTGGCGAAGGACAACGCCGACCCCGCGACCGGACTCGAATACGGCAACCAGATCGGCGACGGCGGGTTCATCCTCAAGCTCGGCGATGGCACCGTCACGAATGCGCGGTGGAAGGCCAAGGCGTTCTTCAGCGGCCCGCTCAACTCGAACATCGCGAACCCGCAGGTCACGCGCGAGCCGCTGCCCGCGCGCTGGTATGCGCGGGACTTCGACGACAGCGCGTGGGCCTTTGCGACGGAATACACCGCCGCGCGGGTCGGGCCGAGCGGGGACTACAATGCGCCCGATTTCGCCGGCGCTTTCTTCATTTGGACGAGCGAGCTCAACCTCGACAACACCGTCGTCTTTCGCACCACCGTCCCGGCGCCGCCCGGCTACGTGAAGCGCTGGAACACGACGCCGGACATGGACATCACGCAACTCCCCGCGGAGCTGCTGCCCGTCACCATCGCGCCGGGCGCGCCAGGCCGAATCGCAAACCTCTCGACGCGCGCTCAGGTGGGCGTCGACGCCAACGTGCTGATCCCGGGCCTGGTGATCGGCGGGACCACCGCGCGCACGATGCTGGTGCGCGCCGTCGGCCCGGGCCTTGCGCCGTTCGGGGTGGCCGGCGCGCTGGCAGATCCCGTGCTCACCGTTTTTCGCGGGAGCACCGCGATCGCGAGCAACGACAACTGGCAGGAGCAAAGCGGTGCGGCCGCGGTGTCCTCCGCCGCCGTGCAAGCGGGTGCATTCGCATTGGTGGCCGGGAGCCGTGACAGCGCGCTCCTGCTCACGCTGGAGCCGGGCGCTTACACGTTCCAATTGGCCGGGGTCAACCGCACGACCGGCGTGGCCTTGGTTGAAGTCTACGATGTCACGCCATGAGCCGGCGTCATCCCGGTGATCCGACGCGGGAGCGAAGCGAGGGCGTAAATCGCTCCCGCTGGCGGGGCGAGCGGGCGGCCATATTGCTGGGCTGTTTGTTGCTCGCCGTCGAAGCAATTGTGGGCCGCCTGTTGCCGCTGACCGATGAGGCGATGCCTGATGCGTCCGCCATGGCCGCAGATACCGCACGGCGGAGCGGGCGCTGGGGCGACATCGAGGTCACGCCGTTCTGGTTGGAACCTCCGGATCTTGCCGCGAGTCAGTTCAGTGCTCCCGACCAGCGTCCGGTGTGGCGCTTGCCGGGTGAGAATCGCGCGTCGGTGACAGCGCTCCTTCAACGCGCGGGGCTCGGGCCCGAAGTGATCGCCGCGTTTCTCGCACCGGGGACTTTTTTCGAGGAGCAAGGCGGGGTCGCCATCCTGCCAAGCCTCGCGCAGCTCTACGCGATGGGATTGCCGGCACGGCAGGTGATCTACGAACGCCTCGCGCGGTTGCCGGGCAACCCCTACCACGAGTTCCCGCTGATGAGCGCCGCCGCGACGACCTCCTGGCTGGCAGGCCTCAATCTGTCGTCCGAACAGCGTCACGCGTTCGTGAAGTTGCTCTGGCGCCGGGGCGCGCTCTTCGCGTTCAGCGACGCTTCGGCGTTGGTTCAGCTCGCGAACTCGTCGCGTGAGATTGCGGAAGTCACGCGGCTGTTCGGGCGCACCTCCGCGGTGCGCATCCGGGTGGGTCGCGGATCGGACGCCGCGGCTTTTCTCGACTATTGGAGTGCCGGTGGGCGGAACCGCGAGGTGCTGCCCCTGCTGCGATCGATGATGGAGGGCGGCGCGGGGACGGTCGATGTGTCGCTGGTGCTGCCGTCGATCTGCCGCGAGCGCCTCTACACCTATCCATCGTTGGCCGATGCCGTCGGCGGGCAGTTGCCGGACTGCAATTGGACGACCCTCAGTTTTCTTGCCGAAGCGCCGCGGCGCTTCCTGATGGATCCGAAGGCCGCGGGGCTGCAGATGGAACAGAACTACGAACGCATCGCCGCACTCTCCGAACTGGGTGACATCGCGTGCTTCATCAATGCCCAGGGCGGCATCGAGCACTCGTGCGTGCATGTCGTGGATGAGGTCGTGTTCACGAAGAACGGCGTGTCGCCGCTGGCTCCGTGGGTATTGCAGCGCTTCGTCGAAACGGCCGCGTATTACGGCGACCGCCTCGGCAACACGGTGAAGTTCATCCGCCTCAAG
>SXGR01512605.1_pt1 | contig 14853 bp, 15 predicted proteins | sample 3174711 | NCBI WGS metagenome assembly SXGR01 (sample SAMN11356860, study PRJNA531348) | freshwater metagenome | isolation source: freshwater sample F1-60 | place: China: Fuxian Lake, Yuxi | collected 2017-12-25
ACTACTAAATCCTTTCAGAGATATTTGTTGATCTTTTTGGCTTTCGCCGGAGACTCTACGATGACAAGGGAACGTGCCATTTCGGCAGCCAAGACCTCCTGTGCAGGCGTCGAGAGTTAGTGGCAAACAAACTGCGGCTGGATGACTCAGGAGAAACTTCACCGCAGTAGAACTGCCGCGCCTCCAAGGGCCATCGTACTTTCGCAATCCCAGTGTTTTTCTGGACACTGTCTAGCGAAATTATCCCGAAGTGGGGAAAACCCCAGGGACGCAGGCTGACGTCTGCCTGCTCTTCGAAAAGGGGGGTCAACTTGGGTTGTCGTGGACCTAAAGTTCCCATCAGGAAACGTTGGTCAGTCCCAGTCCCAGATCGAAGATGCCGCGCCGTTATAAGGTGCTGCGGAAAGGGGTGTCAAGAAATGGTCTGCGCGTGCCAGGCGGCAACAGCCATCCGAAGCCCTCGAAGCAGCTCTGCGAGGACGTTCACTTGGGCCACGGCCTGATCCACCGAAACCGGGATTTTTGCGTCATTCCCGGGAGACTCAAGCCAATAAACCCAGACCATCGAGGAAGTCACCGCGAGCCCTCGAACGGTCGTCGGCATTTTTTCCAAAAAAGGTGCGATCACCGCTCCCAAGGATGAATTCCCGCTGTCCTGCTGCTCAGGATTGGCTTGCCATCCGAGCGTCCGGCCACGCACCAGGTGCACTTCCGGGAGGCGCGTAAGCGGCTGGGATTGAGGCATGCCATAACGCGCGCAAGGAAATCGTGGCGTACGCCGTTCACCACCGGCAGATACCCGCTCGCGGGCTTCACTCTCAATCTTGTAGAGCTGCGCGAGCTCAACGGTCAGACCCGCTGCACGTGCGGCATCGCGATAATGACGTTGATCTTTTTCCTGCCGGCTCGGGAGCAGATAGAGAATCGGGCCGATGACCAGCAGCAAAGCGACGATGACGATGAACCAGACCATGGTGAGCGCTTGTGTGACAGCAGGAGCTTTGTGCTATGTTCGCCACAAATCGGAACAGGGAGCAACATGAACGCGTATCACCGCATCATGCTCGCAGTCGACCTGACCGAGGAGTCTCGGCCAGTTGCAGAACGGGCACTCGCCCTGGCTTCAGCATCGGGTGCTGAACTTCATATCGTTCATGTCATCGAACCCTTGAGCCTGGCTTACGGTGGTGATGTCCCCATGGACCTCTCCGCGATCCAGGATCAAATTCACGAACAGGCGCGCTCGCACCTGACAGAGTTTGCCCAAGGGCTCGGAATTAATGAATCGCGGCGACATCTCATCTTCGGTCGACCAGAAAACGAAATTCAACGAACCGCAGAAATCAACAAGGCAGATCTCATCGTTGTCGGCAGTCATGGCCGCCACGGACTGGCCCTGCTGCTCGGCTCGACGGCTAATGGCGTTCTGCACGGCGCACCCTGTGACGTGCTCGCGGTACGTGTGGGACAGACAACGGAGAAGTAGTGGTTTCTATAGGACGTGCCTGGCAAAACTTGCTAGGCAATCGGTGTTGTTCGCAGGTCAAATGGTCTGAACCACGCGCAGATTCTTTTCCTTCACCAGCGAAGGTTGTACCTCGAAACTTGGCGCTGACTGGGTTGATTGTCCTGCTGCTCGGCGTCGCTGTCTTGCTAGCCTCAGCCCGTGCTGCCGAAGCGCCAGCGGTGAGTGCCGCACCAGCTATGAAGGCACCTGACTACACACGTGAACGTCGTGACTGGCAGTCGGCCTTGTCACTCTTGAACGCGGGTCGCATGACCGAGTACCTGCGCGCACGCGACAAACTCGCCCACTATCCGCTTACACCCTACCTGGATTTTCATGCCTTAAAGCGCCGCCAGGCACAGCTAGCAGCGACTGACATTCATGCCTTCGAACAGAAATACCCCGATCTTCCTGGCGCCGATCAGATCCGCAACGGCTGGCTCACACAGCTGGCTGCAAGAAGTCAGTGGGTTGCCTTGTTAAATGGTTATCCCGACGACGATCGTCCAATGGACATCGACCTGCAGTGTTATCGAGCCCGCGCAGAGCTCAGCCATGGGCAGCGTGAAAACGGACTTGCTGCGGCACAAACGCTCTGGCTCACGGGGCGCAGCCAACCCGCCGCCTGTGATCCACTCTTCACATCCTTTCGGCAAGCTGGGCGCATCACGCAAGACCTATATTGGCAGCGTATGGAACTCGCGTTCGCCGCAGGCTCCACACAACTCGGTCGTCAGTTGGTGACGCGAATCGTCGGTGAGCGCAGGAAGTGGGCTGATGCTTACTGGCAGACCCACCAGGATCCACGTCGCATCCTGGTACCCGCGCGATATAGCGGCTCATCACCCTTGGTTCGCCGTGTGCTGCTACATGGGTTTGAGCGCCTCGCCAGCAGAAATCCGGAGGATGCGCTACGCGCCTGGCCCCTGCACCGCGATCAACACGCCTGGACAGATGACGAACGCGCGCGTATCGAGCGTGCAATCTGGCAGGCCAGCGCAGCCACCGGCAAGTTTCCTGGTATGGAGTTTTCCAGCAATGATCCAGCGCTCCTGGCCACACTGACCGCAGCAGCACGCAACGCTCAGGACTGGCCTGCGGTTGAACGTTTCATCTCGCTGATGCCGGACAGTGAACGCGACAAGATTGAATGGCAGTACTGGCTTGGCCGTGCGCTCGAAGAAAACCACGGTGCCAACGAGCGTTCTCTGGCGGTGTTTAATGGCATCGCAACAGAACGCCACTACTACGGTTTTCTCGCTGCAGAAAAAGCTGCAGTCAAACCACAGTTAGGCTCGCCACCCGAGAACCTGGGTAAGGAAGTCCTGGATTCCTTGTACCAATATCCGAACGGTGCCCGCGCACTCGAACTCTTTAAGCTCAATCGCATCGGTGATGCGCGCCGCGAGATGCTCTTTGGCGTGGACAATCTGGGTCCCGATGCCGCAAGGGAATTCACCTGGGCCGCGCTCCACCTCGGTCACCCACACTTCGGTATTTTCCTCGCCAACCGTGCGGGTTTGCTCGACGATGTAGGCGCTCGTTTTCCAGTGCTCTATCGTCCGGAATTTGAAACCGCTTCAAAACAAACCAAACTCCCCTTTCCCCTGCTCATGGCCGTTACCCGGCAGGAGAGTGCCTTTGATCGATATGCCCGCTCTGTTGCTGATGCTCGTGGTCTGATGCAGTTGTTACCCAGCACGGCGCGCTGGATAGCAGAACGCACCCGTCAGAAGCCACCCTCAGACGCGATGCTCTACGAGCCGCGTATCAACATTCGCCTCGGCAGTTCCTTTCTTGCGGGACTGCTCGGCCGTTATCAGAACCAATTGCCGCTGGCTGCTGCGGCCTACAACGCCGGTGAAGGTCGAGTAAAACGTTGGACCGCCACCGCGGTCGGCATGCCGATGGATGTCTGGATTGAGACCATTCCGTTCAACGAAACCCGCAACTACGTGAAGAACGTGCTCGCTTTCCGTGTGGTCTACGGTCTCCTTACCCAAACGCCACAACGTGCCTTGGGCGAACATGAAACCCACGTGCTCAAGAGAGTCTAAGTAGACGTCGTGACGCAAGGGTTGATCGACATCGGCGCGAACTTGTTGAGCGAGCAGTTCGATGCCGATCGCGACGCTGTGCTGACAAGAGCGCAGATTGAAGGTCTCGAGCACATCATCATCACCGCTTCAAATCTCGCGACGGTGTCCCGGATCGTCGACTTCATCGAAGCCAACCGGTATCGGAAGGATTGGCCCATCTTGCACGCCACTGCCGGTATTCATCCCCATGAAGCCGCAGAAGCCATGCCGGGTTTCGAGACGACCATCGCCGACTGGTTGCGGCATGAACGGGTCGTTAGTGCAGGTGAGGCCGGCCTCGACTATCACCGGAATTTTTCGCCTCGAGAGGCTCAGCGACGAGTGTTCGCAGCACAGATCGAATTGGCTCGTACAAGTCGCATGCCCCTCTTCGTCCACGACCGTGACTCGGGAGGAGAAACTCTCGAGTTACTGGAGCGCGGCGCCATTAACCCGGCGCAGGTCGTGATTCACTGCTTTACTGGTTCAGCCGACGAACTGGATCGTTATCTTGCCGCCGGATTTCTGATCGGTATCACCGGTTGGGTTTGCGACCGACGTCGGGGCGAGACCCTGCGTAGTCTGGTGCCACGTATTCCACCCGAGCGACTCCTGATCGAAACGGATGCACCTTATCTTCTGCCGCACGATTTACCCAAAACACGGCGCCCATCCAACGGACGGCGTAATGAGCCCGCAACACTCGGTCACATCGCGGCGACCTTGGCACAACTCTTACAGATGGAGCCCAGCACCCTGATTGCGCAGACGCGCGCTAATGCACTGCGTTTCTTCAACTTGTCGGATGCGCGTTCAGTCGCCTGAAGGCAACTGCCTCAACCAATCACGTATGCGTTCGGTGTTCAAGGGTCCTGCGAGCTCCTGACCACCTGAGGTCAGCACCGGGATTCTCGCGCCATAGGTTTCAACACCACCTTCGAGCGCCGCGACATCGACCACACTGAGCTTCCATCCCCTGAGTTCTGGCATACTGAAAAGGAGATCAATGGCTGCGTCGCACAGCGAACAGCCAGCTGTGCTCATTAATTTCAGTGTCGGCCGGGCTGTCATCATCATTTCCAGGGAATCTTCACAGCATTTTGCACTGCGTTTTGCGGATTCTCACTCGGCAGCGCGTTATCCGTTGCCAGTATCCGGTCCCGCGACCTATCTGCATCGCAACGGTGGGCTGATCGCTCGCCTCTCCCTCCCCGCAATACCGCCTGACTGGATCATCGCTGCGAGTTTTGTGACCCCCGGTCGGCTAACGCCGCCTCACCAATTCCGACTTTTGACAAGTGCACACACGTGGCCACTGTTGCCGGTGCCGTCGACAGTCGGCCAACGACCGGATCAAGTCGCCACGCAGGGAGATGTATCCACGCACATCGATTGTTGGCATAGCCACCGGCCGCTCACTGCCCCTCTCGTCGAGTTGCAGCTCGATTGCGCCGCGTTACCCGATCACCATCTCCTCTGCGTTTCAGCGCGGCCTTTGACCCTAACGCCCACAGTACCCGCGGACACAAAAGTCAGTGCGCGAACGCCGCTAGCCATTTCCCAGATGATGGCCAAAGACACAGCCATTCGTCACCACATCTGTTCTCCGACAAGTGTGGCCATGCTGATGCCTGCAGGAGATCGTGAGGTCATGGTCGAAGCCTGCCGTGATAGCGCGACAGGACTCTTTGGTAGCTGGCCCATGGCAGTACGCGCCGCCGCCATGGCGGGTCACGCAGTCGCTGGTGTAGAGCTGCATGCGGACTGGTCACAGGCCCTCTATGTGCTCAGACAAGGCTACGCCTTCGCCACCTCCATTCGTTATCCCGCCGGCAAACTTGCAGGCGCTCCTTTGAATGGAACGAGTGGGCATCTCGTTATCGTCCACGGCGTCGACGGTAACCGTGTCCTTGTACATGACCCTGCAGCGGAAAACGATACAACCGTATCGCGAACGTACGATGCACAGGAATTTTCCAACGCCTGGCTGGCCATACGCGGCGCAAGCTATATCATCGCCCCGTGAGCTCAAACCGGAGATCAATCATTGGATATGGGGTGGCCCTCCTGGGTCTGGGTGGCGCAATGACCATGGTGACGTGGGGTCTCGTGACGTGGACCGTGCAGAACTTCTCGCTGGCCACACTTTGGCCGTTCAACCAGGTTTTAACACTTCATCCAGTGCACATCCTGGCCATTGGACTGGTGTCCCTGCCGATTGTCTTTCGATGGTTGGCTTTACCACAGCGACAAGCGAATCCCAGCGATGAGTAATCCGGACATCTACCTGCGTCCACTGACCGCCAACGATCGCGATGAGTTCCTGCGTATGAGCCAGGACAGTCGCGGCCTGCATGAACCCTGGATTACACCACCCACTACGCCTCGAGGATTCGAAGCCTACATCAGCCGCCTCGAGCGTGACGACCACGAGAGTTTTTTGGTCTGTGACAAGGCCACGCACGCGATCACCGGGGTCATCAATCTCAACAACATCGTCCGCGGCACCTTTTTATCTGCGAGCCTCGGTTATTACGTGGCTGGCGAATGGGCAGGTCGCGGTTACATGCAACAAGGACTCATCCGAGTCACGGATCACGCATTTCGCGTCATGGGTCTGCACCGCCTCGAGGCCAACATCCAACCCGAAAACCGCCGCTCCATTCGCTTGGTGCAACGATGTGGTTTCAGACTCGAAGGTCTGTCGCCTGAGTTTCTTTTCATCGACGGCGCGTGGCGTGACCACGAACGTTGGTGCAAGGCCCACAATCGGAGTGGGCTTGAATCATGACAGTCGTCGCCGTTCTGCGCGGAGGTTATTCGCGCGAAGCCGAAGTTTCTGCCAAATCCGCGCATGAAGTCGCAGCCGGTCTGACCACTGCAGGATTCACAGTCAGCATCATTGACCTCGGTCCTGACCTGACGCGCAACCTGCTCGACCTTCGGCCCGATGTGGTTTTTCCTGCGCTTCATGGCGCACCGGGTGAAGACGGTACTGTTCAAGGCTTTCTCGAAATGATGGGTTTGCCCTACGTCGGCGCGGGTGTACACGGCTCCGCCGCAGCGATGGACAAGAGTCTCGCCAAGACTGTGTTCACGCGCGCAGGGTTACCGGTATTGCCCGATGTGGTAGTGCAACCTGACAAGGACGTGCACGCAGCCGCACGGGAAGTGAGGGAAAAGCTCGGTGCCCGGGTTGTGGTGAAACCCCTTGCACAAGGCTCCGCGCTCGGCGTGCAACTCCTGCCGAATGGGGGTGATGTCGCTGTAGCCATCGAAGCTAGCCGCATGGCCATGGCAGGTGCTAGAACACCCGCCGCCGTCATCGTCGAACCTTTTGTGATGGGCCGAGAAATGACGGTTGGTGTACTCGACCTGTTTGGCCAGGAAATACGCAGCATGCCGGTTATCGAAATTCGTACCGCCAAAGGCGAGTGGTACGACTTCACCAACCGCTACACCGTCGGCCGAAGCGAGCACATTCTCCCCGCGCCGATCTCTTCACAAGCAAGCACACGCATCCGCGAAATTGGTGTCACGGCCCACCAGGCACTTGAACTTCATGAGTTGTCACGGGCTGATCTCATCGTTACCGATAACGAACAGATTACGCTGCTCGAAGTAAACACTTTGCCGGGAATGACGCCCACCAGCTTGTATCCTGACGGTGCACGGGCGCTCGGTTATTCCTTCGCCGAGCTGATGAAAGCACTCGTTGAGAGTGCGCAGCAGCGCTTCGCTACACGTCCACAAATCTGAGCGCGGCAGGCACCACGCTGCGGCCAAGGCGCGCTGCGTCAACATCCGCAAACAGCGACTTGGCGTCATCGATCAATCGCCGCTGCATGTCGGCGATGTTCCTTAAGAAATCAGCGATTCCACAGTCCCTGCAGGCCAGGTCCGCGAGCCCTTGTTCTCCACGGGGTGAATAGACACTTGTCATCAATTGATAACTCGACTGGCGGAAGTCGAGCGCGAAAGACGCGAGTGCATCACTTTCAAAACCCATTGACGCCAGGCGCATCGCTGCGGCACCGAGATCACCATCCATCAGTTCCGAGGCTTCCTCGGCCACTTTCGCGATAAAGCCGTCGATGGCGGAAAGCTCTTCCTCGGAGAGTTCACCCACCACGGACATACTGACATAGCGCTCAACACCGGCTTGTGCAGAAAACCCTGTTTGATCGGTCTCAGAAGAAGCGAAATCCGCCTGCCGAAAATTCAGCGAAACAACGTCGCCTTCACGCGTAGTCAGTTCAAGACTGAGCGACGTCTCTTCGCGCATGGAGGTCGAACGCGAGACCAGTGAATTCTCAAGCTCCGACGGGCTACGTGAACGGATGGATGTTGGTGCGATGCGCGCTGCAGGCGTTGTGTTCTCGAAGGATCGAAAGTTCTGCAACGGATCAGCAACACTGGGACGACTGTCTCGCGCATTTAGCGGGGCGACGGCTTCGCCCTTCGCGATACCAAAGCGCCGACCGCTACCCAGTAAGGACTGCAAGTCCAAGAATGGGTGACGCGATCCGGTTTCGATCTGCATGGCGGTGCATCCTGTCCAGCCAGAGAGGTCCTCATCCCGTTATCGGCAGCACTTTCCTGAACATGAGCGGTGTCGCATCAGGCAATCCCGGTAGTCATCCAGGACGGGACGCAGTTCGCAGGACCACCCTTCAGCGAACCATCGAACAGCGAGACCTGCGTCTATCTGGCAGACTTCGAGCGACGTCGTACTCACGCCAGCTTGAATTCCAAGGCTGAGCGCCCAATTGACAGGTAAGACTGAAAGGCTTCTACACCATGCCCGAACTCGACCGATCCGCCAGTGACCACTTGAACCAGAGCTGCTATTGCATCGGCACCGACGCTGGAGCGATGGCTGATCACCTTGCCGCCCTCCATCAGCGGCATGGGTTTAATGCGTCCGGGCATTCGCTGTTCTCTGAACTGCCGGTCTTCGTAATGTCAGAAGAAGTGCAGACGATGGAAGCCATCGTCGCTGCAGTGACCCGTACGGTGAAATCAGAACGATGGCGAGAGACGGTGCTCCGAGAAGCTTCACCCATCGATCGAATACAAAGCGCCCTCCCGGTCTTCATGGGTTTCGACTTCCACCTCTCAAGTGAGGGTCCCAAGCTCATCGAAATAAATACCAACGCGGGTGGTGGATTGCTTTGTGCCGAGGGTGAGAAATTTGAGATCAGACTCAATGGAATTAACAACGAGTGTTTGATTCCTGTGCGCTCACCTGTTGCCGCGAGACAGAAATTTCTTGAGAACTTTCTCCAGCAGTTCGAAGCTCGATTCGGTCGCAAACCACTTCGGGTGGCCATCGTTGATGATGCCCCCACTCACCAACACCTGCATGCCGAGTTCCTCCTGTTCAAAGAGCTCTTCGAGGAAGTCGGGATCAACGCGATGGTTGTTGACGCGAGTGACCTGCAGTGGAACGGAGCCGAACTGCTCGCAAATGGTGAAGTGGTTGATCTCGTTTACAACCGACTCACCGACTTCCGGCTCGAAGAACCTGTACATCAAGCGCTCGCCCATGCAGTCATCTCACGACAGGTTCCGGTGACCCCTGATCCACTGGCTCATGCTCTCTACGCCAACAAACGCAATCTGGCGCGGCTCACGGATGTTGATTTTCTCCGGTCGAACGGCATACCGGACCAAGATAGCAAAGTCCTGGTGGCCGGCATTCCGGAAACCCGGGAAGTTCTGAGCGGTGATTCGGATCAATGGTGGTCACAGCGAAACCAGTGGTTCTTTAAACCGGAATCCGGCTACGGCGGTAAAGGCACCTATCGAGGCGCCAAGCTGACCCGCAAGGTGTTCGACCTGATCCTTGAAGGCGGCTATGTGGCCCAGGCTTTTGTGCCTCCACCGCTCAGAGGCACTCATGCGGAGATGGTCGCCGGTGGCAATCCCCTAAAGTTCGACATCCGTTGTTATGTATTTGAAGGTCATATCGATCTTGTTGCGGCCCGTCTCTATCAAGGTCAGACCACCAACTTCCGGACACCTGGTGGTGGTTTTGCACCGGTGTTTCTCGTACCCGAAACTGGACCTTGCAGAGTAGATTCCGTGTTTACCTGTCCAGCGAGCGTTACCCCTACACCATAAGCTACATGACACTACATGGTTAGCTGATCGCTAGCTGAAACGCAGGACGCGTCAACAACCGCTGCAGGTAACGTCGCAAGGTGGTGTGTTCTTCGGAGAGCACTCCGAGCCGATCAGCGGCCATCAACGTGAACCCCATCATCACATCAGCCGCGGAAAACTCCGCCCCAAGGAGGAAGTTGCGATTCACTAACGCGTCTTCTACCTGTTGCAAGGTGGTCGTGACGCGATTGCGGGCATCACTCACTAACTCCGGGTGATCGCTCGCATCCTGCCGATAGACCGTCAGCCAGACATAGATGCCAAGGGGTGGAAAAGCCGTGCTCTCGGCAAAGTGGAACCACTGCAGGTATCTCGCCCGAAGCAGCGACTCGACAGCAGGCATTAATCGACCGAGGCCGTGCTTCTCGAGAATGTACTCGATCATTGCGCCCGACTCCGCCATGACCGTTTCACCTTCAACCAAGGTTGGGATCTTGCCCGTCGGGGTGTCCTGGATGAAGAACTTCCCGCTCGTCGGTTTAAATGTGACCCGCTCGAGTTGATAAGGTACACCGAGTTCTTCTAACAGCCAACGCACCCGAACCGCTCGTGTGCCTGGGGCGTAATACAGTTGAATCATCCACTGAAAACTCCTTCCTAACAGTTCCTTTTCGTGGAATCGTTGATCCCCTGTTAACTATCCGAGCCGGGTAAATTTCGGTGCGCGCTTCTCAATCAGTGCTTGTGCGCCCTCTCGGGCATCGGGCGCGGCAACAAATTTCCATTGCACTCGGTCTACATCACGCAACGCATCGACGTAGCCGGTACCCAGATGCGCATACACCAGGCGCTTGGTTTCCGCGATGGCGGCCGGCGCGGACGTTTCCGCAAGTCGACGCACATAGTCACCGGCCGTCTTGATCAGTTCATCCGCAGGCACTACGCGCTGCACCAGACCCATCAACAGAGCTTCCGCTGCACTGATTCGATCACTCATCCACAGAAGATCAAGCGCTCGACCAACACCAACCATCCGTGGCAAGAGCCAACTCGAACCATGTTCGGCAATGAGCCCACGCTTCAGAAACACGGTGGTAAACGAGGCGGTGTCCGCTGCTATTCGCAGGTCACTCATGATGGCCATGATCAAGCCTCCACCGGCTGCAACACCATTCACCGCGCTGATGATCGGTTTGGGTGATTCAAGGAAATAGCTGAAGATCCCAGGTAGTTCCTCAGGCGATGGTGTCTCACCTGCACTCGGACGCGAGGTCACTTCAGCAAGCGTCGCGGAGTCGAGGCCCGCACTGAAGCCACGACCCGTTCCGGTCAACACGATTCCTACAACACGCCGGTCCGCGACGCAGCTATCCACTGCGGCTCTGATCTCACGCAACGTGTCGTAAGTAAATGCGTTGAGTTTCTCGGGCCGGTTGAGGCGGATCAGGCCCACCGGGTCATCGATCGTGAGTTCTACATCGGCCATGTCTTCGTACCTGCCCCGTTTGAATCCATCACAGGATAACGGCCCGCCAATAACAAATCAGTACAGGTTGCAGCCGGTCAATCGGGCGACATGTCGATGCAAGTTCTGATTACCCGGCTCGTTGCGCCCAAAAATCACCGGTGAGTTGTCCATGGCGGACAACGCTGCTGAGATACCAAAGGTCGTGGCGTAGTCCTCATCACGCACCACCTGCTCGTAGGTCAATCGCCGGCTCTCTGCCGCTTCGGTCTTTTCGCCTTCTATAGGCCAGCGGAAATATTGATGCTGCACAGTGATCGACTGGTCCACAGACTCTCCGGGGAACAGCCGACTGAGCTGCAGCGCTTCACCATGACCGCCGGACATCGAGATGTTCGGAAACACGTAGTGCACAAGACTCATGTAATCGACCAGAGACCAATCGGCTTCAAGTGTGGTTTCAGATTCATGAATGCGCCGATTGGCAAAGCCGATGCGAACGTGTGGGCCAAAACAGTCATAGGTGTTGCGGTTGTTGATGGACTTCTTGCCGATGGAATCACGGTGCAGAAAGCCGATGTGATAACCATCGAGATAACCATCGGCAGCGATTTTCCAGTTCGGGCTCTTGAGCGTCGTGGTTTTGCGATAGGGATACAGGGCATCGAGCCTGAGGGCTTCGAGGGACGGCAGCATGCCGCCCAGCCAGGGTTCGATGTTCAAGACACTGTCGCCTGATATCGTTGCAAAAATGGCCCCTGCTCGCTCGACTGAGGGTAGTTCGATCAGCCCTTCGACTTCAGGCTCACCAAATGAATTGCGGTCGGGAATTCCTGCGAGCCGTCCAGTGCGATCATAGGTCCACGCGTGATACGGACATACGAAGACACGCGCTGAACCACATTCATCTGTCGCGACTAGTGTTCCGCGATGGCGACAGACGTTCAACAATACCCGAGCACGACCATCATCACCCCGCACGATCAAAATCGGACGACCTACGATGTTCATGGTCATGAAGTCGCCGGCCTTGGGGATATCGCAGGACAGCGCAACCAGGAGCGGAACCTTGAGGTAGATGTGTTCTATTTCCCGTTGCCACTGAGCTGGGTCGCTGTACGCTCGCGCAGGCACCCGGAGGACGTCACCCGTCTGATCAGGAAGCCCTCGCTTCACATTGGCTAAAAGCCTTTGGCAGATCGCTCTCAGTTCGGGATGTGGTGCAGTCACGATTAGAGAAACTCTGATTAATTGGATATTTTCGTCAGAACCCATACCTCTTTAGGGCGAGAGCAGCGTAGAAAAATCGCGGAAATGCAGCGGCTCCGCGATTTTTTGGAGCGACGATCAACGAAGTTATGGCGGAAAGAGATATTAATCAGAGATTCCTTAGAGTGCCGTACCACCATCAACCGGCAGAATTGCACCATTGATGCCGATGCCGAGGTCAGATACGAGCAACAACGCCAAACCGGCGACTTCTTCCACCGTGTTGATTCGCTTGGTAGACGCCTCCGCAGCGTAGTTGCCGAGAAACTGCTCATAGGTTAGACCTTGTGACTCCGCGGCCTGACGACCAGTGATCTTCATCAGATCGGTCTCCACCGCACCGGGGCTTATGGCATTGGACGTAATGCCTTTCGCGCCATACTCGAACGCCACCGCCTTGGTGAATCCATTCAAGGCGTGTTTAAACGTGATGTAGTGACAGCAGTTGGACTTGTTGGCCTGTTTACCTTCAACGGAAGAGATGTTGATGATCCGGCCGGAGCCCCGTTTTTCCATATCACGCAGTGCAAGCCGCGTGGCCCAAAAAGCGGAGTTGAGAATCCAGCTGGCCGCCTGATCCCAGGCCTCAATGCTCATTTCAGCGACCGGTGCAAATCCTGAAGAGCCGCCAGCGTTGTTAACAAGAATGTCCACGCGGCCGAACTTGGCAAGCGCGCCATTCACCGCCGCTTCCACGTCCTCACGGCGAGTGACATCACCCGCGACAAAGAGCGTGCGTAACGGATTGCCGAGTTCAGCAAGTGCAGCCCGCCCTTTTTCCGCACTGCGGCCATTGATAACCACACTCGCGCCACTCTTGAGAAACGCCTCAGCAAGCGCGTAACCGATGCCGCGTGTACCACCCGTGATGACCGCCACTTTGCCGGTTAAATCCACCTGTGCCATGAAATCCCCCCGATTGAGTTGCAGCGATCAGTTGTTGCAATGGAACGCCTGCTACCCGGGTACTTTACACAGCGACTCCAGGCTTATACAGACCTGTAAGAAAGATCCGGCGGCGACCAAGCCGCGTCGTTAAGCGTCTTTCTGTCCGCCCTGAACGACATGCGCAAACACGGCGTCGAGCCGCTTGTCGGTGTACAACAACTTCAGAAATCCAAAAAGCTCACGCACGCGCTGTTCACGGTTGAAAGTGATCCCATCTTGTTGGGCCAACCCTTCCATCAAAAATCGGGAAATGTCCCAGCGAAGATCAAAGCCGGGTTCATTGATGATGTGCGGCTGGGCCAGTTTGAGCGCCATTTCGCGGCGTGATCGATCAAACGCCTCCATCGCCGGCTTAAACATCCTGGCGAGGTTCTTGCTGGTGCGAGCTGCCACCGAGAGCTCGGTAAAGGCCCAGAATTCTCGCGAATTCACCTGCTCCCAAAGACGGTCGATGGCTCGCACGGGGTACTGCTCATCCCGGGGAAGTTCCCTTGCGTATTCCTCCTGCATTTCAACGCGGCGGCGAGTCACGTACTGAATAACGGCTTCGATCAAAGCGCCGCGTGAAGGGAAGTGATATAACAAAGCGGCTCGCGTGATCCCGGCAGCTGTGGCTACAGAGTTGGTACTGGTGGCGGAATAACCGGTTTCAGCAAGACACCCGATGGCGGCTTCAAGAATTCGCGTGCGAGTCGTTTTGCTTTTCGCGAATTCGCCTTCAACGAGCTCCGTGGGATCCGGCAGCTCGTGTCTGGTTTTGCTGTCGGTAATGCCTGCGCTCAATGGTCTTCTGCCTGGATAGTCCGTCAGGCATTGAACACCAGAGATTGAGTATTGTGAATCGCGGAACTGAGCCAATGGACCCGGATCTCTCCAGGTCCAAACTCTTCCTTCGATTCTTGCGTTCAGGTCAGATGTCATACCCCCGCTCGTTGTGCAGAACGAGGTCAAGACCTTCCACTTCTTCGTCTTCGCCGACACGGTTCCCAACAAGCGCGTTACTGACTTTTAGACACACCCACGTGACTGCAGCGGTGTAGGCGATGGTCACGACGATGCCGATGGTTTGTACGCCAAGCTGCCCACCGATGTTGATCGTCTCCTGACCTGAAAACACTCCGAGTGCACTGCTCGCGAACACCGCCGTGAGCAGTGTACCGAGGACGCCACCCACCCCATGCACCGGAAACACATCGAGCGAATCATCGATCTTCAGTGACCGCTTAACAAAGTTGGTAGCGAGGAAACACACACCTCCAGCCAGAATGCCGATCACCAACGCACCTGCGGGACCAACAAAACCCGAAGCCGGCGTGATCGTGCCGAGGCCTGCAACCATACCGGTCACGGCACCCAGTGCACTGGGCTTGCCATAACGTAGCCATTCCGCGGTCATCCAGGTCATAGCGCCCGCTGCCGCCGAAACATGCGTCACCAACATCGCCATCGCCGCATCACCATTGGACGCGAGCGCCGAC
>SXGR01149050.1_pt1 | contig 14851 bp, 10 predicted proteins | sample 3174711 | NCBI WGS metagenome assembly SXGR01 (sample SAMN11356860, study PRJNA531348) | freshwater metagenome | isolation source: freshwater sample F1-60 | place: China: Fuxian Lake, Yuxi | collected 2017-12-25
GATGGGCGGCATGGGCGGCGGCATGGGCGGCGGCATGGGCCTGGGCGGCGGCATGGGTGGAATGGGAATGGGTGGCGGCGTAGGCGGAGGCCAAGATCAGGACTCTGACCAAAAGGCGGTATTCTTCAACGATCGGACGGGAATCCTCTTTGTCCGAGCCACCATGTCGGACCTCGACATCATCGAGCAGGCAATTCAAGTGCTCAACATGATGCCGCCACAGGTTGAGATCGAAGCCAAATTCGCTGAGGTTACCCAAGAGGATGTCAAGGCATTGGGCTTCCAGTGGTGGATCGGAAATTGGACAATGGGAAATAATCGTATCGGAACAACCGCTGGCACGGCTCCTTCCCTTGGGAGTGCTGCAACCTCCGGTTCCACTGCGAACCCAGGAGGCGTCTTCCCCAATACCACACCCGCGATTCCTCCGAGTGGCAACGATGGGTACCTGACTTCGGGTGTGCGTAACACTTACAGTGATGCGAACCGCAACGAGGGAACAATTCCGACTCTCGCTACGGTGACGGGTATCATGACCGAGCCTCAGTTCCGCGTCGCGATCCAGGCTCTGGAACAGCGGAGTGGCGTGGACATGCTGGCGGCACCGAAGGTGACAACGGTCAGCGGTCGTCAGGCGCAGATCGTAACGGCTGATGTTCGAACAATCGTCACCAGCGTCGGATTGAGTCAGACCTCCAGCGGCGGGAACAGCGGTGGAATTGGAGGAGGATTCAACAATGGTGGTGGAGCGGTCGCTGCACAATCCGGCTATGGGACCACAGTAATTCCGTTTGGGCCTGAATTGGATGTCCTCCCAATTGTTTCCTCGGACGACGTCACCATCCAGCTAACCATCATCCCTTCGGTGACCGAGTTCGTTGGATATGATAACCCGGGGCAGTTTGTTCCGCAGGCCCAGTCGGTCGCGGGCAGTACAATCGGTGTTCCAATCACGGCCCAGCTCCCGCTCCCGCGTTACCGAGCACGGTCGGTGATCACGTCGGCGAACGTCTGGGATGGTCAGACGGTAGTCATTGGTGGCTTGATCGCCGAAAACAGCCGAAAAACCCGCGACAAGGTGCCCGTCCTCGGTGACCTGCCGCTTGTCGGTCGTTTGTTCACGAGCGAGGCCAACGCCACCGACAAGCGGAACCTTTTGATCTTCGTCACACCGACAATCATCGATCCGACCGGTCGGCGTTTGAATGATCCCAATGCCATGCCGTTCGATCAAAATACGGTTGCCACCCAAAAGGTGTCGAAACAATAGCCTTATAGATTAAACGGTATCACGGAAATCGCCATCCCGCATCCCATCCGGACTTGGAACAGAACTCATTGTCTAAGCGCTGCGAGGATGTCCTCCACGCTAGGCCTCGCGAAGAATAGGATCTGGTCCTTGGACCTCCAAAAAACGCTACTCATGACACCTCTTGAACGAAGGAAATGTGGAGCTGCACTCGGGATGTTTGCTTTTGCAGCGGGCATCGGGTTGGCCCCCTCCGTCCACGCCTCACCAAGGTTCAATCCGGAGGGCTCCCAATACCAATTGGCGGGAACTTCGATCGGAGACCAACTTGCCCCATCAATCTCATTCAAACAAACAGGAGGATGGGTTGCATGGCATGACAATGTAACAGACGGACAGGGATTTGGGATCAGTGTCCGACGTCTCTCGGGGCAGTTGGCTGGGATTAGCTCTTTCCGAGTCAACCAGAAGGCAGAGGGGGATCAGGAAAACGCTCAAGTGATCCAGCTAATCGATGGTGGAGCGCTTGTCGTCTGGCAAGGTGGCCACCGTGGACAGCAGTCCATCATGGGCAGAGTCATCAAAAGCGATGGCAAATTTGCAGGTGATGAGTTCTCCATTTCATCGGGCGGAATCAATCATAGGGATACAGCGGTCTCCATTAACGCGGTGGGATCAATTATCGTCACGTGGACCGCAGACGGAATCGATGAGGATCTCTCTGCGATCGAGGGGCGTCTCCTTTCTCCGAAGGGTGAGCTCAATGGTGCAGCGGTCCGTCTCAATCAGTTCACCCAGTTCCACCAACGGAACCCGAGCGTTGCAGCGCTCCGTGATGGCTCGTTCGTCACCGTATGGATCTCCGAGCAGCAGAGGGGCCTGAACACCGTTGACGTCTACGCCAGGCGCCTCTCAGCAAGCGGTTCCCCAGAGGGCGACGAGTTCCTCGTCAACTCCGGTACCAAGCCTTGTGCAACACCATCGGTAGCCGCTTTTTCCAACGGTGGGTTCGTCGTTGCATGGTCCGAACACGATCACACCATCCCAGGTGCTGTCTGGGATGTGGCTTCCCGCAACTACCAAAAGGGAGTCCCTAATGGCCCATCATCCGTGGTCAATACCCGTCGCCTCGGTTTCCAAGGTTTCCCGAAGATCGCCGTTGTTCAGGACGAGGCGATGATCGTGTACCGGAGTCAGGGTGGAGACGGATACGGAGAGTCCGTCGTTGGGCAGTGGATCAATTCGGAGGGTCAAACTCTTGACGAAGAATTCGTCGTCAATACCAAAACAGCTGGAGACCAAATAAACCCCAGCATTGCTTCTGATGGAGAGGGCCGAATCGTTGCGGTTTGGAGCACCTATTCGGGATTTTCTACAGGAATGGACATCGCCTCACAGCGATACGCGGCATCTGCGCCAGTATTGACCGCTCCTGAACCACCCTATGTTTTTGCAGCCTCCTCCTCACGGCTGTCCATTAGTTTTCCCGAACTCTTGGGACTCCCGATCTCCCAATATGAGCTCTATGTCGATGGTTCTGAAGTCCCGGTGGTTCTGAGATCCGGCCGCTACACGGTTTCGGGTCTCGTCCCTGCTTCAAACCACGCCTTTCGGCTTGCCTATCGACTCCAGGATGGTCGCGTCTCCCCTCTATCAGCTACAGCTCATGGGAGAACGTGGGGCGAGGATGGAAACCTTGACGGAATGCCCGATGATTGGCAGGCCAAAACATACGGAGTTGATCCAAATGTCTGGGCAGCGCCAACCGCTGATACCGACGGAGATGGGATATCCGACAAAGATGAGTTCCTTGCTGGAACGGATCCCCAATCGTCCACGAGCGTCCTCAAGACGTTCCTGAATCGAACACCTCAGGGAACCACACTCTCTTGGAACAGCCGACCCGGTGCTTTCTACCAGGTTCAAACCTCAGCCAATCTCAAAGACTGGTCGGATCTCGGAACAGCGCGTTTCGCCTCTGGGGATATCGATTCCATCCCCCTAGGGAACCAATCCGGCAACACCTATTATCGTGTCAACCTTCTCCGCTGAACCATGCGCAATTTCCTGAACTGTCTATTGCTGGTTGCGTTGTTTGCTGGTGCAACTGAGAAGTCATTGGCCTTCTCGTTGCTGGGACCTTTTGCCACCTACCAGACCGCCACGCTCAACTACGCCAGCCCATTCACTTCAATCCAAGAGGAAGGGGATTTGGGCGGGCCAATGAATCTCGGAGAAGAATACCGCTGGGGAAGTCCCGTGTTGGTCTATGGGTTTGATTCTAGCTTTGTTGAATACTTTGGACCGCAGGGTGTTGCAGCCATTGAGGCGGCCGTGAAGATCCTGAATGATCTTCCATCCACTTCGGCCATGAGTGCCGGTCTGACCGAATATCCCCTCAGCGCGTCGCGATATAACTACGTAGCCCAGCAGTTGCGTCTCCGTGATATCAAATCGATCATGCTATCCACGCTGCTGCAGGCCATGGGACTAGCTTGCCCTGAGCGGTATGCTTGGACCATCTACCGGCAGGTTCCCATTGAGGGAACAACCCCGCAACAGTACATCTACTCGATCATTCAGAGGAATTTTGACCCGGTTTCGTTCCGACCCACTTCCTACGTCAACAACACCCTCTACACCTACCAAATTCTTCAAATCGGAACCGCGCCGGATACCTGGGATTGCCAGGAGCTTGCTGTCGATGTCTCGAATCCCAATGTCAGTGTCATAGCAACCGCTGGTCTCCAGTCCGGAGTTGTGGATCCGAGGGTGATACAACAGGTCTATGGAACCGCTGACCTGGTCCAATCCGGGTTTGGTCTCTTCTATACGGGTCTGACCCGGGACGATGTTGGAGCAATCCGATATTTGTACCGTCCACAAAACATCAATTGGCAATCCGTCCCAGCTGGAACGGTTGGTTCCGGTGCGGGATCAACCGTCTCGCCGTGGTCTTGGGCTGGCTTTTCTGTCTCCATCCCCAATGCAACCTCGCCATGGTCGTACTATGGTGGAACCTCCCTCACCAACGCCGGACTTTCAGCGGGTTCGACTAACTTTGTCGCTGTTGGTGGACGCCAGGGACCGGGAAAGGTCAATTTTGTTCGAGTCGATACCGATCCTCTTCTGGGCCAGTACTTGAATCCAGTGACGATCAATTATCCAGAAATCGTCATTGGCACAAATGGCGCCCCCATTGGCCAAGTTGCCTCAAGGACCATCACACAGCCCGATATTCTTTTCAGCGCTGCCGATATCGGTGCAGCCGTAAACACAGCTCAACCTTATGTCTACTCCGTAAATGGAACGACATTTGAGCGAGCCGCGAATCCTGGAGTGGGCACCGCATTTCCAGCGGATGGACCAGGAATTCAGCAGCCTGGCATCCAAGTAGTTCTCAATAAAGTGGGTCCTTGGAATCTAAATATTCGAAACACGGATCAAGTGGCAGCGATCAAGGGTTTTGTCTGGGGTTCCTTTGATGGAACAACCAACGCACCTATTGTGTATCCGCAGGGTGTTCAGCTCCAGGAACTCGAATCCCGGCTGTTCCCATGAGACCTCACACGAACGTCTTCTTCACAGATATGATGACCAGGATTCTTGCAACGCTGTTGGCTCTGGCTGCCACTTTCTGGGTTTCGGGACAGACCCTGCCGGTGTATTCTAATGAGGGCGTTAATCCGAATCCTGTGATGGTGGATGCGGAAGTCTTCAGGAATTCTGGTCTCTTCACGATCGGGGAGGATTCCTCCGGCCTTTTTGGCAATGGAATCCTTAATCCCGTGATGCCATATGAAACCCAAAACACGCGATACTACCAAAACTACGGCGTCATGTCCGCCATACCGGGTTTCAATCTGCAATACATAGACGCTCGAGGTTTCCACCGTCCTGCTCGGGAAATCATCAACTGGGAGGGTGCCGTCATTGAAGGTCGTTTTGCGAATCTGGCGGCAAACATCACCCGCCAAGGATACCCCAATGCATTGTTTCCTCTTTATGGAGGCATGATTTCGCTGTCTGCGACCAATATAATAAACCGAGGAACGATTCAGGGTTTCTACGCTGGAGAGATTCGGATTGCAGGTGAGAACGTCAGCCTCCGTAACAGCAAGGTGGGTTCTACGCCCATTGATTTCTCGACCTTTCGAACGGCTCGATATGTGCCCGACCCGTTGAGCTTTCAGGCGACAGCATCCATCGTTACCCCGACATCGTTTGCACCCGAAACCGATGTCCAAGATCAGTGGTGGCGATACGGATATGCCGCGCTCGATCCCAGTAGTTTCGCGACAGCAGTTCCCATTGCCAATAAGACAAATATTGTTGTCGATACGGGCCGTTTCTACATCGATAGGACCGTACGGGACAATGTGACTCCGGAATCTACGGATTCCCCGACAACCCGCCTCGTCCTCACCAAAGCAACGGCGTTCGTTTGGACGAATCAACCTTCGGCTACCAACAAACAGATCGAAATCGTTTTCGTGAGCAATGATGACACGAATGTGGTGGTGGATGTGAGTTGGGGGAATGGAACGAATCCGGTCGACTACCCTGCCAAAACTGCCTATGTCCGCTTCACCGCGATCCAACCTGATTTGGTTCGCCAAGGAGCTGACACTGTCGCCACCCAGTTTGTCATCACCGACACCTTTGGTTCGCAGCCGTTACCGCAGCTCTTGCTGAATGCCCTCACCAGAAACTCCCAAGCACCGACGAACCTTTTTGCATTCCGGGCCTATCCTCCGGCCTTCAATCCGCCAGGAACAGTCGCCTTCCAGCCAATTGGTCGCATCAAGACCAATTCCTCGTTCTCGCCGCTTCTGTTCACTCATTGGTACGACAAGACCCTCACCAACGGGTTGGCGATGACCAATCAGATCACCACCAACCTCTATGCAACCTGGGCGGGCGAGCTGGTGAGGTTGCCGTCCCAGGCAGTCAACGACATCACTTTTGTTCAGACCACTGAACTGGATGGAACCACGATCTATGATCTCCTCGCTCCAACTCCTATTGACGGGGCGTCCATCACCAATCTTGCCGGACGCGTTTCGATCGATGCCAAGGAATTGGATCTGACCGGTGCCCGGATCCAAGGGCAGGGTGCTGTGACAATCCGGGCTGACAACCTGAAGAGCTCTCGTGGGGCGATCATCGATGCACCCGTCCTCAGCTACGACATTGGCTCCACCAATGAAGTGCTTGCGATACGTGATCTAGTCACGGGCTCGTCATCGAGGTTTGGCGGACAGTTCGCGGTCTACTCGACGACATTTACGAATTCGACCGAGACCCAAATTGTTGAACCTCCGACCGATCCCAACGGATCCCCCACGACGAACACTGTTCCGTTGATCGCCATCTATCACGTGACCGTCGTGCGAAACTCCCTCGATACCAGGCGGGACACGATCATGAATGATTTGGTGCTCCGCTCGAAATCCGTGGATATCCAGGACCCGATGTATGTCGATGGCAAGTTCTACACGACAGCGGAAAGTCTCACGACACGGGGTCCTTTGCTTTTTGGGTCGCTGACCAACTTCACGGATGCAAACGTCCCCAGCCTGAAGAACTGGACTAATACTGTTTCTGGAGTTCTCGCTGTGGAGTCCGTTGTCAATGTTGGAGGAGCGTTGCCGGGATCCCTGACACTCGATGTTTTCCGGAATGAGGGTGTTGTGGCGTCCACTGCAGTGGCCATTGGTGCACGGCGGTTTGAACTCGCTGGCGAATTGTACGCTGAAGCGGGTTCGATCCGTATCAGTGCGGAGAATTTCGTCAGCGAAGGGGGTATTCTGACTGGCGGCAATAACGCTATCATCAGGGCTTCAACCGCAAACCTTGCCGGATTGAGTGCTCAGATTGGTGGCGAGTTTGGGCTTGTCGTTACCGAATCCCTCACCGACGGAGGCTCAGCAGCACCATCGCTGATTTCGGTGCAATACGGCGCACAAATCTATGAGAAGCCGAAAACTTCGGATCTTCGTGGCACAACACTCGAAATCAATGTCCCGTCCTATTCCAGAGCCACCAGTATTTGGCCGGCTTCGGACCTAGGAAAGACTCCGGTCGGTTTTACCAACAATATCGCCCTTGGATCGCTCAAGCTGGAGGTCAAGGCCGGTGGAGTTGCTTGGTTTTACGGCGATGATCCTACCAATGCCATGTATGTTGAGAAACTCGTTCTTGGACCCCGGATCTTGTTCACGTTGACCAATGCCATACCGACTGACGATGGCCTAATCCTTGATCAGGGAATGACTCTTTATTTCAGCAGTACCAGCACCAATACGACACCTGCCAAGCTAGATGGTCTTGTGACTCCTGGTGGTGGGAAGTTGGTCTATCTGCCTCTCGCAAGTGGGTTGGTTTCCGTCGTCAATGGCGATGGGCGCACCGTCGAAGTACCGCAGGGGGTGCGCTACAGCTCTATCCTGGACTCTGATGGCGATGGGATCCCGAATGCCACCGATCTGTCTCCGTTCGATGTCGTGGCCGTCGGATCGACCAAACTGGTTGGAACTCCAGCACGAGAGATCGAGGTTCAATGGGATGCAATCCCTGGTCAGTCCTATGAGATCCAATCCACCAAGGATCTCGCCAACGGCAAATGGACATCTGTCAGGACTCTCACCAGTCCTTCGGCTACGACTGAACGAATGTCAGTCCGTGAGGCGATCGACCCAGTTGAAGGGTTCAAGGCCTACAGGGTAGTCCTGAAATTCTAGCGAGACGGCCGCCGAAAGGCGGCCGTTTGCTTTCCGGGTGATCAAGATTGGCATCACGGGAGGAATCGGGATGGGGAAGTCCACCTCAGGTGCCTCGCTGTCTGCTCGTGGTATTCCGGTTGTCGACACGGACGGATTGGCGAGGGAAGAGAGTCGGGTGGGTTCGGAAGGGTTTCTCGAAATCGTCGAAGCATTCGGTACCGAAATCCTCTCGTTTGACGGTGCTATCCATCGCAAGCGACTCGCCGACCGCGTCTTCTCTGATGCAGCGGCTCGGCATCGTCTTGAATCGATCCTTCATCCCCGGATTGCCCGGCGGTGGCGAGATGAGGTCCGACGTTACGAGATGGAAGGTGAATCGAAGGCGGTTGTCCTGATTCCCCTTCTGTTTGAACGTCAGTACGAGTCGGAATTCACCTGCGTCCTGACCATTGCCTGCACCTCAGCAACACAGCGTCGCCGCCTGTTGGATCGCGGTTGGTCTCAAACCCAGATCGACGCGCGCAACGCAGCCCAGTTGCCCATCTCTGTGAAGATGGAACGTGCCCGATTCGTGGTATGGACCGAGGGAGGGCTGTCGAGCCATGAGGCCCAATTGGACCGGATCCTCCAAACCCTTCCGGCAAGCTGAGCCTAGCTATTTGCTGCCCGGCTTGGATGCCGGGATGGCCGCCAGATCTGCGGGTAGGGCGTCGGGGGCAAATGCCTCCACTTGCAGCCGTATCAGGCTAAATGTAGGCACGCCTAAGTTCACTGTTCCATCGGATCGGTCCACGACCATCGCCACACCGGAAACCGTACCCCCCTGGCTGCGGACGATATCGATCGTTTCCTGGACACGCCCTCCCTTGGTCACGACATCCTCGACCACGAGGCAGGTCTCCCCCGCTGAAATCTTGAACCCCCGACGCAGCACCAGTCTGCCTTCCTCCTTTTCCGCGAAGATGAACCGGGTCTTGAGCTGTCGGGCTACCTCCTGACCAATCACGAGCCCCCCCATTGCCGGAGCGATCACCGTCTGAGCCCCCAAATGACGCACCTTGGCGGCCAAGCCGGCACCGAACTGTTCCACCAACGGCATCTGTTGGAGCGCCAAAGCGCATTGGAAGAACTGGCGACTGTGCAGGCCGCTTCGGAGGATGAAGTGGCCATCCAGAAGGGCTCCGGTGGAGCGGAACAGGGCGAGTGCCTCATCGGTTGTCATGTCGAAGAGGCTGTGGGGTGCGTCGGGTTGGGACAAGACCGTTCCGTCACACCTTGTCGACGGAGGGGCAAAGGTCACGGATTGGGCAGACCGTGCACTCTGGGCTCCGAGCGCGACAGCGCCGTCGCCCGTGCCAGATCAGCCAGTGGCTGAAAAGTGTCCAGCTTGTGCGAGGTACGAGTTCCATGAGGTCGGTTTCGATTCCGACCGGATCCTTCGCATGGCTCAATCTCAGCCTGTGGGCCAGCCGGCCCACGTGCGTGTCAACAACGACCCCCGCGTTGATCCCATACGCATTCCCGAGAACCACATTGGCTGTTTTGCGTCCGACTCCAGGCAATCCGGTCAAGGCTTCGATCGTCGACGGAACCTCGCCACCATGGTCGACGAGGATTTTTCGGCAGGCCGCCTGGATGTTCTTCGCCTTGTTCTTGTAGAGCCCTATACGGCGGATGGCCTCGGCAAATCCCTGGGGGTCAGCGTCCGCGTAGTCGGCTGGAGTGCGGAACGTCTTGAAGAGCTCCTCGGTCACCTTGTTGACCTGCTTGTCGGTACACTGTGCCGAGAGGATTGTGGCCACCAACAGCTCAAGAGGATTGGAAAAAATGAGCTCGCAGTGCGCATCTGGATAGGTCGACTCCAGCAGTCGCGTGATGCGTTCGCAACGACTGTATCGATCGGATTTGGATTCTCTTGGCACGCCCTTCGATAGCGGTGCCTAGGGACGAGATCAACGACAGTAAAAACCTAGTCTCGCGGGTGCCAAGCGTCCGCCCATGGCAACCTCGAACGACACCTTCTGCGCTCTACGCCTCCGCTCCGCTTCTCCGATTGCCCTTGCGGGTTCTGTTGGAGGACGCTCAGGCATGGATGGGGTTCGTCGGGTTCCCGGCAAGCATTGGGCGTGGGGTTGGCTTCTGGTGGCCTCGATCGCGACCCTTATCGTGATTGGACACCGGATGTGGAGTCTTCCGCTCCTGAGTCCGGACGAGGGCCGCAATGCCGAGGTGGCTCGGGAGATGAAGGAGTCGGGAGCGTGGCTGGTTCCCACCTACAACCAGCTGCCATACCTCGACAAGCCGGCCTTCTATTTCCGGGCGGTGGCTCTCTCGCTGGCTGTTTTTGGCGACAACCACGTGGGGGCCAGAATGCCGTCGGCACTCTTCGCGGTGGCGGTGCTGGTGATGGTCTGGAAATTGACCCGGAGTTTCCACGGTCCTCGATCCGCGGCATTGGCGGTGCTGGTGATAACGACGACACCGCTTTTCATCAGCCAGGCTCGGATCGTGATCTTCGACATGTCCCTATGCCTGTTCGTCTCCGGGGCGATCTTCGCTGGCTTTCTTGCGGAGACAGGTCCGCCGGAACGCCGGCGTCGAGGATTGATGCTGGCGGCCGGGTGTGCCGGGGTGGCCACACTGATCAAGGGCCCGGTCGGACTCATCCTGCCGCTGCTGGTTCTTGCGATATTCCACGGTGTCTCCAGGCAGTGGTCCGCCATCGGCCGACTATTCCATCCCCTGAATGCCGTGGTCTACGTGGTGGTCGTGCTCCCGTGGTTTCTTGGGGTGACTCTGTACCACCCGGATTTCCCGGACTACGGATTGGTCCAGGAATCCTTCAAGCGGTTCACCACAGGCCAATTCCACCGTAAAGGCCCGGCCTACTACTACGCCCTGGTAATGCCAGCGACGTTCCTGCCATGGAGCCTCCTTCTGCCGGGAGGCCTTTGGCTGGGCTACGCGGTCGCGCGTCAGCACCACCGCCTCAGTCCGCTGAATCGACTCCTGCTTCTGTGGGGTTTGGTGGTCCTGGGATTCTTCTCGCTGTCCCAATCCAAGCTACCCGGATACATCCTCAGTGTTTCGGTTCCCTTTGGTATCCTGGTGGGTCAGGTGCTCGACCGCGCACTCGTGAACCCCAAGAGTCGGTCCTGTGCGGTGCTGCGTGGAGCGGCTTGGGCCCTGTTGGGGGTTGTCCTTATCTTGATGGCAGCCGTCATAGTGGCAGCTCCCCAGTCGGGAATTCTCTCGTCACCTCTGCGGATCAAGAGGTTCGACGCCTCTGAATTTGCGCCATTCGTTCCGCAGCTGCTGATCCTCTTGATGGCTGTGGGTGGTGTTCTGACGGTTGGGCTGACCCGCCGATGGGTGATCGGGTACATCGCCGGATTCGCCCTGTTCCCGGTTCTTCTGATCCTGCTGAGCGGAGGTGTCTTTCATCGTGTTTTCGACCAGAAGTCGGCCCAGGCGGTCGCGGCTGGAATGCCCCGGCTGAATCCTGAAACGCAGCTCGTCTTCTACCAGTGCTTCCCCAATGGCCTTCCATTCTACCTGCGTCGCACCGGGGTTCTGATCACGGAGGATGGTGATGAACTCACCAGCAACTACGCTCTCTACAAGCTCCGTCGGGAGTCCACGTGGCCCCCGCAGATTGTTCCGGTCACGAACGCAGAACAGTGGATGGGGCATCGTCAGGGCGACGCCTATGTGATGACTCATGAGGGACACCGTTCTTGGCTCGAGGGGTGGGCTCGGCGGTCGGGAGGACAGGTCGACATCCTCCCCCATGGCTTTCTGGGTCTCCGGATCCGATGACCGTCTTCGCTTTGAAGGGGGTCTAGATTGAGTTTCGGACCGATTGGAAGCATCGATGCTCTCGAGGTTCATTCCAGTATCCGGGGTTACTCTCGCCCTCATCGGGCGGCTTTCCGCGGCGTCATTGGACTCGGAGAGTCTGCCCGCGGTCGCAACCCGGGCCGTGGCCGCGAATCGGGTCTCGGACCGCCCGGAATATTCCCGCCTCTGGCATCAGGCGGCTCGGGACTATGGCTGGACGGGTGGAGAGCGGCTCAGCTGGCTGGATGCGGGTGTGGATACCCGCCTCCGCTACGAACTGAGGGAGAATGACTACCGGACGTCCACACTGGTCAGCGATGATGCGTTCTTCTCCCGGACCCTCGTCTACGTGGGTGTTCAGAATGTGATCGATCCGGTCCGACTGGCTGTGGAGTTCCAGGATAGCCAGAGGGCCGTCTCGGATCGGGCAGTGGTCCCGACCGACATGAACTCCACGGATCTGCTCCAGGCTCATGTGGATCTCCACTTGAAGGATGTGGTCGACGGTCAGCCCCTCACTGCGATGGTGGGTCGGGTGACGTTCGATGCGGTCGACCGTCGGCTCATCGCGCGGAACCGGTTCCGCAATGTGATCAATTCGTTCGATGGCGTCCGCCTCCGGCTGGGAGCTGACAAGGGGCCTTGGGAGTTGGACGCCTTTGCCCTGCGACCGGTCACCCGGGATGCGGATGGGTTTGACCGCTCCAGCAATAATTCTCTGCTCTTCGGTGTGACCGGGTATTGGCGTCGTGGGTCACCGGGGATCCAAGTGGAACCTTTCTGGCTGCTCACGGATCGCACCCCGGGCCCGGGTGTGAGCCTGAGTGACAACCAGCACACGTTTGGCGTCCATGCCTTTGGGCAATGGGATCACTCCCACTGGGACTACGACCTCAGTGTGGCGGGGCAATTGGGGGTTCGTGGCAGCGACTCCGTTGCTGCCTGGGCCATACATGGGGAAATCGGGTACACGTGGGAGACGACTTGGACCCCCCGTGTTGGCCTCTGGGTCAATGCAGCCAGCGGAGATCAGGCGCCCGGTGATGGGACCACCCAGAGTTTCGATCCCCTCTATGGGGCCACCTTCACGTTCTACGGATACACGGGCTATTTCATCTGGAACAACCTCATCAACCCGTCCGTGCGCTTCAGCGTCCAGCCCACGAGTCGGATCCGCGCGGAACTCATCTACCGGACGATCTGGCTTGAGAGCAGCAGGGCCCGCTGGGTGCGTGGGCTCCGAGCTGATCCTAGCGGTCAGGATGGGGATTTTGTCGGCCAGGAGATCGATATGCGGTTTTCCTATGCGTTCTTCCGCTGGCTGGAGGCCGAGGCGGTCTATGCGTTGTTCCTGCCCGGCAGTTTCGTCGCGAATACCGGTCCTGCTCCCGTGAGCAACTTCACCTATCTCCAGCTCACCCTGAGATTCTGAACCCATGGAGACGTGAACGCGGGCGGCGGGTTTGGGCACCGTGGACGGTTGAATTCCTTTACCCCAGTGTCTGGACATCATGGAACTGTCCTGCGAAACGCTCGCGAAGATGATCGATCATTCGCTGCTGCATCCAACGCTTACCGATCGAGAACTGGAGGAGGGGTGCCGGTTGGCCGCCCGGTATGGGGTGGCCTCCGTCTGCATCAAGCCCTACGCGGTCCGCCAGGCAGTGGAGTGGTTGAAGGGCAGCGGAGTGCTCGTTGGTGCCGTGGTCGGGTTTCCCCATGGGAGCTCCACAACGGAATCGAAGCGTCACGAGACGGAATTGGCCTGCCGGGATGGGGCACAGGAAATCGACATGGTCCTCAACATCGGCAAGGCCCTCAGTGGGGACTGGGACTACGTCGAGGAGGAAATTCGCATCGTCTGTCTGGAGGCCCATCGGCACGGGGCCAGGGTCAAGGTGATCCTCGAGAACGACTTCCTGTCCCAGGGGGGAGGAGGCCTTGATGGGAATTCCCTCAAGCGGCGTCTCTGCGGGATCAGTGAACGGGCCGGTGCCGATTGGGTGAAGACCTCGACGGGATACGGGTTCGTGAAGCAATCCGATGGGGCCTACGGCTACAAGGGAGCCACGGTCGAGGATCTGGCGCTCATGCGGTCCAGTGTATCCCCCAAGGTCGAGGTCAAGGCCGCGGGAGGTGTCCGCGATCTGGATGGATTGATGCGGGTCCACCAGCTTGGAGCGTCCCGGTGTGGGGCGACCGCTACTGCGGCCATGCTGGACGAATACCGTCGGCGGGAGGCCTCCGGGACTGTTCCGAAAGAGTCGAAGACTGGAGCCCTTGGGCAGGGAGGATATTGAAGGGGTAGCGGCGGGTGCCGGGATGACACACGGAAAGACACCGCCGGCACCCGCCGCAGGTCGACGCCCACCCGGGCCTCGACCTCTGTAACGATTCCAGATCTGAGCCTTCCTGCAACGCGGGATTCCGTGACGTTTTTGAAGCGGTCGTTGGTGGGTGACGATGGATCCCAACCAAAAAGAGGGCCGTTTTGCCCAAACCGCGGAGAGCGGTGGATGAAGTCGAGATCCAGGCTCTCGGGCATGAAGAGCAATGGATTCAGTTGGAGAACGATGCTCGGGGGGCTTGTCCTCGGGACGACGCTTCTAGGAGTGATGTTGGGATCCCAGGGTCAGGCTGGACCGGACCCAGGCACGGATGCCGTGATGCGCGCCAAGCTGGCCGCGTCACAGAAGGTTCTGGCAGGGATCGCCCTCGCGGATTTCGGATCGATCCACACCCATGCAGCGGCGTTGACCACCCTGAGTGCCCAACGGGGTTGGGCAGCCCTCCAGACCCCGGACTACGAGTTGTTCACGACCCGATTCCGGATCGCCACCGAATCCCTGGGTGAGGCGGCCTTGGCGAAAGACACCGAGGCTGTCCTCCGGTCCTATCATACCGGCTACCCTAATTTCCCGGTATAATGCCTGCAGAGGAAGCGTTTGCTTGAACCAGGAGCCAGTCCGGAATGAGGGAACGGACGCGGCGTGGGTCCGACCACCAAGTCTGCAACCAGGACACGATACGCTCCCGC
>SXGR01245514.1_pt1 | contig 14851 bp, 17 predicted proteins | sample 3174711 | NCBI WGS metagenome assembly SXGR01 (sample SAMN11356860, study PRJNA531348) | freshwater metagenome | isolation source: freshwater sample F1-60 | place: China: Fuxian Lake, Yuxi | collected 2017-12-25
AAGGTCGTTGAGGGCACCATCTCGAACATCGTCGACTTCGGTGCGTTCGTGGACCTCGACGGCATCGACGGCCTCATTCACATCTCCGAGCTCTCGTGGAGCCACGTCAACCACCCCTCTGAGGTGCTGAACGTGGGCGAGAAGGTGGACGTGAAGGTGCTCGAGATCGATCGCGACCGCCAGCGGATTTCTCTGGGTCTTAAGCAGACCCAGGCCGATCCGTGGCAGAGCGTCATCGAGACCTACCAGGTCAACGACATCGTTCCCGGCAAGGTCACCAAGGTGGTCACCTTCGGTGCGTTCGTGGAGATTCACGCGGGCGTCGAGGGTCTGGTGCACATCTCCGAACTGGCCGACCATCACGTGGAGAACCCGCGCGAGGTCGTCAACCAGGGCGACGAGCTTGAGGTGCGCATCATCGAGATTGACGCCGACCGCCGCCGTCTGTCGCTGTCGCTCAAGCGCGTCACCCCGGCGCCGGACGGATCCACTGAGGGTGCCGTTATGAGTTTCGGTGGGGACGACGACGAGCTGACCGACGATACCGCCTCTGAGCAGGGCGCGGAGACTAAGGAGGCCCCGGCAGCGGTGGCTGCCGAGATGGAGCTGGAGGCATCCGATGCAATCACGTCTGGCGATGAGCCGGTCGAGGTCGCGGAATTGGCCGATCCCGTCGAAGCAGCGGAGCCCGTCGAGGTCGTGGAGGTCGAAGAGGCCACCGGCCCTGCCGATCCCGCCGAGTCCGGGGACTAGGCAGCAGCCCATGCGGAGTTCCCCGGTCTGCATCGGCCTGACCGGGGGAATCGGCTCCGGGAAGTCCGCGGCTCTTCAGGCGTTTCTGCGCCGGGGGGCCGCGGTATGTTCGGCGGATGATGTGGTGCACGCGCTGTATGCCGATCCTGTGATTATCGATGCCGTGCAAGAGCGCTTCGGACCCGGGGTCATCGCGCCCGACGGTTGCGTGGACCGCGCTGCCCTGAGCGACCAGGCGATGGCTGCCGATGGAGGCATGCGGTTTCTCGAGGATCTTCTCCACCCCCGTATTGCGGACGCACGCCTGCAGTGGATCGCGCGGCAGCGAGCGCTCGTGCCGAATCCGCCGCTGTTGGTGTGTGAGGTCCCGTTGCTATTTGAGGCAGGGCTCGAAGATCGGTTTGATGCGATCGTCGTTGTGACGGCCTCCGAGTCGGTGCGTCGGGCGCGGGTGTCCAACCGCGGACAGGATTTCGATGCGCGCGCGGCGCTGCAGTGGTCCGAAGACCGAAAGGTGCGCGGTGCCGACGAGTCGTACGTGAATGACGGCACGGAGGCCGGACTGGACGCGTGGATCGGTGAGGTGTTCGAACGATGGGCGGCGGATGGCCCGCGGTAGGCGCCGCCGCCGGGGCCGCCGCCTGATCTGGCTGGTGGTAATAACCGGTGCGCTCGTGGCCACCGGGATGGTCATCCATTCGTCAAAGCCGGCCTGGTACGCGAAGTTCTGGTATCCGCTCGACTACCAGATCGCGATCAACCGGGAGGCGCGGGTCGATGGCTTGGACCCCGCCCTCCTCGCGTCGGTCATCTGGCGCGAGAGCGGGTTCGACCCGGCCGCGCGCTCCCATCGGGGTGCCGTGGGGCTCACCCAGGTGCTGCCGTCGACGGCTCGTGAGATCGCAGCGTCACCCAATCCGCCGGTGGGCCGCGCTGCCGATCTGGCTGACCCCGAGGTGAATATCGCGTACGGAGCCTGGTATCTGGGCATGCTCATCGACCGATATGGCGGGTCGGTGCCCGATGCGCTCGCCGCCTACAACGCCGGGGCTGCCAACATCACCAAGTGGAAGCAGCAGGCGCTCGCCCGCGGCGGCGAGTTCAGGCTGCCCGACGACATTCCATTCCCTGAGACCAAGGCATACGTGGAGGACATTCTCGCGGCGTGGGCGGTGTACCGCCGCACGTACGGAGACCAGCTGGCCGCACCCTCGTAGCCGTCGGCTACACCACCACAGTCCAGGGAAGGGCCTTCCATGTGGTGACCAGCCCATTCACCACGTACGGGTCGCGCAGCACGTACTCACCGACCTCGGCCGGGTCGCAAGGGTTGAAGACGATGGCGGCGCCACTCACGGGGTCGCCCACTGCACCGGCCATCAGGATCGTGCCGCCATTCTTGAGCTGCTTCAGCAGCGCGATGTGTGCGTCGCGATAGGGTCCGCGGCGTTCGATGATGTCGTCGACGTACTCGTATAACAGCAGGGTATGCGTGTCGGGATCCACGTTGCTCCTTTCGGGCTTCCTCGGCGTCGCACTCTAGTGGGGGAAGGCACACACATGATGGATCTCGACGCGGCACTGGCACTGACTCAGAACGTCACCAGCGCTTCGATGTGCGACGCCATGGCGAAGGTGCGGGGTCATCGGGCCCATGCCACGGGTCTCGTCTGCGCCTGCCCGGGCACTGTGACCGCCGGGTTCGCTGCCACCGTTCGATTCGGGCCCCGCCGCGACGACCTTCCGGTGCACGATCTGGCGAGCGCTGCCGGACATGCCCTCGCCGACGTGCCAGACGACGCCATCCTCATCCTTGCCGCACCAGACAATCCCCGTGAGGCTTTGGCGGGAGGCAAGAAGCTCGCGGCGGTCGAGGAGCTCGGGTACGCGGGCGTGCTCGCGTGGGGCGCCATCCGCGACCGCGAGGAGGCAGCGGGCTACGAGATGGGGGTGTGGGCGCTGCACGAGACCCCACGTGCCAGCGGCGACCTGCTGCAGATCCTCGACGTCGGGGTCTCCGTGTCGTTCGGCGACGTCACCATCGTGCCGGGAGACTGGGTGCACATCGATGAGGCGGGCCTCGTGGTGGTACCCGCCGCTGATCGCGACGCTGTGCTGGAGGCCGCCGTGATCATCGAAGACGCCGACGCAACCGCCGTCACCGAGATCCGGCGCCGCGGCCGTCAGGCGCGGGCGTAGCGCTCAGGCGTCGTCGGCAGTGACGTCCGGGGCGACGGAGTCGTCGCCAGCGACCGGGGGTGCGGCAACAGCGCCGCGCCACGTGGCGGGTAGGTCGTGGCTCCAACCGCCCTCCTTGGGACCGCTGCCCGAGGCGCTCACGGGGTTGAGGCCGAAAAAGCGGTTGGGATGCGTGCTCTGCATACTGAACTCCGGGACGGTTGCGGTGCGCACCCAGCCTACTCGGGTGGGGCACCTGAGTTACCGGTCTTGAAGCGGGGCAGGCGTTGTGCCCACCACCTGTGAGTGTCGGCTGCCCCCGCTGCCCCGTAGGCATCGTCCATGTGACGGGCCATCCGCTGAAGTGCGTCGCGCCACTCGGTAGCGGTAGGCGCCGTTGCGGCATCAGCGAGCGCGATGGCGGCAAGCTCCCATGGTCCCGTGCGCCGAGGGGTCGGCAGGCCGGCGGCCTCGGAGGCGCTCACCTTGATGGCGTCCGGGGAGAGCGCCGCTCCGGAGTGACGGTCGAATGCGAGGCGGGAGAGGTGGGGTGAGCACAGCGCCGCGGCAATAAGCCACGACCGGTCGGCCGACGCGGGGAGAGCGATGACGGGGACCGAGGGCACAACATCGCCCACTGGATCAACCGCGCACTCGAGTACCCGGGTCTGCGTCGCGAGTAGCGCCTTTGGGCCCGTCACCGCGTCGAGCCAGGCAGACACCCGCCCCGCCGAGCGAAGGGCGTCTTCATCAACCCGCGGGTGGTCCCATTGGCGGTGGGCAATGCGAGCGGGAATCGTGCCCCAAAGGACGCGGCCCGGGTCGATGAGCCCTGCGGTGACCACGCGCATCCCCGTTCCGGACTGAGCATCGGACAGCGCCGCGGTGAGGGCGTAGTAGTGGCGACGGAACCCGCCGATGGGGGTCGTGAGGTCACCGATGGTGCGGCCGCTGGACGGGGCTGTGCGATGCACGCCGTCGCGCCATTGCTCACCGGCAACGTGGGCGGCTGGCCGGAATACCGCTGTGCCCGTTGCGGCCGCGCGCTGGCCCGTTGATCGCCGAATGGTGGTGTGGGGTTTGCCAGCGCGCGTGATGACCACACCGCACACGGTGACGGCTGCATCGAAGACACCCTCGCCGTCGGTCCAGAGCCACTCGAGAGTGCCCTCTTCGAGAACCTGGGCCCGGGCACCAGTGGCGTCCCGGCTGGTGAGAAATGACGTGGGCAGGATCATTCCCACGCGGCCACCGGGCCGCACCAACCTCAGTGAATCGAGCAGGAAAACCGTTGCAACATTGGTGAGGGCCGCGATTGAAGGCCCAAGGCGTGCGCGTAACTGGGCGCGGATGTCGGCGGGGACCGACCCACGCCGCGACGTCGGGGAGAGAAATGGTGGATTGGCAACGACTGCGTCGAACGCACCGTCGCGCAGGGGATGCGGGCGAAGGAGTGCGTCGGCACAGATGATGGTGGCTCCTGCAGAACCGGCGTCGGCAAGTGCTTGCCGGGCACGCTGGCCACGGCCCGGATCCAGCTCAACCCCGATGAGTTCTGCACGATGGGATGCAGAATCACAGGTCGCCACGGCGAGGAGGAGGTTTCCCGCACCACACGCCGGATCGAGAATGCGAAGAGGGCCGTGTGAGGTGGTGGGTGTGAGCCCGCGGAGCGTCTCCGTGGCGAGAACGCGGGCGATGTCGGGGGGTGTGGGGTAGTCGCCCGCATCACGCCGCCGGCTCATCTGTCATGGAGCGGCAGCGCACCGGAGCGAATCCACTCCCTCACCACGCGCGGCACGTAAGTGCCGGTGGGCGGTCCGGGCCAGTGGTCGTCGCCCAGTCGTGCCAGAAGTGCGTCCGGGGGGACCGGCTCCCACCCTTGCGGATCTTCGAGGTCCACCACGCGGTCGAACCGGTCTCCCGGCGGCGCCGGCATACGCACGATCACCTCGGGATCCGCGAGCGCGGGCTCAAGACACACCGCGAGACCGGCTGGGATTGCATACCCGGGATAGGTGAAGATGCCCGGCCCGGAATACGCATCGGATCGGTCGGCGACCGCCATAGCCCAATCCATCTCGGCGATAAGTACGAGCGGCCCGTGGTCGGTGGTCCATGCCCGCACGTGAACCAGACCGTCGTCGGCGAGGCGGGTGGAGAACGGCACAAGTGTGTTGACGAGGCAGCGTGTTTGCACGGCCCTAACCGTAGCGGTGGGACGACGACCGCACCCGGGTCGTGGCGCCGTGACCGGGCGTAATCTTCGACTACGGCAATCGTTATCGGAGCAACGTGAGTACCACTGCCAGCCCTCGTCTGCCTTGGCCCCTGCCCGAGCCACGCTGGCCATTCCCTGACCTACCGGCTGATCTCGAGTTCCTCGGCGCTGTCGATCATGAGATGGCGGCGCCCGCGCTTGCGGATCTCAGTGGCCGTGTGGTGGAGAGCGGCCTCTGGCGCGACTACGTGGCTGTGAGCGAGGAGTTCCGCGACTACCGCCTGGTGTTTGAGAACGACTTCATCGATGTGTGGGTGCTGTCATGGCTTCCGGGGCAGGAGACAGGGTTTCATGACCACGACATCTCGGAGGTCGGAATATGCGTTGCGGAAGGCTCCATTCGCGAGCACCACATGCATCTGCATGCCGATGACACCGATCAGGTGTTGCAACCGGGTCAGCGGCAGGAGGGACCATTCGGGTATATCCACCGAGTGGCACACGAGAGTGGTGTGCCCGCGGTGTCGGTGCACTCGTATTCCCCGCCGCTCGCATGGGTTGGTCAGTACCGGGAGCAAAGCGGTCAGTTGCTGCGGCTACGACAGCCCGGCCGCACCCGTCTGGCGCCGGGCTAGGACTCCGGGAGCGCGGCCACCTGGTCGCGCTCGGCTGGCTTCATGGGAAACATGGGGCTCACCAGCACGAGACCACCGTCGCCTGCGATGGTCGCTGCGGCGGCGAGCGCTCCCATCACTGTCGGCGCCCAGGAGATGGCGTGGGCGTCGGCACCAAGGCCCTCCCCGGCATCGCCGAAGGCCACCACCCGCAGTCGCAGATCCCTGATACGCCCGAGCACCTCCGTCACCTCCGCGGGATCATGGATAAACTGATCTCCGCCAATCACGACTACGGGCTGTTGCGACGCGAATGCCTCGATGGCCGCCCGGGTCTTTCTCGGCGTGGCCGCCATGGTGTCGTCAATGACCCGGGCATCGCGAAACCGGCCAAGTTCGCGCTGGCGATGCGGCGCCGGGGTGACCTTTGCCATATGCGGTGCGAGCGACTCCGGCGAGGCTCCGAGGGCCAGGGCGCCGGCAGCCGCCGCGAGGACTGCGCGGATGAGTACCGGTGGCGCGTCGGGCAGCACCCCGTCCGCAACGGCCCCCCGGCTGTCTCTGAGCACGCACCGCCCATCGGGGCGTCGAAAGGCACCTTTCGCTCCAACGTCGGGACCGGCGAACATCCAAGTATCGCCTGCGACGGCGCCGATTGCGCTGAGCGTGTCTGGATCATCGCCCGGAAGCACCACTGCGTGGCTCGGACCTTGCCCCAGCAGTATCCGCTTCTTGGATTCGATGTAGGCGGCGTGGTCGGGGTGCAGGTCGGCATGGTCGGGGCGGAGCGTGGTGATAATCGCGACGTCGGCAGGTCGCTGCATCTCCATGTGGCACAGGTGCGTTGAGGTCAGCTCGGCAATGAGGACCACATGCGGGGCCGTGGAAGTGCCGGCAAGGGAGTGATCAGGCCATGCGTTAGACGAACGGGCGGTGTCGCTCATGGCAACAGTCGCTCCGCTGTTGATGAGAAGCACACGAAGCGCATGGCAGGTGCTGGTCTTTCCGGCCGTTCCGGTGACCGCGACGATCGGTCCCTCGGCCCGCGCCATGATCAGATCCGCCAGCGTGGTGACGCGGCACCCGCGCGCGCGGGCAGCCAGCACCTCGGTATCGTGCTGGGGCGTCCACTCATCAACCACGAGCACTGCAGCGCTAGCCGCTGGCCCAATAGCCATGATCACGCCGGATCCGGCAAGGAGCGCAGTGGCGGCCAACCGGTCGTCGTCCGAATGGATCCGGATGGCGCCAGCAATGGGATCCTTCGGAAGGATCGGTCCCGAACCCATCCGGCTTAGCCCGGGATGGGCCGCGCCTGCATGGCCTGCACCATCTCTGCGAGGTCGGCGTGGGGCAGGTACCGGCCAATCGTAGACTGCGGTTGGACGCCCAACTGGGCCTGAATGACCTCGGTCAGAAGTCCCTCCTGGCCCATCTCAGCCGCGCAGGCGTAGCGAAGGCCCATCGCGTGAACGCGAACGGTGAGGCCAGCACGTTCGGCGAGTCGCGGCAGGAGTTCGCGGACATATGCCTGACTGAGCGGCTTGCCCGCGGGTGTGGAGATGAACGGTCCATCGCTGTTCAGCCCGAGCTCGGCCCTGCGATGAGTCCACGCCACAATCACACGCGCTGCAAGACGATCGATCCCGGCTTGTCGGGAGGGGAGTGTGATCACCCCGGTTTCGCCATCGACATCGGCTGCCCTGACTGTCAGCGCTTCACCGGGGCGAAGACCCACGCGCCAGAGCAGCACGACGAGTGCGCGATTGCGCAGCCCCGTGCTCGTGTTCTCAGAAGACGTCGCGAGCAGAGCCCATCCTTCCTCAGCTGAGAGGGGCGGTGCGTCAATAAGTATTGCCATGAACATCCATCTCGATGAGTGTCACCGGTGTCTGCGTTGACGGTCAGACGGGCCAGTCGGACACTGCCCGCATAGACGAACCGACTACTCAAACTCGTTGTGTCAAAGTGACGAGCGCAACTGTCTGGTCAGTAAATAATAACCCACCATCAAGTGTGGACCCTCTGCGGAACCCTTGCCCGTGACGAGATCAGCGAAAATATCGCAAGAAGCGACCTGCCGTGTCGCTGTTTGTCGGCCGGCGGTGAATCCGTATCCAGTTACCCCGGAACAGCCCGACCACCCAAGACTGGGGCATGTCTCGAACCGCAGAAGACACAACCTCAGCGGGGAGCGGTGCTACGCGGTGGGGCCACCACTCTTGATCGAGCCCTTGATGGCAGCGGCCACAAAGACGAGGCCGAGTCCGTCAAAGAGGAACTGGATGCCGACGAGCAGCCCGATTGCCCAGGCTGCCGAACTTGGGAATCTGGCGGCGATCAGGACGCCGATGATGATGGCGAGCGCGCCACCGAATCCCACGAGACCGGCACCCTCGCCGCCGCGGTGCGCGATGGCGGTGCCCACGCGGACGACACCCATCGCGATGAAGACCACTGCGATGACGGCGGTGAGGCCGATGGTGGCATCAATGGGGTTGAAGAGAATCCAGAGACCACCGATGAGAAGGAGCACTGACAGTATCCCACCGGTCACCTTCCAGCCCGGGGTGACGCTGCTCTGGAATGCAGCCATCAGCCAGGCGACGGCGAGCACGATGACGAGGATCCCGACGAGAATCGCGATGCTCACCGATGCCACTGCGGGGACGGCGATGGCGACGATGCCGATGATGATCGCCAGAATGCCGCCGGCCATCATGGCCGACGAGGATTGCGTGATGTCCTGAGGGGCGTCAGAGCCCATGAAGGCGTTCTCCTTACTTAGGGATGATACCTCAGGATCTTTCCCCAACGAATGGTCAATCCCTGCTCTCCGGCGCACCAGAGGTTAGTTCTGGAGAGCCGCCTCGGCCCCGGAAGGTGCCAATGGCACCGCGGCCAGGATGGTGCAAACGATGATTCGCATCAGTCAAGCCCGGTCCGTGTCTCGAGAGCCACACCCTCCCGACGTGCCAGATCATGCAGGTGGCCATCGAAGGTTGCCGCGTGGACCTCCGGCTCGGGCACCCCGGCTTCGATCAGACGCTGCTCGAGCCCGCGCTCAGAGGCGTGGCGGAAGAACAGGATGCCGATCGCGATAAAGGTGATGGCGCAGTGGGCCAACACCATCACGGTGCCGGCGTTGGCCTGGTCCTCGAGGGGCCCCACGCCCCAGGCGGCCGCACCGGCGGCATGCGATTGGTAGAACGGGGTTCCTGAGAACCAGAAGACGTTGGCGATGGCGACCCCCGCGAAAAAGACCAGCACCATGTACACGCACTTCGGCCCCGTGCGGAACCACGGGGGTGGGTCCACGATGCGGTCGGTGATGGGCGCCCACAGGGCGATGCCCGCCACGAATACAGCCACCTGCTGCAGCACCCAGAGCGCAGGGGTCACGAGCACCTGATGGTGCACATCGGGCACGAGCCAGATGATGGTGCTGCCAAACCAGATGCTGAAGGCCACAACCGGGTGCAGCAGCACTGCCCGGATGGGGCGCCGTGTGCGTGTTGTGCGGCTGGCGGGCTGGATGCCGAGAAGCACCAGCACCGGGGCCAGCGCCCCCAGCAGCACGTGCTGTGCCATATGGGCAGTGAGCAGCCCACCCTGCGCGATTGTGGCGATGGGGGCGCACAGCGACAGAACTCCCACGCCCACTCCACTCCAGAGAAACGCGAGGCGGCGCCGGAACAGCGCCGCGTCATCCACGTGGCGTGGCGAGAGGATGATTCCCATGGCAATCAGCGCGCCCACCAGGATCCCCGGGAAGGCCCAGAGGGTCCACCACTCATCAGTGGTGACCCGGCGCAGCGCGCGTTCGTAGCCGCCCCATACCTCGGAGGCCCCACCGGTGGCCCCGGCGACAAGAACCCCAAGGGCAATGATCGCCGCGCCCGCCACCGCAGCGAGGATCCAGCGGGCGCCCGGGGGCGTGCGTGTGGCAGGGGCGAGTGGCATCGGTCATCACGCTATCGCGGCCAGCGGCGCTGTCGCAGTCGCGCGGCTAGGGTGGCTCGCATGCGGGACATCATCATTCGTGGGGACATGATCAGGCTGGGGCAGTTGCTCAAGCTGGCCCATCTTGCATCTGGCGGCGGCGACATCAAGGCCATTCTGGAACACGGCGTCGAGGTCAACGGGCAGCCCGAGGATCGGCGTGGTCGGCAGTTGCACCCGGGTGACACGGTTGAGGTGTTTGACGAATCACTGAGGGTCGTCGCGCAGGCCTGACGGTGACGGTCGGCCCGGCGCGTTCTGCAACCCGGTGGGAGAATGCACCCATGGCTGAAATCGGACAAACGGCAATCGGTGCGTGGAGCGGCGGCCGCGTGATGCACTTCGGCGAGCCGCTTCCAGATGACCGCCTCGAGGCGCTGCTGCGCCCGGGCGTCGACATCAACACGATCGTCACTGCGGACGTCTACGCCGAGGGCGAGGCCGATCGCATTGTGGGCCGCTCCATCAAGGGCCTTCCCCGGGACGAGTTCAACCTGGTTGCCATGATCGGGCACGACTTCTACAACGGAGTCCGCCGCGGGTCGAGTGGCTTTCCCCGCTTCACCGATCCGGATCTCCGCGGGCCAGATGGCTACCGCGACTACCTGTACATGGCCCTTGAGAAAAGTCTTGAGCGTCTGGATCAGGACCATGTCAATCTGCTGTTTCTCCACAACCCCGATCGCATCGGATACACGAGCGACGTGGTGTGGAAGGCCATGACCGACATCCGCGACGAGGGGCTCGCCGACATGATCGGAGTGGCCCCGGGTCCCGCGAACGGGTTCACGCTCGACCTCATCGGATGTCTTGAAACCTACGGTGACGACATCGACTGGACGATGATCATTCTCAACCCGTTTGAGCCGTGGCCCATGGGAATGGCCTTGGCGGCCCACGAGAAGTACAACGTCAAGGCGCTCGCCCGCGTGCTCGATTACGGCGGTGTGTTCCACGGCGATCTGCCGGATGAGGACAAGCTGGTTGAGGGCGACCACCGTAAGTATCGTCCTGCGGGCTGGGTGGCGGAGGGCAAGCGGCGGCTCACCGAAATACAGCCCATCGCCGATCGGCACGGGCTCACGCCGCTGCAGTTGTCGGCGCAGTGGACCCTGGCGCAGCCGGCGGTGCAGTGTGTCGTGCCCACCTTCATTCAGGAGGCCGGGCCAATGCACAAGACGGTGGAGGACCAGCGCCGCGAGTTGGCAACAACTCCGCGCGAGACCCTGCTCACCCTCGAGGACATCGCAGAGATCTCGCGGCTTGGCGACAACCACGGATGCATGTCACTCAAGGGTGGTACGCCGGGGCACGAAGGGCCACAGATGCCCGACTCGTGGCCGATGGCCGCAGACCTTGACGCCGTGGCCGAGCGATGGGGCATCGATCCTGCCGCAGATCTGGTGCGCCTCCACTAGATCTGGGGGCACTGGCTCCGCGCCGTACCTCGTGCAACTCACACCGGCACCAGCGGATCACGGCCACGATCCGGTGGGGACCCCCGGTACCGTGGGTGCCGGTGCGCCGCCGGGCGCGGCCCCGGCACCCATCAGGTGGTGAGCAGCTGCCAGATCGACGAATGCGCGGGCGTACTGCGCATGCCCCGCCACGCTCAGGTGCGCGCCAGTCTCCGAGCTTACGAACCAGGGCACCCTGCCGGGGCAGAAGCCGAATGGGTGCAGGATGGCCAGCCTTATCTGGGTCACCCGCGCCTGAGTGCTCTCACCGTCAACTCGCGGGTGGGCCCCCAGGGTATTGGTCTCGCAGCGGTGTGCTCCCGGACCGAGCCCCGTACGTGCCTGTGGGCCCTCCATCAGCAGTGTTCGTTCGCCAGCGGTGCCACTCTCCCGAACCGCAGCGCGCACGGCCCCCTGAAGGGCCCCGGCGACGTACCGCACGCGGTCAACCTGCAGGAATGCGCTGGCGGGTACTGCGAGCGGATAGTTGACCACTACAACTTGGGCGCGGGAGCCGGCAACAAGCGTGCGGATGATGCGGGCGAGGTGCCGCGTGAGCCCCGACTCCTTCACGTGGGCATCGGCGCACGCGGCGAACGATGTGAGCCGCCAACGCAGTTCGCAGCCGTAGGCCCGGCCCATGATGAACTCGTGCAGGATCGGGTTCGCCCCGAGCATGACCACCACCACATCGGGCGCGTCCCGCATGGCCCGCGCAGTGAGGTGCGCAAACTTGCCCCCGGTATCGAAATCGGCTGGGGTGGCTCCTGAGATGGCGAAGTTGGCGAACTGGCCTGCACGCGTGAGCCCCAGCGACCGTGCCGCCTGCGCGGGCCACGCTACGCCGTTGCCAAGGCCGAAGTCTGGGAGAAACCGAAGCGGCGAGGTTGACCCCACGCCGTTGGCCGCATTCGACGCACACCTGTCGTTGTCATGCCGTTCCGGCATGCACCGCAACAGATCGCGCGCCCTCCACGCAGTGCCATCCCCCAGGTAGCCAAAGCCCGCTGACACAGAGTCACCCAGCACGCGCATGGTCTGGGCCGCGGCCGTACCCAGGGTGGCCACTGCGAGGCATGGCGCGATGAGGAGCGAGGCAAGACTGGTGCGGCGCAAGCGGATTCCCTGTGGCTATCGTGGCCGGACACCGGACAGGGTGATCAGCCGGACGTCGCTAGCTGGCACGAATGGGTGCCGCATTGTTCGGTGGGGCGAACAGGGTCGTTCGCATCGAACACAGGGGGTCGCGATGCGCCCCCGCCAAGCCAGATCAGGGGGCGACGGCCACCAGGTCGACGAGCGCGGACATCCCACGATGACGAGGACCTTCGTCGAGCGGGACGTCGTACTCGGCGAGCAACTGCAGCTCGAGCGCGGGGAAGGCTGGTTCCATCTCACCGACGGTGTAGAGGTACCCGGCGCTCTTGGGCACTCCTGTTGCGAACGTCAGCTGGCCTCGCCCGTACCCCTCGATCAGCAGTACGCCACCGGGGCGAAGGGCGGCGGCGATTTCGGAAAAGAGCCTTCGACGGCCATCCGGATCTGAGAACTGGATAAAGATGGCAATCACTGCGTCGTAGGTGGCCACCGGCCACGACCATTCGTCGAGGTCGACCTGCTCATGGCGCACCTCTACATCCGGTGAACCCGCGAGCGCCTCTGCCTTGGCGATGGCATTCAGCGACGCCTCAACCGCATGTACCCGGTGCCCTTGCTCCGCGAGCCATGAGCTGTTGCGGCCTTCGCCGTCGGCGATGCACGGCACATCGCCCGGCATCACGATTCGTGGTGCCTCGCCCACGAGAAATGCATTCGGGGCGGTGCCGAACTCATACCCGGCACCCGCGAACTTCCGCTCCCACTCAGCGATGAGCGGCTTCATGTGTGGGGAACCTCCGGGTTATTGAGGGCGATGGCGCGCCCGCACGTGTGCTGGGCTACGGTGCGGAGCTGGGAACGGCGCGGAACACATAGGTTCCGGCAGTGCTCACCCGCGGGAACCGGAGGGTGTACTTGGGTCCCGTGCCTGCTGGAATCTCCCAGACGTGAGCGACACTTCGGGGGCTGCTCGCGGCCGCGGCATTGAAACTGCCCCGGGGGACGGACTTGAAGTTGGTGTACTCGTACAGGCGGTACGCCTTTGCGGAGTCGGGAATGGTCACCGTCACCGTGAGGGTCATCGACTGCGCCCGGGGCGGGTTGCGCATGGGGTCCGTGGTCGGCAAGCCCTCGTTCTTTCTGCTGGACGTCACGGCGACCGGGATGACGTACGGACCACCCGGCGACGTGTCGGTCACCCCCGTGACAGCCACTGCGTAGTTGCTGCCGTCGGCACCAGTTGCCTTGAGCACCGAGTAGAGATTCTCCGGGCCAGATCCGCGGTTCGCTTGCCGACGCGTCTTTTGCACCGCGCCGAATCGGTAGGTGTAAAGCGTTGACCCGGCAGGATTATCGGGGGTGTTGCCGCGTGGTGTTTCGAGGTCGCTGATGGTGAGCGTGTCGGTGGGAAAGTACGTGCCGCCGTTCGCCCCATCCAGAGGCTGCTCCGACGAAACGCGGATAACCGGCACGATGTGGTCGTACTCCGGGTCGCCCGAGGTGTCCTGCCTCCGGATGTTCATGTTGGTGAGCATTCCGAGAGTGACGCTGGCTCCCTGAACCACGTGTTGCTTGATCCACGCGAGAAACTCCGGGGTACTCGACGGACGCGCATTGTTGTAAGAGACCATATTCAGGCGCATCCCAGCGGCCGCGGTGACTGCGTTGCCGTCGGGCGGGGACACCCCGAGCAGCAGCTGGCTCGCCTCAAGGGTCTGGCTGGTGCGCGCTGAGGCAAGGCGACGAGCGGTCCATTGCGACGTGTACTGCCCAAACCGCATTCCCGCCATGATCATGCTGGTCTCCCCGCAGTACCCAAAGTTCGGGTCCCACTGCAGACGGGGCCCCATTGGGGACGAGGATGTGTACGCCCCGGGCGAAGTGGTGCCGGAAGCGAACGCGGGGGCCGAACTGACCGCGAGAAAGGCCGCCACGGCCAGGGCACTACGTCGTCCGGTGCGGTTCCAAGAAGCAAGGTGCGCGCGCATCGGCATCGACGCTACATGAGGCCAGCGGCCCATCGCTTCAGATGTGTCGGGCACGGACGCGGGGCCGTGGCATTCCCGTCAGGAAAGCGATCCCGGGCGGACCAGTGCCGACGACGGGAGCGAGTGGGGTATCTCTCAAATATCTGCCACGAGAGCCCCTGGCACTGACGAGCGGGACGGAAAGCCTCAGCCTCTATGGAAAGCCGACGAGCGGATTCGAACCGCTGACCCCTTCATTACGAGGGAACGGGTGACGCACCCGAGATATCCCTTAGATAAGGGGCGCACGGGCTGCCCGACGGGCAATCGGGGTAAGTCGTGGGTAATGCCGGATGGCCAGAGGCCTCCGCCAGCCTAGGGCAACGCGGCGACATATGGAGCGAAGGGATCACCAACCATCGGGGGCGGTAGCCCGTGACGATCCAGGAAGGCGGCCACCGCATTCCCTTCCTGGTTCGCTGGCCCGGTATGGTGAAGGCCGGAACCACCTCCAGCCACACCATCTGCCTCACCGACGTGTTCGCCACGATCGCCCAAATC
>SXGR01370062.1_pt1 | contig 14851 bp, 12 predicted proteins | sample 3174711 | NCBI WGS metagenome assembly SXGR01 (sample SAMN11356860, study PRJNA531348) | freshwater metagenome | isolation source: freshwater sample F1-60 | place: China: Fuxian Lake, Yuxi | collected 2017-12-25
CACGCCGCTGCCATCGCCTGCCTTGCCGCCGTCGAACCATGTCGGCAGGCGGAGCAGGAAGGACTCCACATCGCCCATGTCGCCCTGGATCTCGTGGGGCTGGGACGCCTGATTGCAGTAGGTGCAGGCGTAGTTGCACTTCAGCCCCATCTGGATCTTCAGCACACGGATGTCGCGGCTCTTGCGCCCCGGATTGGCCGGAGACATGGGGTCCGCAGGCGTCCAGTCCGACGGCGAATGGTCGTATCCCGTGCCGACCGCCCGCAGATCGACGGGCTCGCCGGTATCTTCCCAGCGAAGTTCCGAGCTGTGCGGGCGGTAGAGCAGCGTGCGCGCGTATCCGTTCCGGCCCGCCATCGCGAGCCGGTATTCCAGGGGTTCAGTCATGTCAGGGCACCTTGATCTGATTGCGCGGCAGCGCGCCGTTCTCTTGTTGGTCAAGCCAGGCAAAGACCCGATGCTTCTCGCGGGACAGCCGGCAGTCGAGTTCGTGGGTCTGTGACAGATGGCAATTGCCGCGGCACCAGGAGCGCACCGGGCAGGCCTGGCACTCGGCGCTTCTCACCCAGCGCCAGGAGTGATCGAGAGCTTCTTGTTCGCCCTGATCGCGCGGCCCGGTCTCGTCGAAGAGATGCCCCGTCCGGAAGCTGCGTTTCACACTGTGGTGGCAGGCATAGCGGTTGCCAGCGAGATCAACGGACAGATGGCTGGCGCTGTGGCACAGCGGCTCAACCGGAGCCGCCGCGCGCGCCAAGCCGCGCTGCCATTCATCGAGATGGCCGTCGAAGAACAGGCTGGCATGTCGATGCCCCGCCAGACGCATCCGCGCCAGCTCCCAGAGATGCTCGACATGGCGGTCGAGACTCTCTGGCGTGAACCAGTATCGTGGTGCGCATCCCCTGGTCGTGCGGACCCAATGGGCATAGGGCCAGAACGGCCGACCGTACTCCGCTTCGAGACGGTCGAGCTTTTCGAACAGCGGCCAAATGACCGTGTTCTCGGCGGTGAACAGAAAGGAAATGCTCGACCGCTTGAGCCTGCGCACCATGTCCCATGCCGGCTGACCGAACTCGCCGTGATCACTGACGACGACGTAGAAGTTCCAATCGTTCATCGGCCCTACGAAATCCGGCGCCAGCAGGCTGCCGTTGGTCGTGATGCGCACGAAGTCAAAGGCCAGTTCAGCGCGCTCGAAGGCCGTATGAATGGCGCTGATTTCGCTCCAGTAGAGCAGCGGCTCACCGCCCCAATAGTCGATCCGCTTGATCCCTCTCTCCCGGACGAACGGGACGACGCGCTCAATGAATGGCTCGATAGGATGTCGCCGCCGCTCGGCGTCGGGCGCATCGAGTTCCTGAAGACAGTAGCTGCATGAGAAATTGCAGGCATAGCCGAGGAAGATGTTGAGCACGGCTCAAACCACCCGAACCTTCACCTCGGCAACGCTGCTGAAGTGCCGGAAGCCGACCTTCACCCGAAAGCTCTCGCCGGCATCGAGCCCGAGTGCTCCGATGCGGAACTGCGTCTTTCCATTGATTGTCATCGCCCGTTGCTGCGGGAGGTACCCGCCGGTGGCTTCGATGTAGATCTCGGCCTCTGCATCCTTGATGGTTTTTCCTGCACCATCCACGAGCTGCGCTGTCACCGTGCCATAGGCATCGGGCGCCAGATCAAGGGTGTCGGTCGATAGCGCAATCTCGGCAAACGGCTTCTGAGCGCCCTGAAGCACGTCCGCATAGGTGACCTCGACGCCAGGATCGAGATTGCCGACCAAGCCGAAATCGCGATGCAGCGCGACGCTGAAACTGCAGCTGTCGAAGTCGCAGCTCGCGAAGGGGACGTAGATCTGAAGCGCGCAGTTTCTGCCCGCTGTCGCCAGCAGCCTCGGTGTCCTGGCCTTGGTCTCGCGTGTCATCACGAAGCGATTGAACGGCACCTGCGGTGTCCCGGCGTGATCGAGCGGAAACAGCCAATTCGCGCGGTCGGACCATTCGCCTTTGCCGAGCATGCCATCAAGGTCGAGGCAGACGCCACCGAGTTCCTCGAAGATGCGTCCATCAAGTGCCGTTGCAAGCATGAACCCGGGGATCGGACGGCGGCGGAACATGGTGCTCGGCCACGCATCCGCGTGCTCCGTGAGCAAGCGCTCGGCTTCCAGTCGCATGATTGGATTGGCGTGCTCTACATCGGCGGGAAGCTCTCGGAATGTCCGGCAGGTTACCTTGCGCCTATCGCGACGCACGAGCACGAGGATCGGCAACGGCAGATCGAAGAAGTGCCGGGTGAATGGCTTGATCATGATCCGCGTCCTCAGCCGTCACCGCAGGCGCAGTTGCAATCGCAATTGCAGTTGCAATTGCAGTTCGAGTAGCAGTTGAAGCCGCCGCAATTGCAGTTGTTGAAGTTACGTCGATACTCGCCGCCGCCGATTTCGTCCGCAGCCAGGTTGTATCCGGCATAGACGAAGCCGACGGACACCGTCTGGTAGGTGACACTCGAACCGCCGGCGAAATCGAAGCCGCTCGGATTTCCCGGACCGAAGCCCAAGCCCCAGGTCCACCAATTGCCGTTGGGTGGCGTCCAAAGCCCATTGGCGAGGCACTTCCCGTTCGGGAGGTAGCCGGAGCAGTTGTTGACGCGGTCGTCGTAGTACTGATTGCTTCGATTGAGCTCGCCGATATCCGTCCCGTCCGCGATCACGAACCCTGTGGCGCGTGCATTGTCACCGGTTCCGCCGGAACGCACGGAGCCGGTCGAGACCAGTCCGGGCGCCGTCAGCGTTCCGGTCATCGTATCGCCGGACTTGGCGACACGGCTTCCGAGATCAACACCGGCGCGAATGTCAGTAATGGTCTGACTTGCAAGATCACCTGTCGCGATCGTGCCATCCGCGATCTTTGCGCTGGTAATGGCGCCATCGGCGAGTTTTCCGGTCGTCACCTGCGCATCAGCGATCTTGGCCGTTGTGACCTGTGCGTCGCCGATCTTTGCCGTCGTGACGGCGCCGTCCTGAAGCTTGGCAGTCTGGACCGCAGAATTATCGATGTCGGACGCTGCGACGGTATTTTTGACGGCAAGCGCCGCCAAGCCGAGATTGCTGCGTGCTGTCGCAGCGTCTGTGGCATTCGTGCCGCCCTGCGAGATCGGAACAGGGACACCAAGCGGTACGCGTGTCCATGTGACGGGCGAGGCAATGGTCAGCTGATAAAGCTGGCCCAGATCGGTCCGAAAGCAGAGCATGCCGGCGACCAGATTGGTGCTGGGGAATGTCGTGCCCGAGAAAGCCGAGCGGATCGCCTCGTCACGATCGAGGATATCCTGTCGGCTATCGCGGACCGCCTTGGTCGATGGGATATCGGGATAGGTCTGGGCCATGCGGTCCTCGGTTAGTAGCCTTCAGCGGCCCAGCTGGCGTTGCCGGCCACGGATGCTTGGGTTGCAGGGTTGATGAGGGTCAGCTGGAACCCGCTCGTCGTGATCGTGCCGATCTGCGGCACGGCGATCGTCGCGCCGCCCTTGAACGTCGCCTGGACTTCCGGCGGTGCATTGAATGGCTGATTAAAAGCGACCGTCAGTCCGCCGACAGGAACCGCAACCGTGCCGCGATCCCGGACATCCGGAACGTCCACGATGAACTTGGCATCGGTCAGCGCGATCCTGCTGGTCGATGTGCTTGGCGCTGCGAGCGCCAAACGAATAAGCGCTTTCGCGTATTCGTAGTCGCCAGGCGTCAGGTCTCGGAATGCGCTGAAGCCAAGAGGACGCGCCTCGGCAATCAGCGCCGCAAATCCCTCATCATCCAGCGCAGTCGTCCGGAAAGCTAGGTCTGCGATGACGGCCTCTGATGCGCGGAGGATGCGATCCAGCAGAGCCAGCTGTTCGAATGACGGCTTGGTGACGGCGTTGCCTCGCGCATCTGCAATTGAGATCTGTTCGGCGATCTGCGCGATGAAGGAGATCAGGTCAGTGTAGGTCTCCGCGAAGGCAAGGCTACGACGGCTGCTCTGAATGGATTCAACTGCAAGAATGTCTCCGAGAGTGAACGTGCTGTTGCGGGGTGTAACGGCATCGCGCGTGGATTGCTCGGCGAATGCGGTGCTTTCAGCGATGGCTTGCCCGATACTGGCAGCGTCCTGTTCGAGTGTGCTCCATGCTTCATTGGCGATAGTGAGGGGGTTCTTTGACACGTTGTCGACCAGCCCCAGCATCTCTGCAAATGGCGACTGGGTCATTTGGCGCACCGCAATTTCGCCGATGCCGATCGACTCAGCAGCGGTCAGAATGAACGCGATGAGATCAATGTAGGTCTCAGCAAGTGACAGGGCCTCCGCTGCGCTTGCTATCGCGGCGAAAGCGTCCGCATCGGCGAGTCCAAGGCTCTCGCTGTCATTGATAATCGGCAGACGCGCTTCAACCGGCGCAAGCAGAAGACCATCGCTTTCTTCGGCGAGGAAGCTCGTGGCGCTGGCGTCCTGCCAAGCCTTTCCCGCCTCAGTCGCGTCCCAGCTGAAGGCAGCGTTACCCCAGACATAGGCTGCGCCCGGGGTCGATGTAATCGTGACCGGCACGCGTCAGCTCATCGTGAAGGTAAAGCGCTGGGTCAGCGTGTCGTCGGCGCCCTTGTTGATGACCGCGAAAACGACGCGATCCAGCATGGTGCCCGCGCTGGCCGCGTTGAAGACCCCGGCTTCGGTGATGGCGCCGGTTGCCTCACCTGCATTGAAGGTCGCCTCGAACTGAAACACCTTGGTGCCTGCCGTATGGCTGAAGGTGGCTGCCTTGCGCGCCAGCTCGGTCACGAGGGCCGTGTTTGCGGCAGCGGCCGCCGTTGTTCCCGTGCCCACCGCGATATGGCTCATCACGCCCGGGCGACCCGTGGAGAGGCCGACCGCCTGGGCGATAAAGCTAAAGCCCGCATTGACGATGAGGTTGTCTTTGACCCGGACGATGACGGAGCCGTCGGGTTTGATGAGCCGTGCCTCCAGGCGTCCATGCAGGCAAAAGCCGTCCGTTCCGGCTTTCCGGCCCAGACGGGCCAGAAGCTCGGCAAAGCCGATCTTCATGATGATCTCCTATGCGGGATGTAGCTGTGCGCCGGTGAAGGCGCCGAGCGGTGCAAGTGGCGCCGAGCCCGATGCGGTCAGTCCAGTCTGGGCAGAGGCGACAAAGAGCCTGCGCGTCGTCGGTGTTTGGCAGATGCCGAAGGTGATGATGTCGCCCGAGCGCCGCAGTAGGGAGGCGGTCACGCGCTGGCCGTGGTCATCCTCAAGCGCAAAGGCGCTATCCTCTGGCGACCAGATCAGCCGCAGCGTGCCGGCATTGCCGGTCAGCGCGAGATAGACGGTCGGCTCATCGAGGACCTGATCAAGCCGGACGTCGAAGGTGGTGGAGAATTCCGAGGGGATGGCGATCGACCAGCCGGCCTTGGTGCCACCGCCAACCTTCAGACCCTGATCAAAGCGCGCAGGCGCATAGGTCAGGTTCTGTGACTGCGACTGGCTCTGGCCGCGCATGCCTGTCAGGGCGCCTGCCAGTCGGAAACCTTCGATCAGGTCATTGGCGAGTGGCGCCTCGACCGCAATCTGGCTGCGAAGCGTCGCGCCGTCCACATCGCCAAGCGGCAACCAAGCGGAGGAGGCCTCCGGATCCTGCCAGGCGAAGCTCGCGGTATCCCAAACCAGGTCGTCAGCCGGCGTCGTGCCGACATGGGCCTCGATCCAGTTTCGCGCCCGCCACGTCCGACCGAAGGAGACCGGAAAGACATATTCGCCGCGCGCGATGGTCGTCGATCCGCTGCGCCCAAGGGCAAGCAGATTGCCGCCGATGACCTCCATCCCCTGCGTGACGCCGGGCCACCCCAACGCCTGGCGGTCGCTGACCAGGACGGCGTTGCGTCCGGTGAGCGGCGCTAGTCGTGTGGTCGCATAGGCGGCGCCCTCGCTGTAGAGCCCGGCTGAGGAGATGGCTTTGAGCCAGAAAGTCTCGTCCGTCGCTTCGCGGATCGGCCAAAGGGCTACGAGGTGATTGCCTGCGGCGCGCCCGACGAAGCGTCCGGTACCCCAGGTGGTTCCTGCGCGCAGCTCGTATTCGACACCCGTTCCTTCGACAGGCTCCCAGGACGCTCGGACGTGATCGCCCTGCGGGATGACATCGAAGGCCGCCACGTTGGCGGGAGGTGCTACTGCTGCCGCGACGCTGCTGGCGGCAAGGCTCACAAGGCCGATTTCATCGATGGCCTTGATGTGAAACACCCGCTCTCCCGCGTCGGCCAGGGCGACAAAGAGTGTCGTGCCGCGGTGGCGGGTCGTGACAAGCGTCCCGGCATCCCAGGATGCGCCCATCCGGATTTCATAGCCGACGAGATCGAGCGCTGAGACCGACTCCCAGGAAAGCTGGACACCGTCTGCTCGCCGTTCTGCGGCGAAGCCGAGGACATCTGCGGGCGGCGTGGTGCGTCCCACGACTTGGTGGGCCAGCACCTCCGTCCAGTCGGAGGAAATTCCGTTGCGGGCTACAAAGCGCAGGCGCACATCGTAGCTTTTGCCATCCTCGACCGGCTGGATGGCGATGGTCAGGGTATCGGCGGGCTGCGTCGGTACTGACGCCCATGGACCGGAGCTGCCCGTCTCCCGGTAGCGGATTTCGATCCCGTCAGGTGCATTGGCGGCATCGGAGCCGGGGGGATAGACGCGGACCAGAATGCGCGGGGTGGACCTGCCGTCGGGGCCACGCACCAGCACGGTCTCATCGGAAATGGTCGTCCAGACCACTGGCGGCGCCGGGCGCACCAGTTCGATCTGTGCCGGCCGGGTGATGTAGCTATCGAATGCCGGGATCGGACCAGTATCGGCCTGGTGAACCCCGGGTGCCGCGGGGATCAGGATCAGCTTGGCGGAGAGGTTCGGCCCCGGCTCGATCCCTTTGACCAGCATTGACGCCGCCTCGCGTCCAGCCTCGCCGAACTGAAAGAGATCGCCGGGTTCAGGCGCCAAAGCCTCGGGAAGGTGCGTGGCCAGCGTGACGCTACGTGCATCACCCGGCACCGTTACCAGCGGGAGCACTTGGCTCGCTCCGTCCGCGCGCCGCAGACGCAGCGCGTAGCTTTTTCCCCCCTCCATGGGTGCGGGCTCATCCAGCAGCAGTCCCGCGACCAACCCGTCCGCCAGGATCCGCGCCTTGATCCGCCCGCTTGCCAGCCCGACCAGGATTACGTCATGGGCGAACATGACGAGGTCGCCATCTGTGGCGCGCAGCGCCTCGACGTCCTGGTAGACCTCATGGGTCTCAGGCCGAAGACGCCCTACAGCCAGATGATAGCGCCCCTCGCGCCATGCCTGTTCAGCGCGTGTGCAGGCCATCATGTCGACGGTCTCGAAGCGCGACGCATTCTCGGCGCTGTAGCCGTCGGCGTAGACGATCCGCTCGTCCTCCTGCCAATCCTTGTCCGGATTGATGAAGCGGACCTTCAGCGCATGTGGCAGGTCGATGAACTGCTTGCGGCCGACATAGTTGAAGGAATTGCGCGGCGTGATGTGCAGCACCGGCACTGTCTGCGGAACGTCGCGCACCACGGAATGCTTGCCGTCGCGAATGCCGTAACGTGAACGGGCATGGGAAGCGATGTCGCGTAGCGCCTCAACGACGGAGCCACCTTCGACAATACCGTCAAAAGTCCATTTCGGCTGGCCATCCTGCGCAAGAGCCTCACAAGCCTCCGCCCAGGCACGGATGGCAGGCAGATCAATCCGCTCATCGCCGATAAGCCGCGTGTTGCCACGCCGGCGGAGCACGTCGCAATAGGCCCAGGCGGGATTGCGGGTCAGTTGCCAGGACCAAGTCGAGCCGTTCCATACCTCCAGGTAAGAGCTCGCAAGGCAGCTGATCTGCTGCAGCTGGTTGTTGATCTGCTCATAGGCCTTGAGCCGGAGTGCTACCATGGCAAGGCCCGTCATGGTGACGGGTGCATCGTTCGTGATGGTGCGCAGCGCCGAGAGCGTGACGGTATCGATCAGCCGCGGATTGGTGGCGTCCGCCGTCGTCCGGCGAAGACGGATTTCATACTGGCCGGTCTCAGGCGTGTCGAAGCGTCCACCGCGCCGAACCGGCGAGGACGAGGAATCCGTAATCGTGATCTTGCCGGCGGTCTCGAAGCCCGCATCGCCACCGGCTTTCCATGGGATTGGCTGCCAGGTTGCGGCGCCAACCTCGCGATATTCTGCCTCGAATTCGACCGTTGCGTTGGAACGTCCGCCCTGGTCGTTGAAAAAGGCGAGCCCTCGATCGAAGGAGAGGTCGAGATTGATCTCGCGCGCATCAGGCCTCGAGGTGATGGTGCGCCAGCTCCCCGAGGCAGTCAGTGCGATCGAGACAGCGTCCTCCTCGATACGCTGGGTGTAGAGCGTGATCGGCTGATCACTCGGCCAGCCCTCCCGGATCTCCACTTCGGCGCCATCGAAAGCTGAGAGTGGGGTCGAGCCGATCCGGATATCGTCGATCTTGAGGGGGCCATAACCCACCAGCAATAGCAGGCGCATGTAGCGTTCATTGCCGATCGTCTCGGTGTAGGGCTTTGCGGCAAGGATCGGGAAAAGCCGTCGCGTGCCATAGACGCGCGGAATTGGACCATAGGGGTTGAGGCGATTGGTCGTTCCCGTGATGGCGTAGGTGGGCGTCGACAGCCCAGCATCATTCCCGCGCAAGGATTGAGCGGGCGTCGGGGCGATCGCGTTGACCAATAACGACCCGACCATGGTGATGGCGCCCGCGATGACGAGCTTGGTGAGCCCCATCGCGGTAAAGACGCCGGCCGCGTTGACGGCAGCGACGTTGACGCCAAAGAGGGCCGCCGTGAGCGCTGGGGCTGCCCATGCCGCAAAGGCGATGACGGCAATCGCGCCGATGATGGCGAGGGGGTTCTTGCCTCCGCCACCGCCGCCGCCCATGGCGTTGACCCGTACAAAAAGCCGCGCATTTGGCTTGGGGCGCACTTTGGCCCACCAGCCGCGCGGTATTTCCTCGTCATCGACAAAGACCTGCAGATAGGGCCAGTAGCGCTCCGGCAGGTCTGAGGCTTCGAGCATCTGCGCAAGGCTGAGACCTACAGGCGCAAATCGCTCCTCCCGCTCGGTCGAGAAGGGGCGCGCGACGAGCGTCCAGCGCAGCTGCGTCTCGAACTGCGTGGCATCAAGCGGCATGACGGTAGAACCCAAGGACGCGCCGTTCCCAGCGTGAGCCGGCCGTGAAGCGTTCAAGAACGCTGTCGCAGTTCTTTTCGATGTGGAGCATGAAGCCCGGCGCCACGACGACGCCAACATGAATGGGCCGACCCATGACACGGAGCAGAACGCCGTCGCCGGGGTGCTCATCCCCCTGGGCGATCGGACGCCACAGGCGGATCCGTTCATCCATCAGCGCAGCCAGGAGGCTCCTGTCCTCACCGGGACGGTAGGCAATGCCCTCGTATACCGGCACGGCGCCGCCGAAGCGCTCGTTGATGACGAGCCGGAGAAGCCCGTAGCAATCGAGCCCGTCCCGATGACGACCACCCTCCTTGAAGGGCAGGCCGACATAGGCGGAGACCCAGTCCGGCAGTTCGATCATCAGAACGCCCCCGGAAAACGCGCCGGGGTCATCTGCTCGCAGACGGGTTCGGAGAGGATGTCCTCGTAGACAAGGTCGCCCGAGATCTCGCCGGCATCCCAGGTCAAGTTGCGCAGCCGCATACCCGCATACTCGACCTCGATCACATCGGGCTGGTCAGCCAGGACCACCCGGAGCGTCACGCTCGGTGGCTCGCTGATGGTGCGCACTTCATCGACGATCAGCCGCTCCGTATTATCGATGCGGATGCGCGCGATCATCGGGCGGTCCTGACTTTCGGGCGGCAGTTCCACCTCGAAGGGGTAGCCAATGAAGGTCCAGCCCTGGTGGATGATATCGACGTTGTCATTGGCGACGCGAATTGGCGTTGAGAGACCTGTCGCCGTGATTTCAAGCAGCACGAGCCAGACCTTGTCGGACGCTTCGGCATGTGCGGCGGATCGTGCCTCAGGCGATATCGTCCTCACGGCATTTGCTCCAGTTTGACCGCGACCGAGAACAGCGTTCCTGTGACGGCCGATACGCGAGGCGCTTCGACAAAACGGAACTCGGCGGCCGTCCCCTCGCGCGGGTGAACCCAGTCGAAGGGCAAGGCGCCGCCGGCGGTGGTTTCCTCGAAGAAGCTCTTGAAGATTGCGGCCTGCGCCGCGTTGACGCGGAACGTCACCTCGATCTGGCGTGGCGCAGCCGTAAACCGGCGCCGGGTCTTGGCGGCCCCAGTCTCCATGGCCGTGCGCAAGACCGTGTCGGAAAAGCGCTCCTGGTAGCCGCCGACAGTGGGGCGCTGCGGCAGGCTCGAAGGCCAGACGATATTGGCCATCTCTCAAACCCGCTTGGGCAAACGGCGCGAGCCATAGGTCTCGCCCTGTGCCCGATCGAGGCGCCCGCTTCGGATCGCTTCGTCGATCTTGTCCTCGATGAAGACAGCGATCTCGCGTTTGCCATCGGCTCCACGTCGCTGTTCGGTGCGCGCAGGCGGCTGATCGCGACCAATACGCATGTCGTAGACATTGACCTGCACATCATTCGCCGGCGCCGGCATGCGCATGCGATCGAGACGCTCCGCATTCCATCGATGGCGCGGGTCATTGCGTGTCAGCACTTCCTCGCCACGCAGACCGACGAAAGGCACCTCATCCGGCCGCAAACCCAGCATGCCACCTGCGTGGAAACGCTCAGCCCCTGCAAAGGCGCCGAGTGCCACCAGCCTGGTGTTGGATGGCGCGATGCCGACCAACCCACCGGCATGCGCCGCGCCGAAGAGGCCGGAGATCCAATTGAAGATGCCATCGAAGAACCCACCGCCAGTACTTGCAGCAGCAGCGCTCGCACCTGCCTGCGCAGCTGCCTGTGGCGCCACCACACCAAAGAGGCTCGGGAATGCCCCCACGATTTGCGTAGTGATTGGCAGGATGAATTTTTGCTCGATGAGCGTCGCAGCGATGCGCGCTGCCATACGCCGGAACAAGCCTACCGCGCCTTCGGCGAGGTTTGCAAAGACGCTCTTTCCAGCTTTGCCGGCATTGGCGAAGCCATCGACCAGGAAGTTCGATATGTCGCTCGACAGGCTCTTTGCCTGATCACGGATGTCGTTGAAGTAGCGCGCCTGCTCGCGAAACGCTGCTGCGGCATCCTGCGCCTGGAGAACTTGTTCATCCACGCCACCGAGACGTTCACGCATGCTCTGCATGCGACGCTCACGTTCGATGGCAAGTTCAGCAGCTCGTCGCTCGGCAGGATCGCTCAGACGCGCAGCTTGCGCCTCCCGTTCGGCAATGTCGCGGTCATTGGTCGATGTGCGTCGCTCGCGGACGAGCGCGCGTGTACGTTCAGCTGCGGCCTGTGCTTCGATCGCGCGGGTCGTCGCCTCGATGGATGCGCGTAGCCTTTCTTCCGCAGCTCCCGTAGCGAGAGAGAGGGCCGCACGCGCGTCACGGGTCGCCGCCAAGGATCGCTCAGCCACCTCGGCGCGCTGGACGGCAGCAGTTCCTTGCGCCTCTGCTTCCGCGAGCCTGCGCGCACTTTGGGCCGACAGTTCGGCCTGAAAGGCGGCACGCGCCTGCGCTTCGACAGTTTCGAGGACGCGGGTGCGGAGGATTTCCTCCGTTCGCGCCGTCTCGTTGATCCCGTTGCGGTAGCCTTCGATCGCCGCTTGCCGGGCCGCTTCGGCGCGGATGACGGCCGATTGGCCCTGCCCATAGGCGTCCGCCACAGCGAGCGTCGCGCGGCTCTGGATCTCCAGTTCACGGGTCTGGTCTTGGTATTGTTGACGCTGCTGGGCCGCTGCGTCTGCAACCATGCGGCGCTTGAGGGCCTCGGCCTCCAGTGCATTGAGAGTCCGTTCGCGCGCAGTGATCTCTGCTTGGATCTCCGCCTCCACAAGAGGGCGGCGGGCGGGCGCTGCATTGTAGATCCGTTGGCGTCGTTCGAGGTCAGCGATCTGGCGCGCGGTCTCTTCGCCGATCGCCATGGGCTGGGGGCCACCGACCGAAGAACCCGCAACCACCGGCGGCTGCGCTTGCGCCTGAGCACGGGCTTGCGCTTGTTCAGTCGCCTGGCGGAGCCGCTCGTACTCCGCTCGTGCGGCCTCGACCTGCTCCTGAACCTGAAGCCGCACAGCGGTGGGCGACCCATAGCCAAAGCCCGGTATGACCACTTCCGCATTAGGGTCTCTGTAGAGCCGGGTCTCGCGGTTGAAGCGGTCAAGGCGCTCAACCGCCATCTGTAGTGCATCCTCGGCCTCAGCGAGGGGATCGCGCACACGCGGCTGGGATGGACCAAGCAGATTGGCCGCGCCGGAGATCGCGCCTTCCACGACCTGCAGCGTGATCCGACCGATCGCGCCGCGCGCCAGGTTATCGACAAGGCGGTCCCAGGCACGACTGATGTCGTTGATCGACTTCTCGGTGGGCGAAAGCGACTGCTCGTTCAGCCCCCGGATGCGTTCCTGCAGCGCCGCGATAGCGATGCCATAGGCGCGCGACTTCTCGCCTTGCTCAGCGAGGAGGCGGATATTCTCCCGCTGGGACGGGTTCAGAAAGCTATTGAGCGCCCGATCCAGCTTGATGATGGCGTCGTAGCCGCCGGTCGCGAATTCAGCGAGCTGGCGAGCCGCGTCGCTGGTGCTGGACCCCATCGCAGCCGCCAGATCGGGCGTCATGCTCGCCAGACGCGGGATCTCAGTGCCCGGAAGGTTCGCCGTGCGAACAAGGGTCGAGACTGCCGAGCGCGCTTCATCACGCGCGACGCCGACATCGCGAAGCTTCTCGACGAGTTCGTTCAGCTGCCCCGCTGTGGTCTGACCCTGTCGCCCCATGGCGGCAAGCGCGACGTTGAAGGTCCGGCTTTCCGCTGCAAGATCGCTGGCGCGAGACAGAATGATCGCGAGCGGTATGCCGATGGCTGCCAAGGCGGCTGCGGCGCCGAGCGCCACTGGCGGGATCGCCCGGAATGTCGCCCCAATCCCGCCGAAGATCTGGGTGATCTGCGGACCCTGTTGGAGCGCCACCGTCAACGGGCTCATGCCCGTCGTCAGCGTCGTGAAGATATCGTTCAGCTGCGGCTGCAGCTGGGCCAACTGGCGGGCAGTGATGCGAGCCTGCTGGCCCTGCGTCTCGACAGCCTGGCCAAAGCTCCGCGCCTGAAAGCCGGCGGCGGTGAATTTCCGCCCGATGCCCTCGACGACACTGGCATACTCGCCCTGCGTCAGGAGCCCTTTGCCGAGTAGGGCGCTTGCGCGGCCCTGTTCCTGGGCCGCTTGGTAGCCATCGGCATATTGGCGCTTCAAGCGCTCGGCAGAACGGGCCAGTTTCTCCTGCTCGCGGTCGGCTTTTTGCGCAGAGGCGCCGGTTCGCTCCAGAGCGTTGCCCGCATCGCGCGCCGCCGTCTCGATGGTCTTGAGCGCCTGCTGGCCGGTGCGACCCGCTTCGACCAGTTCGGCCTTGAAGCGTCCGCCATCGACCTGCAGTCGGACCGAGATGTTACGGTTCGCCATCCTCGCTCTTGTCGTTTCGCTTGATGATGCCGCGCATGAGGCCGGTTTCGGCCGCGGGCAGGAGTTCGGCGAGCGCCGGTCGGCTCACGCCGAGCGCATCACCCATGAGAAACACAGCCCCGAAATCGAGCCCAACAGGGCCAGATGGCCCCATCCGAAGTTGCCCCGCGCAACGCTCCAAAAGGTCCCAGACTTCCCAGCCCTCAGCGGTCGCTGGTTGGTCGCGTTCGTAGGGACATTCGGGGCAGCGCCCTTGGCAGGCCGCGCAATAGGCCGGCCCGCCGCCGAAATGCCATTCGGCGCGGGCGCTCAGGCGTTTTTTTCGGCTTCGATCTCCGCAATCGGGCGCGCGTAGATCCTCTCGAAAGCAGCTGCCGCCTGCCAGATCTCCATCAGGGCTTCGACTGCCTCAGGAGTGACCGGCGCCGGGGCGCCCTTATCGTCGGCGATGCCCTCCCATTCGATGATGGAGAGCCGCGCAAGCGCCTTGATGAAGGCCACACCGCGCAGGGCGTCGATGACTTCGCTTGCCGTCTCGCCCTCGGTGTCGACCCGCACCATGGCGGATTGGGCGGCAAAGAATAATGCCGTCCCGAAAGGGCGGACCTTGAGCCGCACACCGGGTAGCAGATCGAGCCAATAGGGCTCGGCTTTGAGACCAAGACGGATCATGGCGTGGCTCCGTAGGCGGCGACATCATTCTTGAGGACAGCAGTCAGCATGCGGCCAAGCGTCGGGTCTTTGGCCCCGCGAAACTCGAAGGTGACCTGAATGCCCGACGGGCCTTCAATCGGCACGGAGGGGCGCGAAAGCACCGCCTCGTGCACCGTAAAAATGAGGCTCGTATTGGCGTCGCGCACATAGCCGAAATCGAGTTCCATTGGCGTGCCTGCTGTCGCGGCTTCGATCAATGTCGTCCCGTCAACGCGGACGACGATGTTGCCGGTGCAGGCGGCGACGGTCGGCTCAGCGCTATCGATCAGCCCATCGGAGCGTATCGTCTCGATGCGATCGAGGCCATTGCGAGAGACGATCTCGGCGGAGACAACGCGCCCCAGAGCGGCGCCATTGCGTCGGATCGTTCCATGGAAGGAGCCGAAGCGCAGCGCGTTGTAGCTTACAGGTGTCAGATCGCGATCGACATTGTCCGTGCTCTCTCCCTGCGCAATGAGGGAGAGGGTGGCGCTGGTCAGGCCGTCGCGACGAAGCGGTAGCGTGAAGCTATCGACGCGAGCACCAAAATGCGTGCGCCGCAAC
>SXGR01666784.1_pt1 | contig 14850 bp, 11 predicted proteins | sample 3174711 | NCBI WGS metagenome assembly SXGR01 (sample SAMN11356860, study PRJNA531348) | freshwater metagenome | isolation source: freshwater sample F1-60 | place: China: Fuxian Lake, Yuxi | collected 2017-12-25
GCATGTTCACCAGCCGTGCCGAGCATCGCCTGCTCCTGCGCAACGACAACGCCACCGAGCGGCTGACACCGCGCGCGCACGCGCTCGGTCTGTGCTCGACTGCCGAACGCGAGCGCTTGGATCAGCGCCTGCAGGCCAAGCGCGAGTGGGCGAAGCGCCTTGACTCGCTACGCGTGCCTGAGCACGGCCACCGCACGCTGTCCGAGCTGCTCAGCCGGCCGGAATTCGACTGGAGCGCGGCGCTGGCTCTCGCGCCACAGCTCGCCGAATGCGATCCCTCGATCGCGCAGGCCGTGGAGACGGAGATCAAATACTCCGGCTACATCTCGCGCCAGGAGGAGAACGTGCAGCGCCTCGCGCGTCAGGAGGCCACGGAGATCCCCGCCGACATCGACTACGCGACGCTGCGCGGGCTTGCGAGCGAAGCGCGCGAGCGGCTCGTCGCATTGCGCCCGCGCACGCTGGGGGCGGCCAGCCGCATTGCGGGCGTGCGCCCGCCGGATGTGGCCCTGCTGGCGATCCATGTGGAGCGCCTGCGCCGCCAAAGGCAGGGCTGAGCTCGCCCGGGGCGGCCGCAGGGAACCCCCGCTTCCCACGGATCGTCTGCTCTGAAGTAGGATTCATACGATGCGCACCCCCCTCGCCCTGCTGGCTTTCGGCCTCACGACCCTCGGCTCCTTCAGCGCCCTCCAAGCCCTCCCCGCCCTGCATCCCCAGGGCAGCGTTGAATCGGCCACGATCACCGATCCGCGGCCCCAGGCCGCCGCCCCGCGCCAGCCGCTGCCCTCCGAGCGGCTCAACCTGGCCGGAACCGCCGAGGCGCTGCGCTTTGAGGTGCCCTCCGTCAGCCTCGAGCGCCTCTACGCCGAGGACGCCCTCGACGCCCGCGGTCCCGATCGCATCGGCGTCGAGCGCCCCCTGAACCTCACCGCGCGCGAGCTTTCCGATTGCTGGTTCGAGACCAAGGAGGGCGAACTCTTCGCCTGCACCTTCGACGCGCCGGAAGCGATCGGCCTGCGCCTGCGCTTCGAGGAGCTTGACCTGCCGCCGGGTGCACAGCTTTGGATCTACTCCGCGCAAGCGGACGGCCGCGTGCAGGGCCCGATCACCGGCCGCGGCCCTTCGGGCAACGGCACGCTCTGGTCGGCCGACATGTACGGTCCGGCGACGCGCGTCGAGTGCTTCGTTCCCGCAGGCGCGCCCCGTCCGCGCTTCACCATTCCCGCCGCACAGTACATCTACAAGGAGCCCTACGAGCCCACCGAGCTCGATCAGCTCCTCGGCGCCGGAGCCTGCCACAACGATGTCATGTGCTTCGCGACCTGGCATCCGCTGCACAACGCCACCGTGCGTCTGACCTTCGTCGACGGGGGAACTTACCTCTGCTCGGCCACGCTGGTCTCGACCACCAGCAACGACCAGACGCCGTATCTGCTCACGGCCAACCACTGCGTTGCCACCGACGCGGTGGCCGCCACCGTTGCCGCGCGCTTCTTCTATCAGACGGTCGCCTGCAACGGCGCGACATCCTCCTTCGTCGAAGTCGATCACTGCGATGTGGTCGCGACCAACTCGGCCGTCGACATCACGCTGATGATCCTCGACGGCGCACTGCCCAGCGGTGTCACCTGGGCCGGCTGGTCCACATCCTCCAACAACAACGGAACGGCCGTGCGCGCCATCCACCATCCCGCCGGCGCACGCAAGAAGTACTCCGAGGGCAGCCTGATCACGCATCCCTTCGGCGATGCGACGCGCTACTACGGCATCAACTGGACCAGCGGCACGATCGAGGGCGGCACCTCGGGCTCCGCCGTCTGGCGCAACTCCAACCAGCTCGTCATCGGCGTGGCCTCGCACACGGAAGTGCCGGGCGACTGCACCAATCCGGACGGTCCCTCCGGCTACGGCAAGTTCCCCTGGTTCTATTCCAATGTCGCGGGCGTCAACACGCTCTTCGCCGGCGGCAGCGACGACGCGGCCGAACCCAATGACACCTGCACCGCCGCCGTGACTCTGGCGGCGGGCACCTACACCAATCGCATCGTCAAGCGCAGCGACGAGGACTGGTACACGCTCGCCATCGCGCCCTGCAAGCGACTTGAGCTGACCCTGACCACCACCCAGACCTTCGGCGACGTCGACATCGAACTGCGCAACGCCTGCGGCGGCACGCTGCTGGCGAGCGATACCTCATCCAACGGCACCAAGACGCTCACCTGGGTCAACACGACGGGCGCATCCGTCTCCGCCAAGCTGCGCGTCTTCATGGGAGCCAACGACGCCGACACGCGAGCGTTCTACGATCTGAGCTATGCGCTCCCCGACGACTCCCTCTGCGGTTGCCCGACGCCGAGCAACTTCTGCATCGGCGCGCTCAACTCCAACGGCAGCGCGGGCACCATGTCCTGGTCGGGCTCGCCGCGCGTCGCGCTCAACAGCTTCGTCCTGCGCTCGAGCTTCCTGCCCGCGAACAAGACCTGCCTCTACTTCTACGGTCCCAATCAGGTCGCACCGGTCACCTTCGGCAACGGCTACCGCTGCATCGGCAGCCCGATCTACCGGCTGCCGACGACGACTTCCGACTTCTTCGGCGACGCCTTCTTCAACCTCAACCTCAACACGCTGCCGCCCGGCGGGGGCATCAGCGCAGGCTCGGTGATGAAGTTCCAGTGCTGGTACCGCGACCCGGCGGCGGGCGGTGCGGCGTACAACAGCACGGATGGCCTCAGCGTGACGTTCTGTCCCTGAGACGGGGGCGAGCCTGCTGCGGTAAAGCCGGGGGTGGGGATTCGACCGAACGCGCGGCTGAGGGGAGGTGCTTGGTGTGGGGGCGGCTGCGCCTGCCGCCAGGGCTCGACGCCTCGGGCGTGGGGAAACGGACGAAGCGAGGGTGGTGAAGTGGTGAAGTGCTAAGGGGTGATGCCCCTGGCGGGACGGAGGCCGTTGGCGGGGTTTCTGTATTCCGGCCTGGAGCTTCCCCTGTACCCGGACCTCGCGGTCTCCGCCGTCCCCATCCAACCTCCGCCACGTTTCACGCGCTCAAGGGTCTGACCGACCTCACTCTCCCGCGCGCGGACAAGCGACCAAACTGTTCGTTCGTCAGCTGGTACTTGGAGAGAAAGAAGGGAACCAACTCCACCTCGGGAATCCAATCTAGCTGCGACCGTCTGCTCGATTCCCTTGGCACCCGGCCTCACGGCAGGAGCACGAACACCATTCCCATCTCCGGAGTCGGCGAAAGCTGGCCCTCCGCATCCCGCAACACTCGGTCTGGCGAAGTTCTCGGAGCGAAATCAACAGGCTGTCGCATCAGTGCCAGGAGATTGATCTTTCCATCGACCTGGCCCACCAGCTCAATCACGTCATCGGCTTCCGACGCTGTTCGGCGAACGCCCGAAGTTCGTCGATCCCGCCCTTGACGCCGCAGTAACCGCACCCAAATTCGCCTGTGCTGGCGACGATGGCGAGACGATGGTTCGTTCCAGGGCAGTTGCACCACCAACTGTCGGGGTGCCAAGATGTCGGCTCCGGGTGCAGGCCGAGTTCGGTCGCGGCCTGGATGATCGGGCTGGAGCGAAACTGCGCCGCCTGCTCTCGAACCGCTTCGATCTCCGCTCCGATCTGGTCCAGAACCTCCTTGTGATCGGACGCTGAGAGGATTCCGTCCACATGGAACCGGTTGGGCCATTCGTATCCGATGCCGGCATCGACACGCACCTTCAGCAGTTCCCTGCAAGCGTGGTGATCGTTCTTCGGGGGTTGGTGATCGACGACCACGCGCCGCAGGCCCAAACAAACGTCCTCGGGCCGGTCAGATTCCGGGCCAAACCCCTTGAAGTCATCGATGCTGCCCGGAGCGACTCGGTAGGGCATACGCCAAAGTTCCGTTCCGTCATCAAGCCGCCGAAAGAAGAGCGGCTCCACAACGGAGTCGATTTCGGAATGAACCTCGTGGACGCAGGCAAGCCGAATCTCTCGCCTGCGCGGGGGTTGCACGTCCTTCTGCTTGCCCCACAGGTCAACGTCGAACCGGTGTTTCTGCTCCTCGCTCATTGCGATGCACCTCCAGTGCCCATGCCTCGGGAGCGACCCAAGAACGACAGCACTGCAGATCGCATCGGACGAGATCGCATCGGACGATCTGCTGCGCTTCGCAGAAGAGACTTTCGGTTTCGGTCTTCCGACCGCACATACGACTTTTGTCGATGGCACCGTGGCGTCTCAAGCCCGGTTGCTGTGCCCTTGCGGGCCTCTCCTGATGCGAAGCGAATGGGAACTCCAAGCGGATGACTTCCGCGGTTGGTGGTCGTCGGCGAGTGCAAGGAAGAGCTTCGCGGCTGCGGTTGGATCCGTCAAGTGGCCTGCCGAGCTCAGCTGGTCTGGTGGTGAGTCGGGCATGCGAGGTTCGCGAGGTCGGCGGGGGCCGCCGCAATGCGGGCAGGTGAGGACGTCGAGGGCGAAGACGCGTCGCAGGAGCTCGGCCTCAAGTCGAACGCATCGAACGCGTCAGGTGCCGCGCGTAGAGCTCTTCGACGAAGGACTGCGGGTCGAGGGTGGGAGGCATGGGGTGGGCAAGGAGGGAGAAGCGCGGGCAGATTCAGAACAGCCCGATCCACAAGCCGAAGCTCGCCCCGACCTCTCGGGGAAAGCCGAGCTTTGCGATGCTCCGCGCGGATTGCCCCATCGACGATCGTTCGCGGAAGGGTCATGACCAATCCACGAAGCATCGTGGCAAGGCTACAGCGCTGCCTCCCTTTTGGCGTCGCCCCTCAGGGGCAGATCGTCACCATCCGGCCGTCGGTCAGGTTGGTCCCTGCCGTGCCGAAGCCCGGGTCGCGGTACCACAGCTGGAAATGGGCCGTATCGCCCGGGTGCAGCGCGTTGAGGCCGCCGGCGAAGGGCTGCAGCGAGAAATCCAGATCCTGCACGAGCTCGCCGAAGGCATCGGTGGTCACAACGCCCAGGCGCGAGATCGGGCTGCCCACGCAGCGGAACCCATCGCCCAGCGGCGCCTGCGCGGCGCTCTTGGAATAGAGCAGGATGCCGCTCTTGTTGGGCGGGCAGTTGGTCGCATACAGGCCCAGATCGTTGGCGCCGTGGCTCTGGCTGCCGAAGTGCGTCAGCTGCGCGGGGAAGCCGGTTGAGTTGGCGTTGGCCACACAGTAGCTCTGCGGCGGCGGGCAGGGATCGCCCGTCCAGCGGATCGTGATCGTGGCGGTGTTGGAGATGCCGCCGGGCGTCTGGACGCGGAAGGTGAGCGTGTCGGTGCCGCTCGCGCCCGCGTTGGGTTGCAGGGCCAACCACGGTTGGTTGGTGGGCGAGTTGGGCAGAACGGTCGCCTGCGCGGGCAGGGAGAGAAGCGTGATCGGCCCGGCGCTGAAGTCCGCATCGTAGGCAGTGGGCAGCTCGAGCACGAAGGCGCGGTCGTTGCGCAGGCTCCTGCTGTAGGAGTAGGCGATCGGGGGCTGGTGCAGCGGTGCGGCGGCGGTGTTGGCGATGGCGAGCTCAAGCGGTGCGGAGCGCGCGCGCGTTCCGTCGCTGTAGCGCGCTTCGAGCTGCAGGCGGCTGTTGCCCGGGCCGAGGTGGCGGCCAAAGAGGCTCACGGTGAGCGGGTTGGCGCCCGGATTGGTGTTGGATGCGACGACGCGATTGCCGTGGAAAACGAGCAGCTCCTGCAGCGTGGCGGCCGAAGTGGTGGCGGCGGAGAGCTGCAGATCAAAGCGCGTGGTGAGGTTGCCGGCGAGCAGCGCGGATTGCAGCTGCGCGGTGTGGCCGTGATTCTGGGTCTGGAAGGAGCCGATGAGGCGCGCGGTGTTGCGGGTCAGCGTGTTGTCCCAGCCAAGCAGGCGCCATTCGTGCCAGCCGTCGGGAAGCACGGTGGTGTCGATGAGGAAGTTGCCGCCGGGGGTGGCGCTCGAGACGCGCAGGCCGTCGACGAGCAGCTCGTAGCCCGCCATGGCGGCACCCGGTGCGGTCGCGGTGCCCGAGGGCGTCGGCGTCGCGAGGCCGCTCGCCGTGGCGGGCAGATTGCCGAGGTTGAGGCTTGGGAACGAGGCCCAGGGGCGGGTCAGCGGATCGCCCGTGAAGAGCTGCTGCATGGGCGCGAAGGCCAGCGAGCGCAGCCATGCTTCGCCCATGCTGAGACCCTTGCGGTAGTACAGGTGCAGGCGCGCGTGGGGGAACTTGCCGGGGTAGTTGCAGGGCTCGTCGACGGATCCGGAGGTGCCGCTGGCGCCCTTCTGGATCCAGCGCGACATCTTGGTCTGGCTGGTGTCTTCGTACAGGCCCGCGAAGCTCGTCAGATGGTCGGCGAAAGCACCGGGCAGCAGCGCGTAGTTCGGGTTGAGGATGTCCGGCGTGGCCCAGCCGGTCATGATGCCGATGCAGTTCTGCTGGTTGAGCGGCAGCACATCGAACAGATGCTGCGCGCTGCCGCCGAGTGCGTTGATCGCGCTCGAGACGCCCGGATAGGTCGCGTGACGGGGACCGGAGCGCGCGAGATCCGTGGTCTGCATGAAGTAGAAAGTGCCCGCGGGCTGCGTGCCGTCGACCGCGACGCTGCGGTCGATCATGGCAAAGAGCTCCGGGATCGTGTTGCCGTTGGGTCCCGTGTAGCCGAGCATCGCGCCGAGGAAGTAGCGCTTGGCGCTGGCGGAGTTGGAGGGCGCGCCGGCGAGCCAGGACTGGTTGGCATCGAAGGCGCGCGCGTCCTGCGTCGTCGAGTAGTACTGGTTGGGATAGCTCGAGTCGATGTTGGTCAGCAGCGTGGCGCCCTGGCGCGCGAGGATGTAGGGCGTCGTGAGCGCGAAGCGGCCGACAGGGTAGCAGCCATCGTTGATCGTCCCGCTGGAGTACATCGCGTAGTACGGACCGCTGGGCAGGATCACGCAGTCGATGTGGTCGGCGATACCCAGCTGGTCGAGCATGCCGAGGAAGGCCGGCTCCTGCAGCGCGTGGCAGTCGGTGAACGTGCTCGGCGAGGGCGCCGGGTTCATGTAGAGCACATTGCCGCGCGGGATGTCGCGCTTCTCGATGTAGTAGTTGGCGACGAGCAGCGACTCGGGGTTGGCCGGATCGACGATCAGGATCGCGTTCTCGCTCCCCGTTCCGGCGTGAAGGGAGAGCGCCAGGGAAAGCAGCGAAAGCAGCGAAAGGGAGGCGAGGGGGATGCGCATGGCGACCCTCCAAGCCTATCGCATCAAGTGCCTTTGCGCAGGAGCACGATCTTGACGGTGTTGAACAGGATCGAAAGATCGAACAGCAGGGACTGGTTCTTGATGTAGAAGAGGTCGTACTGGAGCTTCTGGACGGCGTCCTCGAAGCTCGCGCCGTAGCGGTAGTTGATCTGGGCCCAGCCGGTGAGGCCCGGCTTGACCAGATGACGCTGGCGGAAGTAGGGGATCTTGGTGGCGAGGTCATCGACGAAGTGCGCGCGCTCGGGGCGCGGGCCGACCAGCGACATGCTGCCGGCCAGAACATTGAACAGCTGCGGCAGCTCGTCGAGGCGCGACTTTCGGATGAAGCGGCCCACGCGCGTGATGCGGGGATCGTTCTCGGTGGCCCACACCGGTCCGGTGCGCGTCTCGGCGTCGGTGCGCATGGAGCGGAACTTGTAGAGCGTGAAGGGCTTGCCATCGCGGCCGACGCGTTCCTGGCTGAAGAGCGCGGGGCCGGGTGAGTCGAGGCGCACGGCGAGCGCGGTCAGGATCATCAGCGGCCAGCTGAAGGCCAGCATCACCAGCGCCACGCTGACATCCAGCAGGCGCTTGCCGAGCTCGTTCCAGGGGTTGTGGCGGAAGCCCTCGTTGAAGATCAGGTAGGAAGGACGCAGGGACTCGACGGCGATCTTGCCGGTGATCTGCTCGTAGAGCGCCTCGTGCTCGCGCACTTCGACTCCTGCGAGACGGCACGCGAGCAGCGCATCGGTGGGAAACAGCGCGCGCCGATCCAGCAGCGCCACGACGATGAGATCGATCGCGCGCTCGCGCGCGATCGTCAGCAGCTCCTCGCTGCGCTCGGACAGGGGCGGCAGCACGAGCGTGCAGGTGTCGATCTGCACGCCATCCTGACGCTGCGCCTGCGTCTCGTACGCGCCGCTCAGGATCAGCCGCGGCCGTGTGCCCGTGTCCGCCGTCGCACGGGCCTGTTCGATGCGCTCGACGTTCGGCTCCTCGATCAGCGCCACGAGATCGTAGCCCGCATCGGGGCGCTCGATCATCTCGCGCGCGAGCTGGTGCGCGGCGCGGCCTGAACCGAGGATCAGCGTGCGCTGGCCGAAGTTGGCGCTGGAAAGCGCCCAGTGGAACAGCCCGCGCCACAGATACAGCGCGAGGAAGCCCGAGAGCAGTCCGAAGACGAGCGTCTTGACCTTCTCGCCCAGCGACAGCGGCGGGAAATCAAGCACCGCCTGAAGCTTCCAGACGTGCGCCAGCCAGGTGATCACCAGCAGCAGCGCCAGCGAGGAACCGGCCGATTCGACGAAGCGCGCCGCGCGGTGAAAGCGCGAGCCGGAGATGCGCACGTCGTAGAGCTCGTTGAAGCTGATCGCCAGCTGCGCCAGCACGGCCAGCAGGATCGAAGAGCGCAGGCACATCCAGGCCGCGGTCTGGGCGTTGTAGGCCTCAGGGAGGGCGCGGGCGAGCGCGATGCGCACCGCATCGGAAGGCTCCCACAGGTGCAGCGTCGTCCAGGCGAGCAGCGCAAGGCTCAGGATCACGGTCTCGCTCAGGATGAGCAAGGCCTTGCGCAGGGGCAGGTAGTGACGCAGGACGCGCATCATGGGGCGGCACGAAAGCGCTCGCGCTTCCGAGAGGGTTCTAGCATGATCGGACGGCGAATCGCAGGGATCTTGAGTCCCTTCAGCGGATCCCCCGCAGGATCCTCAGCTCAGGCGGCCGTCCGGCCTCCAGCACGACCTCCACGGCATCGATGCGGCGGGGGAGGCCGGAAAAGCCTTCCGCACGGGCATATTCCTCCAGCGCCTGCTCCAGACGGCGGGCCTGTTCGGGCTTCCAGCGCTCCAGCGGCCGGTTCACAAGCCGCATGCCGCCGGCCGTCGGCGCCGGAACACGCGTGGCGAGCGTCGTCTTGACCTCGAGTGCCACCAGCGCGCCCTCGTGCTGCGCGAGCAGGTCGATCTCGCCGCTCTTGGTGCGCAGGCGCCGGCCCAGCAGCCGGTAGCCCTGCGCATGCGCGGCACGCGCCGCGAGTTCCTCGCCGACGATTCCCAGCTCGGCGGCGCTCAGCGTGAACAGCCGCAGGGCAAGGCCCGGTGCGCGGATCGCGATCCAGGCACGCAGGCTCACGGACGTGCGCGCTCAGGCCTTGGCTTCGGCCGGCTTGCCCTCGGCGGGCTTGGCATCGGCGAGGCCGGCCACGGACTGCAGCGTGGTCTTGATGCGCACGCCGCTGGCGATTTCGAGCGTCAGCTTGTCGTCCTGCACCTGCACGATCGAGCCGTAGATGCCGCTCGTCAGCACGACCTCGTCGCCCTTGGAGAGGTTCTTGAGCATCTCTTCGCGCTTCTTGCGCTGCTTGCGCTCGGGTCCGATCATGAAGATCCAGAACACCACCATGCACAGCAGCATGGGCACGAGCATGCTGCCGAACATGTCGCCCATCCCGGGCTGGGCGGCCTGACCGGGTGCTCCTCCGGCAGGTGCGGCAGCGGGAGCGGTTTCTTGGACAAGAGCAAGGAGGATGGGGTACAGCATGGGGGCGGAAAGGGTACTAGAATGCCCGCCGTCCGCTCAAGCCGTCATGAACAACCCCGCAGCCCTGCCCCGTCTGGTGATAGCCATGAGCGGCGGCGTCGATTCCTCGGCGGCCGCCTGGCTCCTGCGGCAGGCCGGGCACGAGCTGGTCGGCCTGTTCATGCGCAACGGCGTGCACGTCGAGGAGCACGAGGCGCCCAAGAAGGCCTGCTGCTCGGTCTCCGACGCGCGCGATGCGCGCATGATCGCCGCGCAGCTCGGCATTCCTTTCCAGTCCGTCGACCTCAAGGACGAGTTCAAGACGATCATCCAGTACTTCCTGCGCGAGTACTCGCGCGGTCGCACGCCCAATCCCTGCGCGGTCTGCAACCGCGACCTCAAGTTCGATCGGTTGATCCGCTTTGCCCGCGAGCTGGGCCTGGAGGGCGTCGCCACGGGTCACTACGCGCGCATCGAACGCGTGGACGGGCGCGTCGAGCTGCACCGCGGACTCGACGAGACCAAGGACCAGTCCTACCAGCTGTTCTGCGTCAAGGAGGAGAACCTGGCGCGCACCTGGCTGCCCTTGGGCGGCATGCGCAAGAGCGAGGTGCGCCGCGTGGCTCAGGCAGCGGGCCTGCGCACCGCCGCCAAGAAGGACAGTCAGGAGATCTGCTTCGTGCCCTCCAACGACTACCGCAACCTGCTCAAGCAGGAGAGCGTCGCGCTGCATCCGGGCGAGCTCGTCGACACCGGCGGACGCGTGCTGGGAACGCATGCGGGCACCGAGCACTTCACGATCGGGCAGCGACGCGGCCACGGCGTCAGCGCAGGTGAGCCGTTGTATGTCGTCGCGCTCGAGCCGCAATCGGGGCGCGTGGTGCTCGGCTCGCGCGAAGAGTGCGAGCAGCGCGAGATGCTGGTCGAGGATCTCAACTGGATCGGCTACGAGCTCGGCACGAACGCCGAGCTGCGCTGCGCGGTGCAGCATCGCTACCGCGGCGAAGCTGCCGCCGCCAGCGTCGTGCGCCTCTCGGACAGCAGCGCGCGGGTGTGCTTCGATGAGCCGCAGCTGGCGCTCACGCCGGGTCAGGGTGCGGCCTTCTATCTGGGCACGCGACTGGTCGGCGGCGGCTGGATCGAGCGCGCATCGCGCAGCTAGGCAATCGGTGCGGATCCCGCCTGTTCTCGCTCGTCTGGCTGCACTGGCGGGCGTGATCGCGCTCGCCTTGGCGGCCTGGATCGCCTGGCGCGGCACGAACGCTCCGCTCGCCGGACGCGAGGAGTTTCTGCTGGTCGATCTCTCCGATTCGCTGCGCCGCTCGCGGCCTTCGCTCGCCCGCGAGGTCACGGATCTGTTGCGGGCACAGGCGCAGGCGCGGGGCATCGAGCCGGAGGAGCTGGTCTGGATCGCGTACGCGCAGGGCCTGCGCGAGCAGCGCGGTCTGAAGGCGACGAGCGCGCTGGCGGAGCTCGGCGGCGGCGCCAGCGAGCTCGCGCCGGCGCTCGAGTGGGTCGAGCGGCGCCGCTCCGCCTCGGGCGAGTCGCGCATCACGATCTGGTCGGACGGGGGCTTCACGGGTCGGGATCCGCGGCCGGTGCTCGAGCGACTCCGGGCGGAGGGCGTCGGCCTGCGCTGGCTCAGCCCGGAGCCTGCGGCGCTGCCGGAGGTGCGCATCGCAGCGCTGCGCATGCCGCGCGAAGCGGCGGGCGGTGAGCGCATCGTCGCGCAGCTGGAGCTCGCGTGCCTTGGCAGCGGCAGCCTGACGCTGGAGTACGGGCTGGAGCCAGGTTCACCGTCCATCGCCCGGCCTGTCTCACCAAAGCGCATGAGCGTGGAGGCGCGCGCCGGCGTTCCGCTGAGCCTGCGGCTGGATTGCGGACGGATGCCGGCTGAGGCCTGTGTGCTCAGCGTGCAGATTGCCGGCGTTTCCGCGGAAAGCTGCCGCCGGCGCATCGCGCTGCGCGGAGAACGCACGGCGCTCCATCCGGGCGGCGCTCCGCTCTCCGGCAGCCTGCGCTGGTTGGAGGGCGATCCGGCGCAGCTTCTCGAACAGCTCGACGTGCTCGTCACCTCACGCGTGCCGCCGCCGGTCGAGCTCGCGCCACAGCTGCGCCGCTTCGTGGCGCGCGGGGGCACCTGGCTGCAGTTCGCTGCGCGCACGCACGGGCTTGGGGCACGCGAGCTGCGCGAGGAATTCTCCGCGCTGGAGCTGTCCCCGCCCGATGGAGCCGCGCGCGAGTGGGTGGCGCTGCTCGACGCTTCGGGTTCGATGAGCGGAGAGCGTTGGCTCAACCTGCGCGCGGCGTTGACGGCGGTGGAGCGCAGCCTGCCGGAGGAAACGCGTCTGACCGCGCGCTGTTTCGCGGCGCGACTGGAGCCAGCGCTGGAGCGGCTGCCGAGTGAGGCGCTCGGCGGGCCGACGGCCCTCGTCGAGTCACTGGAGTCGCTGCTGCGCGAGTCGGGACCGTCCGCAAGGGTGCTGGTGATCAGCGATGGCGAGGATCGCCTGGGCGAAGCGGCGCTGGAGCGCGCGCGCCGGCTGGGCGCGGAGCACGCGGGCGAGCTGACCGTGATCGGGATCGGTGCGCACAGTCGCTTGGGGCGATCCGTGCTGGCCGCGCTGGCGGGTCCCGACGCTCGCGTGCTCGATGGCGGGGATCTCTCCCGCGACTCAGCCACTTTGTTTGCGGCGCTGTCGGGCACCGTGCAGTCCGGGCTGTGGAGCCGCGAGCGCGCCGGCGTGCTCGATGAGTCAGGCGAGAGAATGGCCGCTCTGGAGATCCGGGAACACGCGGCGGCGCGTGCGGTGCACAAGGCGCGCGTACTGGCACGACTCGACACACAGAGTGTGCTGGTCGCCGAGCGTTCGATCGGTCTGGGCCGGGTGCTCAGCGTGGCCTGCGAGCCGGAGTCCGCGGAGGGCGCGCTGGCACCCGACTGGCTGGCGAGCCTGTGCCAACCGAGCGCGCGCGCAGCGTCCTTGCCGCTGCTGGTGCACGAGCGGGGTCGCTTTTCGATCGAGGACGCGCAGGGCATCGAGCTGGGCGGCGCGCGCGTGGTCTGGACGGAGCGTCGCGGGGCCCGCGTGCAGCGCGCGCTGAGCCCGCTGCCCGGCGGCCGCACGGGCTGGCTCGAAGCGGATCCGGCGCTCCTGTCGCAGGCGCAGAGTCCGAGCCTGGAGCTTGCGGACGGACGCCGACTGCCGCTGGAGTGGCCGCTGGCGCTGGAGCCCGAGGCGCGCGCCGATCGGCCGAGCCTGACGCAGGTCGAGCGCCAGGATGCGCCGGCCGAGGCCCGAGCGGGCCGCGAGACGCGCACGCTGGCCCTGCAGGCGCTGCTGGGCTTCGCCGTGGCGGCGCTGGCGCTGGCGGGACTGGGCGGTTTTTTCCACTCGCGACCGGCGCGCGCTCAAGCGGATTGAGCTTTCTTCCGATGGACAAGCTGCCATGTTCCTCCAATCACGCACTGCGGCGCTCGGTCTGGTCCTGCTTCTTGTTTCCGCCTGCGGCACCACGAAGAGCTCCGTGTCGGCCGGCGGCGGAGAGTGGCTGACGCCATCGCCCGCGCTCGAGCAGCGCCTCGCCGACGAGGCCAAGCGCATGCCCTGGACGCACGGCATCGAGCGCGTGGAGCTGATCCAGTGGTTTGCCTCGGTCGGTGAGCCGGCCTATCCCACGCTGCTTTCGATGGCGCGCGATGAGCGCCGCGATGTGGCGAGCGCCGGCTGGGCCGCGCTGGGCGCCACGCGCGATTCGCGCCTGGTGGAGAGCCTGCATGCGATTCCCTTCAAGCCCAGTGCCGCAAACCGTGATCTGGGACTGGAGCGCGCGCGTGCGCTGCTGCGGCTTGGGGACTGGTCTGCGGTGCCCGTGCTGATCGCCGGCCTTTCCGATGAGCGCATGATGGTGCGCGGGCTTTCGATCCAGGCGCTGCACGAAGCCACGCACGAAACGTTTGAATACGATGCGCGCGCGGAACAGCCGCAACGCGCGGAGGCGATCGCGCGCTGGCGTGCCTGGTGGCAGTCACGCTCGCAGGACACGCTGCTGCAGAAGAACTAGGACTGCAGCCGCTTCAGCAGCGCTTCCAGGCGCGGTTCTCCGCGCAGTGATTCCAGATCGGGATCGTTCGCCATGGCCGGGCCGTCGTCGTAGCCCAGCTGCAGCGACTCTTCGAGCCGCTGCAGCGCCTCATCCTTGAGGCCGGACAGCGCCAGCGAGCAGGCCAGGTTGTAGCGCACGATCGGGTCGTCGGGATGGCGTCTCAGGAGCTCGCGGTCCGCGGCGAGTCCCTCGGCGTAGCGGCCCAGCCGGGTGTACAGATGGGCGAGCTCGAAGCGCGCCGGATCGTTGTCGGGGTGCCGGGCGAGCTCCTCGGTGTAGAAATCCACCAGAAACTCCAGGCCCAGACGCTCGATTTGCGGGTCTTTGGGGTCCATCCGTAGTCGGAACTCTGGCCGCAGACTATAGAGCTGCCTAGGGTAGGGGGCTGCCATGGAAGTGATTTTCTGCGACGTGTGCAACGAGTCGATCCCGCTCGTCGATCTCGAACAGGGCCGCGCAGTGCGACGCGGCGCGCGTGCGGTGTGCGCAGCGTGCGAGCGCGCCATGAGTGCGCAGGCAGCCGCCGGCGAGCCGGAAGTTGCGCCAACGCCGAGGCCAGCAGGGATGCCAGCAACGATGCCAGCCGTGACGGCACCACCCGCGCTCGCTGCGGAAAGCGCCAAGCCGCGCTCGCGCGCCCTGCTGTGGCTGTCGGTGATCGGCATCGCGACGGCGGGCTTTGCGGTGCAACGCGAGCTCAACGAACGCAGCGCAGTTCTGGAGCGGTCACAGCGCATGGAGGAGAGCCGCCTGAGCGGTATGCAGGCGCAACTGTATCAGGCGCAGTTCACGGCACAGAGTGCACAGACACTGGTCAATGCGCAGCACTCGCAGCTATCGAACGCCAAGGCCGAACTCGATCAACTGCGCCAGCAGCTCTCCGAACTGCAGGAGGCGCAGACGCGCGCCACACAGGAGCGGCAGGCGCAGGAAACCGAGCGCGTGGACGCGCTGCGCCGCAGCTTCGAAGCGCAACTGCTCGAGCGCGAGCGGCGCATCGAGGAAATGGGCATGCGCGTGGCGCGCGCGGAGGACGGCATGCGCGAGC
>SXGR01155776.1_pt1 | contig 14849 bp, 13 predicted proteins | sample 3174711 | NCBI WGS metagenome assembly SXGR01 (sample SAMN11356860, study PRJNA531348) | freshwater metagenome | isolation source: freshwater sample F1-60 | place: China: Fuxian Lake, Yuxi | collected 2017-12-25
CGCGATTGATCGGGCAGCAACTCACCGAGTCGTGGGGACAGCAGGTGGTGGTGGACAATTATCAGCCGCAGTTGCCAAAAAAGATGGCTGGTGCGAGCTGGCGAAAACGCTGATGTCGGCTCTTGTACGAGATTGCTGCTCAAACTGACTTTCCCTGCCAAAGCTGACATTGTGCAGAGATAGTTGACGGCCAAGCCATTATATAGCCCGGCCGGTTCCAGGCAAACCGTACCGTCCAAGAGATGGCCTTGATCGTGCACTGATGGACTGAGATTAACAAATTATTGTTTTATAGGAAAATTATCCTCGTTAGCGTGCTCTTTCGATCGAGCCTTGCGATAGCTGCTTCAAGCCAGCACCCTGGCCTCGGGCCGCGTGAGTATCCGTAGGGCCTTCGTTGCGGTTCACACCGCGTAGTTTTACCCCACTTCCTACAGATCAAGGTCCACCTGCATGATGCGCGCCTTCGGACTGATAGTGCCATAGCCGCAATGCGTCGAATGCTGCTTCAGGGGCAAACCCAAAGCCAGAATCACGTGTTTACCATGATGCTTCTCGCTTGCAAAAGTGTTGATGGCACAAGCTATTACCCAGTCAGCCGTAACCAAGGCATTTGCGCCAACCTCGCTTAATCGAATTAGCATATGAGTAAAAATATCATATAAAACAGATACTTAGATTTAACATTGAGCAGACCAGCGGAAAACCCTATGATGTGAAGCAACGTATCGTGCAAGTTTTCACCATAGCGGGAGAAGACAACATGAGTTTACGCAAGCCATGTGCAAGATTGTTAACCGTGACAGGTTTGGGCACGCTGGCCGTGTCAGCCGCGTTCCTTGCCTGGAACGGCGCCGCCCACGCGCAACAGGATTATCCCAACAAGCCCATACGTTACATCAGCCCGTATCCGCCAGGCGGCAGCACGAGCTACATCGCGCGATTGATCGGGCAGCAACTCACCGAGTCGTGGGGACAGCAGGTGGTGGTGGACAATCGTGGCGGCGCCAACACTGTCATCGGCACGCATGTCGCCATCAAGTCTGCGCCGGATGGCTACACGCTGGTGTCCATCGGCGGCACGCTGGCGGGCAATCACTGGTTGACCAAAACACCGTACGACGTGCTGAAAGATCTTGCGCCCATCGCCAGCCTGGTAAGCTATGAAAATGTGCTGGTGGTGCCGCCGATGCTCAAGGCGAATACTGTCGCTGAACTGGTCGCGATGGCGAAAGCGAAACCGGACGAGTTAACCTACGGCACGTCCAGCATGGGCGGGCCTACGCATCTGCTGTCGGAGTTGTTCAATTTCACCGCCGGCATCAAGACGCGGCATATCCCGTACAAGGGTGGCGGTCCTGCGGTGGTCGAACTGATGGGTGGGCACATTCAGATTTTCTTCTCCAACCCGGTTAACGTAGCGTCGCAAATTCGCAGCGGGCGCCTGCGCCCGCTGGCGGTTACGGGAAAAACGCGCGCTGTGGCCTTTCCTGAAGTGCCCACATTCATAGAGGCAGGCCTGCCTGCCATGCAGCTCACCAACTGGATGGGCGTTGGCGGCCCAGCCGGTATGCCCAAAGTCATTGTCGAGCGGCTGACCAACGAAGTGAAAAAAATCAGTATGCAGCCGGATATCAAAGACAGGCTTAACCCTCAGGGATTCGAGCCCTTTTACAACGGGCCTGAACAAACGGCAGGTCTCATAAAAGCCGATATCGTCCGCTACGGCAAGATCATCAAGGACGCGAATATCCGAGCGGAAGGCAGCCCTGCCCGCTAAGGGAACACGGCGTCAGTTCAGATAGTTTTTTTCCCACTGCTCGTAGTCGGCCACCTTTAATACGCGGGCCATGACTTCCGGCGCCGCGAGGATAGGCTGCAGCCCATCCGGCCCGTTGCCAGCCAGTAAATGCGTATAAGTATCCTGCATCGCCTTCGCGCAAGCTGCGAGCACAGCGTGCCCTTGGAGGTGAAATCGCACGCCGCGCGCGGCCAAATCGCTGCGGTTCATGCCGGGCGCGCTGCCAAGGGTAATCGGCAGCGTCACCACAGCGCGCACCGCATCCAGCTGTTCGAGCGTCTTTAACCCGCTGAGAAAAATGCCGTCGACACCGCTGGTTGCATATTCGCGCACGCGTGCCACCACTTTTTCCAGCGGCTCCACCCGCAGCGCCGCCGTGCGCGCGATGACCACCAGCGACGGATCACGCCGCGCGGCCAGCGTCGCTTTCAGCTTGCCGAGCATTTCAGGAATGGAAATCAATTCCAGCGCGCCATGTACACCAAAGCGCGAGGGCATCACAAGATCCTCAATCGCAAGGCCGGCGAGGCCCGCGTGTTCCAGTTCCTCGACGGTGCGCATCACGTTGAGCGCATTGCCATACCCCTGATCAGCATCGACGAAGACGCTCAAGTCCGACGCGCGGGTAATGCTGCGCACCTGATGCGCGAATTCACTCAGCGTCTGCAACGCCATATCCGGCGCGCCGAGTACTATGGCGGCACTCACAGAGCCTGACAGAATACCGCAGCTATAACCTGCCGCCTCGGCCACGCGCGCCGATAGCGCATCAAACACCGTCGCGGGAGAAATCGTTTCAGTACCGTTCAATATCGCGCGCAGGCGCTGGCGCTTTTCAGTTGGAGTCATGATTGCCTCATGAGATGAATGAGATGCCGAAGGTTTAAATTATCGTAACTAATTGTTTTAATTGACTTTTTTAATCAGCGCAATAGATAATGGCCGTCACGCATGATTCGCCGTCGACTACGCACTTCGTGTGCCTCGTGCCCTGCCCAGAACACACAGTAATCGCCGAATCCCAACTCTGCTTCGCCCGACAGCGTGATAACAAACGCTCGCCGCGGGGCATTGTGCCGATCACTGAAGCGGGCGGGAGCGCTGGTTTCGGTACGTTTCAGGTACTTATAAGGCTTTTGATTCACTCTCTCCATGCTCGAAACACACCGTGGCGCAATTGAGACGCCATGACATCATGGTGCGCGACCGTAGCAGACCTGGACAACCGAGACAAGCGTATTGCCGCTCAGCACATAGCGCGCGACAATGGCAGCAACATCCAGCCACTGGAATTACAAGATGACCGAACGCGTAAACATGGTGCCAGCCGCGCAGATGCCACCGCTCATCGAAGCCGCGGGCCTGCCACCCGCCGCCGCGAGCCGCACGGTTTACCGCGTGCTGGCAAACAACCCCACTGTGCTGAATGTCGTGGCAACGCAAATCCAGACGCTGATCCGCAAAAATTCGCTGCCGCACCGGCTGAGGGAGCTGATGATCATGCGTATTGGCTGGGTCACCGGCTCGGTCTACGAATGGACTTCCCATTGGCACATCTGCATGGAGTTGGGCATCCCGCCCGAGGACGTGCTGGCCGTGCGCGATTGGCGATCATCGAATCAACTCAGCCCGGCTGACCGCGCTGTGCTGCAAGCTGTTGACGAAACGCTGGCCGGCAAAACCATCGGCGACAAGACCTGGGCTGAGATCACCCGCCACGTCACATTGCCCGGACAACAAGTGGAGCTGGTAATCGATATCGCGAATTGGGTATTCGCCTCAATCTTCCTGCGCAATCTGAAAATCCCGCTCGAAGCCGGCATCGCGGCGTGGCCACCCGACGGTTTGCGCCCTGCCAACGCTGAGGACTGATTCCATGCCACGCACCATAGCGGCAGGCATCGGCTTGATGGAGTATCCGTTCCGGACTACCGCGGGCTTCTGGCGCTGGGTCGATCTGTGCGAACAGGGCGGCATTGATTCGATCTGGCAGAACGACCGCCTGGTGAGCCGTACGCCAGCACTGGAATGCATGACCGCGCTGGCCGCGATCGCGGGCCGCACACGGCGCATCAAATTCGGCGTCAACGTGGTCGCGGTGGCGATGCGCGATCCTCTGCTGCTAGCCAAGCAATGCGCAACCATCGATTTTCTGTCCGAAGGGCGCATGCTGCCCGGCTTTGGCATTGGTAGCCCGCGCGGGCTGGAATGGGAAGCCATGCACCTGGATCCCGCGACGCGCGGGCGCAAAACCGATGAGGCGCTGGAGATCATCGCCCGGTTGTGGAAAGGCGAACATCTGACCTACACCGGCAAGCACTTCCAGTTGACCAATGCCTCGATCTCGCCGCTGCCAGCGCAAGTCAATCTGCCGATGTGGATCGGCGGCAACTCGGCTGCAGCCGTGCGGCGTACGGCGAAATATGGCACGGGTTGGCAGGCGGGCTCTGACACGCCAGAAACCGTCGGTCAGGTCATTGCGGCAATCCAGACAGCGGTCGCTGCGGCTGGCCGCTCTATAGACGACGATCACTACGGCGCTGCATTCGCCTTTCGCTTCGGCAGCGCGAGCGACCCTGGTGTAGCAAAAGCCATCGAGCGCTTCCAGACCCGCACCGGCCGCGACGCCAGCGTGCATTTTGCCTTTGGCGATGCCGGGGCCATAGTCGACCGCATCGCCCGCTACGTCGAAAGCGGCGCCAGCAAGTTTGTTCTGCGCCCGGCAGCGGACGGGGACGAGGACATGTACGCCCAAACGAAACGTCTGGCGGAAGAAGTGCTGCCCCGCATGGCAGAACGTTGGCCGCGGCTGTCGAAACAACCCGGATGACCGAGACTATCGGTGTTATTGCCGCGCTGTTGTCGGCGATTAGCCAGGCTACCGCGCATGCACTGCTCGCCGCCGGCCGCGACAAACTGGTCATCCGCGGACTTATAGGGCTCACGGGGTTGGCTGTAGCCGCCCCGTTAACACTGTGGGTGCCACTACCCACCGGAGTCTTGTGGTTTTGGCTGCTGGCATCTGGTGTACTTCACGCCATCTACCAGCTCACGCTGATTAAGGCCTACGAAGGTGAGGATTTTTCGGTTGCCTATCCGTTGGCGCGCGGCGTGGTGCCTCTGGCGACAGCGCTGCTCGGTGGTTTGATTCTGGGTGACCGCCTTTCCTTGACGGCGCTTTTCGGTGTTGCTTTGGTGTCGTTTGGCCTGGTATTCATCGCAGCCGAAAGGCGCCCCGCTTACTCGGGCATGGTGGCGGCAATCTGCGCGGGACTTTTGACGACCGCTTATACATTACTGGATGCGCACGCGGTTCGAATCAGTCCCAACCTATGGACATTCATTGTTTGGTTTTTTGTGTTCGATGGTATCGTCATGTCGACGATCACCGTGGTCATGCGCGGACGATCATTACTGCCGGCCTTACGCCAGGAAGTTCGACCGGGGCTGTTGGCCGGATTCGCATCGCTCATCACCTACTCAACAGCACTGGTCGCGTTGCGCTTCATTCCAGCCGGGTCGGCATCGGCAATCAGGGAGACCAGTATCGTATTTGGGGCACTGATCGCGGGGGTCTTCCTCAAGGAGCATATCAACAGCAGACGCAAACTGGGGATCGCTTTGGTGGCCGTGGGCGGCACTGGCGTAGCGTTCTGGCGTTAACGGGCCTATTTTGAAATGTGGAATGACTTATCCCAGCGCAGAACCTTAACGTCGCCCGGCAGGTTAAGCGGAACCGGAGGCAACCATAGTCTGAACTCCTTGACGAGCCACAGTGCCATACACATAATGTCGCATGCCATTACGAATAGCATCGAACGCGCGTCATGCGTCCACGCAAGCTAAGAGGGGGAAGCCATGTCGATGATCCCGGGATTGGAAAGACCTGCACCGGTTCCCAATGAACAGACCAAACCCTTTTGGGAGGCCTGTAACCAAGGGCGGCTAGTCTTGCAAAACTGCACCGCCTGTCAGCGGCTGCACTATCCACCTGCGCAAAAATGCGACAAGTGTGGCGCCGCCGACAAGTTTGTCTGGAAAGAGGTGCAAGGCAAGGGACACATCGACGTGTACTTTGTCATTCGCGATTCGCGCATCCGCGGCTTCCGTTCGGCGCAGCCCATCAACTTCGCGGTGATCACCCTGGATGAAGATCCGGGTATTAACTTCCTCTCCAACCTGCCCGGTACGCCGCCTGGCAAGGTGCCCACCGGAGCGCCCGTGGAGCTGATATTCGAGAAAACGAATACGGGCCAGATGCTCCCCGAGTGGCGCGTTGCCAGCTGATTTGGCAACACACGCAACAACAGTGAACTTCATAAGAGCCAAAGCGGATTAAGGGGACAAAGATGGCTGAAACGAACTGGATGCGAAATAAGGAAGGCATGGGCCTGTGGGAACACCGCGGCAAGGTCGCCGTCGTGGGCTGGGGACAGTCGCATATGGACCGGCGTTGGGATGGCGTGACGATGGATCGCAGTTGCGGCGGGCTGACCAAGGAAGCGTGCCTCAAGGCCATCGCGGATGCGGGCCTGTCGCCCGACGACATCGACGGGCTGATCACCAGCGCGGATACTCGCGCGGAGCAGACGTGGGCGCCCCGGCCCTATTTCGCACCGCCTTACGATACCGAAGACGGCATCACCAAGTGTTCGGCGGAATGGATACAAAAGCAGCTGGGCCTCCCCAACGTCAAGTATCTTAAATCCGACGCACCGTATATCGGCCCGATGATGGGTTTGGCTGCACAAGCCGTCGGTGAAGGTAAATGCAAGACGGCTCTGGTGTGGTATCCGATGGTGAACCTCGAAGGCCGCTACGGGCACAACAACCCGCAGAACAACAAGAATGAAGCGCCTGGACCCAATGCGTTCACCCTGCCATGGGGTTATCAAAGCGGCGCAATGTTCAACAACCTCGTCGTGTTTCAGCAGTACTGCAAAAAATACGGCAAGTCGCACGATGGTCTTGCGCCGCTGTGCATCAATCTGCGCCGAAACGGCTTGCGCACCCCGTGGAGTTACTACTCGCTATACGAACCCTATCTGATCACACGCGAGGATTACCTTTCTGCGCGTGTGATCGAGGAACCGCTGGTCATCCATGATTGTGACCGGCCGGTGAATACCTGTGCAGCGTTTATTTTTACCACCGCTGATCGCGCCAAGGACCTGCAACAAAAGCCAGTCTACGTGCTCAATCACGCGCAAAATGGTGGCAAGGGCCGCAGCAGCATGGCCACGCTGGACGAGCATCAGCAAGCGTGCGCCAGCATGGCTCGCAAAATGGAGCAAGGCTCCGGTCTCAATATCAAAGAGATCGACATCTTCAATCCGTACGACGGCTACCTCACCTTTACCCAGCAGTTCCTCGAAGGCTTCCAGTGGCATGGTGTCAAATGGGGCGAAGCACACGACTTCTACGCCGACGATATCCGCGTCGAAGGCCCGCACCCTTTCATGTCGAGCGGCGGCAACAACGGCACTGGGCGCACGCGAGCCTGCCTGTTTTCAGACAGTATTGAGCAGTTGCGCGGTACTGCCGGAGCACGGCAAGTGAAAGTCCGGGCGGAAACCGCCATCGCCGGTTGTAACACGCCTGACAATTGCGGCTTCATGACGTTCAGCAAGTCGCCGAACTAAGCCAAAGTTTACGGACGGGGAAACCCCAGAAGTTCTCCGTCCAGCGCGGCGCCTTTCGCCTGCACGAGTACCTTGAGGTCGCCGTACTGTTCCGGATCTACCAATGCCATCATCGCCATGCGGTTGATCGCCGCGCGAGCCGCTGATAAACCCTGGCTATCTGGCGATTCGAGACAGTCGGCAAAGCCGAGGTTTATCAGAAAGTCACGCTGCGGAATGTAGCCGGCGGTAGTCAATCCGTGCTGCTCGCCCAGCCGCATCAGCGCAGTGAAGTCGACGTGGCAGGTGATGTCCTGTTGCCCGATGCGCTGGTAAGGGTCTTGCTGAACGGCGTGTTGATGAAAACAGATTAGCCTACCTTGATTGTTTTCAGGTGCGTATAGCTCGGCAGCCGGTAGACCATAATCAATGGTCAGTACATAACCACGATCCAGGGTGCGCGAAACATCACGCGTCCAATCCTCCACGGCAAGATTGACTTCACCGCGATACCCGTCAGATAGCGACAGATCAGCAAGCCGCCCGGCAATGCCGGTCGTGGAAGGCTCGTCCAGCACTTCAGTGAATTTTCCGCCTTCCAGAGTGACGTAAACTTCCTTCACGCTGCCGTTCTGAATAGCGAACCGGTGCACCGGAAAGTTGTCGATCAATTCATTGCTGAGAATACAGCCGGTAACATTGCGGAACGCCCGGAGTCCCGAGGCTTTTACTTGCTGGATTTTCAGGCTTAAGTCAGGCTCATCCGCCGCAGTACGGCTGTCCAAGTCAATTCGATGGCCAGTCGATGGGGTCCATTGCGGTTCATAGTCCGCAGCAATGTAACGCAGCGCCTGGGCAAACCCTAACGTGAGCTGCCGGCAAGCAGACACGATAGATCTCGCGAGAGCGCCGTCGCCGGCGCCAACCTCGAGCACGTGGAATACAGGCGGAGCGCCCAAGCGATGCCACATTTGCTCCAGTTGCCGGGCAATCAGGGCACCAAAAACCGGATGACTGGTGGGAGACGTACCGAAATGGGCCCCGATTCTCTCGTGCCTGGTCGCATAGAATCCACCCCGAGGCGAGTACAAACAGACCTGCATGAAGCGGGCAAAGGTAATGCGCCCGCATTCACGTATGAGCGCCCGAAGCTCCTGTTCAAGTTCCGACTTGTTCTGCAACGTAGCTTACGATCCTGGAGGAGTCGCCCAAATTCGCCCCGGCCATTTCCCGAGGTACCCGCTACGCTTAACCCATTCCGTAGAAACCCAGAGCACCACCCGCCATCACCTGGCGTCTGGCCTCGGGTGAGAGTGGCCCGATCCGCTCTTTCACCATCTGCGGCGCGCCCGGAAAAAATCCGTCCTGGTGTGGATAATCGGTGGCCCACATAATTTTGTGAGCTCCAAGATAATTGGCCAGCACTGCGATGGTGTTTTCCACCGGCTCGAAAGATATCCAGCAGTTGCGCTGAAACAGTTCGCTGGGCCGCATTTTCGGTGCCGTATCGTTGAAACCTTGGTCATCGAAATGCCGGTCCATGCGATCCAGCCACGGCGCAATCCAGCCGCCCCCCGATTCGAGGAATGCAACGCGCAAACGCGGATGACGGTCCACCACACCGCCCCAAATCACGCTCAGCGCCACCAGCATCATCTCCATGGTGTGTGACACCATGTGCCGGGCTGCCCGATCGTCGGCGAAGCGGTCAACCCCCACGGTAGGCATCGCATTGGTCGAGCCCTCGTGAAAGCCGACGGAGAAATCGAGGTTTTCCGCCATTGTCCAAAACGGCTCGTACATGGGGTCGCTCATCATCTTCTTGCCGTGGTAGGGGTTGGGCCGCAGGAACCCGCCAGGCATCCCCAGCGTTTCGCGCGCATACCGCATCTCGGCGATCGCCAGGTCGACAGATTGCATCGGCAGCATGGCTACCCCGAACAGACGATCCGGATACGGCTTGCAATAATCAGCCAGCCAGCGGTTGTAGGCGCGGCACATCGCGGCAGCCAGAGGCGGATCTTCGACAGCCCCGGTGAACAAGCCCAGACTGGGGTAGAGAAAGGCGGCATCGATACCATCGGCGTCCATGTCGACAATTCGCACGTGCGGGTCGAATCCCCCCTTGCGCCCCTCAGCATACTTCAGTTGATCAAGCCTGACCGTTCCTTGCCGCACACCGACGGAACCCAGACTGCCAATTCCGCGCGGATTGCCAAGGAGCCTGCCCTCGACCTTGAGGCGTTCCTTGCCATTGTCGTCGATGACAAAACGAGGCCGGCGCTCGCGGAATTCGGGGTCGATGTATTGATCCCACAAATCAAGCGGTTCGAGAATGTGACCATCTGCATCAACTACGTTATAGGCGCGTGTCATTGGCAATTCCTCCGTTTTCAAAACATATTTGATCCAAACTGCGCAGCGAGCACGGCGTTTACGCCCACCCCAGCAGCCCTTCTTCAACCGCCTTGATCTGCATCGCCACATAGCGCGAGTACTGGCGGCAATTGTTAAAACCGCCGCCTGCGAACCACAGGCCGCGTTGCGCGGTGCGCTTCCACATATTGCTCATCTCGCCGTCGGGGCCGAAGCCCCACACCTGGCCAACCTTGCTGCCGATGGCTTCTCCGAGCAGCTTTTTGACCACCACTTCCTGCGGCAAAAAACCTGTAGCGAGTACGGCGAGATCAGCCGGTTTGACGCTACCATCCTTGAGCAATACGCCGTTTTCAACGAAGCATTCGATCTGGTCAAATTGCAGCAGGCCGATGTCGCCGTCGATGATGAGCTGTGAGCAGCCGCCGTCGAGGTAGTAGCCACCATAACGCGTGCGCACCATCCACTGGTGGCCAGCGCCGTCCTCGCCATCGGTGAATTTGAAGCCGCGCGCGATCAGGCCATCGATGATTTTTTTGTCGTTTTCCAGCATGCGTTTGGTGATGGTCTGCAGATTCTTCTTTACCATCGGCTTGGTGTTGGTGCCGGCGAGCAAATCGCCATCTTCGATGGGAATGCCGTTGTAAATGCCATAGGTCAACTTCGCCGACGGGTCGATGCTGAGCACCATGGTCGGGCCGCGCTGTACAATGGTGGTGTCAACGCCATTGGCGTGCAGATCCTGCGCGACATCGTGGCCGCTCGTGCCAGTGCCGATCACCAACGCCTTCTTACCCCGCCAGTGGGCGCCGTTGGTGAACGCGGTGGTGTGCATCGCTTCACCCTTGAATTCCTTGAGCCCTGGAAGCTCGGGAATATGCGGTTCGCCCACCAAACCATTGGCGAACACCAGGTGCTTCGGATGCAAGGTGCGCTCCGTACCATCAGCGCGTCGAACAACCGCGTTCCAAATGCCTGCGGCATCGTCGTAGTTGCCGCGCACGAATTCCGTGCTGGTCCAGTAGTTGATTTCCATGGCCCACGCGTAAGACTCGAACCAGTCGCCCACCATGTCCTTGGGCAGATAGGTGGGCCACGAAGTCGGGAACGGCATGTATGGCAGGTGATTGAGTTTGGTGTCGTTGTGCAGCGCCAGCGAGTGATAACGTTGGCGCCAGCAGTCGCCGACGCGCGGAAATTTGTCGACCACCAGCGTATCAACGCCAATGCGCCCCAGCGTGGCTGCCAGCGACAAACCGCCCTGCCCTCCGCCGACGATCAACACCGTCGGCTCGCGATCCGTGTAGGCCTGAATCGCCTCGCGCTGCTCCTTCCAGTTGGTGCCGCCAAAGTTGCGCGAGAAAGCCTCGCCTGTCGGGCAACGCTTGCCGATGGTTTCCTCAAATCCTTTCAGTTCGTGTAGACCGGTCATCAGCTGAAACGCTTTGGTTGGATCGCTGGCCAGCAACCGCACCACGCCAAAGCCGCGCCCGACCTTCGTCTCGAACTGAAAAATCGCCTCGATCACATCAAAACCCGCACGCGACACGCGGCGCGGCGGCGTACGTCCCGGCGCAACGGTAAAGCCCTGGGCCTGGGTGGCTGGCTGTTTGGCGGCCAGCAACGCACTAATTGTGTCTCCGCCTTCGCTCGGCGTAATCGACCACGTAAACGCCAACAGATCGCGCCAGTGACTGTCGGCAGCAAACAAGGCTGCCAGCGATGATCGATTGTTATTTTGCAGTGCCGCATCAAATCTTGTGAGCCACTGCGACACCAGCGTCACCTCGGACTGAACGATGCCTTTTTCCGTAACTTCCACCGTGTCCATACACCAAACCTCCCAACGTAAAAATTGCTTAAAGTGCCACAGCCATTGAGCAGCAAGCGGTGAACTTTCCTACTATACTCCGGTTCAATCAGCCGATTAAATTCAAGGCCACATCGTGTAACACGGATAGAAAACTATCCTTCCACACCTTACTGCGTTTCCAGAATCACATGCCCGATTTTTTCGCCTCGCTCCACCGCCAGATGCGCCGAGATCACGTCCACCAGCTTGAAGCGCTCTGCTATCGCAAAAATCGGCTTCGCGTCGTTGAGCCAGCGCGCGATATCGGCGTGTGATTAGGCTTTGGCGGCATCGGACATGGTATAGACAAACACCTGCCGCACCAGCGGATTGCGCCACAATAACTCCGGATACGGATACTGCGGACGCGGAATGCCGGTGGAGGCGTAACACGCGATCACGCCACTGTCGTTCAACACCTGCGCGCTCACCGGCAGGTTCTTGCCGAAATCGACTTCGACAATACGATCCACGCCGCCGCATTCCGACTTGATGCGCGCCACCACGTCTTCATCGCGATAGTTAATCACGATATCTGCGCCAGCCGCGCGAGCATGCGCAGCTTTTCCGTACGAGCTCACCGTCGTCACCACGCGCGCCCCGCCCCACTTTGCCAGCTGAATCGCGTAGTGCCCCACTACGCCCGCGCCGCCGGTGACCAACACGGTCTTGCCGCTGACTGGCCCGTCGGCAAACAACGCGCGGTGTGCAGTCATCACGGGTATGCCCAGACACGCGCCCTGCTCGAAGCTCACGTGATCCGGCAGCGGCACCGCTAACGCCGCGGGCAGTGTGATCATCTGCGCGCTGGTGCCGAAGGGCCGATCCCACTGGCCGTTGAACACCCACACGCGCTCGCCCGCCTTGCGTTGCACGCCCGCGCCTACTTTGTCGATCACGCCGGTGCCGTCGCTGTTGGGGATCAATTTCGGCCAGCGTATCGGCCGGCTGCCGCCGCGTGCTTTCACATCCGAGGGATTCACCGCCGACGCATACAGCCGCACGCGCACTTCCCCCGCTGCAGGCTCAATGTCCGGCAGTTCGCCGGTTTTCATCACCCCAGCAGCGGCACCATTTTTTTCATACCACGCGGCGTACATAAAAACTCCTTTTAAAACAGATACTTACAAAAATACCCCCACGACCGCACCTGCCACCATCGTGGCCAGTGTGCCTGACACTATCGAGCGCATACCCAATGCCACGATGTCATCGCGGCGGGACGGCGCCATCGTCGCCAGCCCGCCGATCATGATGCCAAGGCTGCCAAAATTGGCAAAGCCGCACCACGCGTAGGTCATGATGACGCGGCTGCGCTCCGACAACGCTTCGGCGGGCAAGCGGGCCATTTCGCCATAGGCGATGAATTCGTTGAGGATGGTTTTACTGCCCATCAACGCGCCGGCGTGCGCCGCTTCTGCCCACGGTATGCCCATCAACCACACCAGCGGCGCCATGATCGCGCCCAGCACGCGTTGCATGGTGATCGCCGAGCCCCCTGCATCGGGCAACAGGCCCAGCGCCAGATTCGCCAGCGTCACCAGCGCGATCAGCACCACCAGCATGGCGACGATATTCAGCAGCAGCGCCAATCCATCGACCGTGCCGCGCGCTATGGCGTCCATCGAACTTTTGGATTCTTGCGCCGCATCGAGCCTGCCAGCGGTAGGCGCCCCGGAGGGCGGCACCATCAGCGCGGCAACTACAATCGCCGACGGTGCGGTAATCAGCGACGCTGACAGGATGTGCCCCATCGCCTCCGGCACCACCGGGCCGAGAATACTGGCGTAGAGCACCATCATCGTGCCCGCGATACCCGCCATGCCACCCGTCATCACAATGAACAGTTCGCCACGGCTCATCTGTTGCAGGTAGGGGCGGATAATCAGCGGCGCTTCCACCATGCCGACAAACACGTTCGCCGCCGTGGACAAACCCACCGCACCGCCCACACCCATGGTCTTTTCCAGAAACGCCGATATTGCGCGCACGATAAACGGCAGCACACGCCAGTAAAACAGCAGCGACGACAGCGCACTCACCACCAATATCAGCGGCAGCGCGCGAAACGCGAGTATGAAACTGGAGGTTTTCGGCTGCTCGGCATACGGCACCGTGCCCCCACCCAGATAGCCAAATACGAAGGAAGTGCCCGCCACGGTGGATTTCTCCAGTGCGGCGAGGCCTTCGTTGAGTGAAAAGAAAAACTGTTTGAACAGCGGCACTTTGAGCAAAAAGGCGGCCATCACCACCATGAGAATCACGCCGGAAAGGGTAATGCGCCACGGCACCTCGCGGCGGTTTTCGCTAAGGGCCCAGGCGACGGCGAGTAGCGCGATGACGCCGATGGCGCTTTGCAGGGCTAGCGGCATATGCGTCCGGCCTTGGTGTGGCACTCTTGGTACATCAGTTTTGGGTTGGCAGAGCTGCAAACCCGCAACACCAACCCTGTCGTTCCCACACAGGCGGGAACCCATAACACACGTACCATTGGAAACTCCCCATGGATTCCCGCTTGCGCGGGAACCTCAACGCTGCCGTTTGAGCGCTGTGGCCAGCTCAGCTACGCCGCCAGGCCGTGCCTTTGGCGGTATCCTCCAACACCAAGCCTGCATCAAGCAATGCTTTGCGAATACGATCGGCCTCGGTGTAATTTTTGGCTTTCTTGGCGGCGGCGCGCGCGGCGATTTGGGCTTCAATTTGCTCGGCCGTAAACCCATCCGACGCAGGCGTGACCGCTTGCAAAAACGCGTTCGCATCGCGCTGCAACAACCCCAGCAGCCCGGCCAGTGACCGCAACAACTGCGCCAAATCGGGTAATCGTAACTTATTGATTTCGTTAACTATTTCAAACAACGCTGCGACCGCTTCCGGCGTATTGAAATCGTCATCCATGGCTACGCGAAACTTCGCCGCCTGCGGGTGTGACCAATCCACTTCGCCCGCTTTCACATCATCAAAATCCTTCAGCGCGGTATACAGCCGCGTCAGACCCTGCTTCGCATCATCCAGATGCTGATCGGAATAATTCAGCGGACTCCGATATTGCGCCCGAATAATAAAGAAGCGCACGACCTCGGGATCGTACTTCGCCAGAATTTCGCGAACGGTAAAAAAATTGCCCAGCGATTTGGACATTTTTTCGTTGTCCACGCGCACAAAGCCGTTGTGCATCCAGGTGTTCACGAAGGTGCATTGA